>Ga0193952_1000800_pt1 | contig 12562 bp, 13 predicted proteins | sample BB_3_MG_FD_140368 | JGI IMG/M metagenome (GOLD analysis project Ga0193952, IMG submission 140368) | Microbial mat bacterial communities from the Broadkill River, Lewes, Delaware, United States - BB_3_MG | ecosystem: Environmental > Aquatic > Freshwater > River > Microbial mats | place: USA... | reverse complement strand
TTAAACGAAGAAGCACGGCGTTTAATACCATGCACCTCGTAACCTTTTTCTAATAAAAACTCAGCCAAATAAGAACCATCTTGACCAGTAACACCGGTAATTAATGCGACTTTTTTAGACATTACATTAGTCCCTTAACAATTTAAAAACATTAACCAATCAACGCATTGATATCGTTGTAAAAGCGTTGAAGAATGGCATCTTTATTCAGATTCTTTTCGGCGTAATCGCGCGCAACCACATTATAATCAGAATGCGTCAAAGCACGATCAAGCCCATTACAAAAGGCATCCAGATTCTCGGGCTCAACACACTCATAGATACCATCATATTCCTGCACGAGCCTACCAAGTTCAGTATCCGCTTCGGCGGTTACCAGCGCATGACCGCCCGCCGATAAGATATTGGTAAGTTTGGAAGGCAATACCGCATCAGCCGCCCCCTTGCGCTGAACCACCAGATGAACATCAGCCATCGACAACATAGCCGGTACATCGGCCCACTCCTGTAATGGCTTAAAGTGAACATTGGTAAGGCACTTAGTCTGAGCTTGCTGCTTAAGCTCATCGACATAAGCACCGGCACCCACCATAACAAAATGGACACCAGCCTGATCCCGATAACGCTCGGCCGCATCAAGAACCAACTCAAGCCCCTGCTTGGCTCCCATATTACCGGCATACAGCACCACTTTATCCTGCGCGGTAAAGCCCCAAGACTGGCGCAAGGCAGTGCCATCCACATCCGGTGTAACGAAATCCGTGTCGGACCAATTCGGAAAGAAGATCAGGCGCGAAGCATCCACACCCTTAGCTTTCGCCCGTTCCATCATGCTGTAAGAGATAGTCGAAACCTTATCGAAGCGACGCATCAGCCAGCGCTCTGCCGCATAGGCAAAACGGGCAATACGACCCGAGCCACCCATACCCAGACCAAACATGGCATCCACTTCGTAATCCTGGATATGCAACACCGCTTTAGCGCCCGTAAGTTTACAAAACAGCAAGGCTGCCGGCACGGTAAACAAGGTAGGTTCAACTACAAACACCACATCCGGCTTACGCAACAGGTGGCGAAACAGCGCAACAGCCGACGAAGCCGCAAAACTGGCCAGATGCACTAAGCGTTTAACGGTAGTTGGCTGTGCTGGCACATATAAAGGACAGCGGGTAATTTTAACGCCCTGCAACTCCGAAACCGAGTACCAGCTACCGCTGTAGCCATCGTGTACCCGCCATTCTGGATAATACGGCGGTGCACAGATTACAGAGACACTCGCACCCTGCTCTGCCAGCCACGGAGCCATCTCACCGTTGTATTTGCCGATACCGGTAAGTTCAGGAGAGTAGTTAAGGCTGAGAAGAATCAGTTTCATATTATTTCAACTTATAACCTGAATAATCTTCGAGTACAGCAATACGCTCATTATCATTCCGGCAATCCTTCCAGAGACCTTCAACTTCGATGCACTTCAGATCTACAAGAGCGCGGTACCAGAACCCCTGCATAAAGTGATAGGCAAATCCGCGACCGCCATCGAGAAAGCCCAGTTGAATAAAATAACGATACAAAAAGTACAGCGTGGGGCGCACAAAGTAAGGCAGCTTGTTATAAATAGATTCCTTCAGGAAACGCTTAAGCCTGATGGAAAACCCCGTGCTATGAGTAATGCCAGCCTGATCACCTTCACCCAGGCGCTTGAGCATAACATCCACTACTTCACGGGTAGCGTACTTATTATGCTTATCGATAAACCAGCCAACCGAATTGAGATTGTTATCTTCAAAACCACCCTTAAGCAGCATCGAACGCCCTTCATCCAGAACAATATGCTCATCCATCCAACGCTGTTCAACGTGAGCAGTGCCCCTACGGAAAAGTCTTAACATAGGTAGAGGATAGCGTCCGCCATGCCTCACCCACTTACCAAGAAAAATATGCTTACGATGAAAAATCGCGCCGTTTGTGCCGTAACCATCTGCTTTTATGTAGTTGGTAATATTACTGCACAGTTCAAAATCTATTGTTTCATCTGCATCAAGGCGCAATACCCATTCAGTCTTTATCGAGCAATTATCCATAGCCCACTGGAACTGCTGCGCCTGATTAACAAACGCATTTTCAAAAACATCAGCACCCAGCGCTTCAGCCGTTTGCTGAGTACCATCGGTAGAATGTGAATCTACGACGACGATGCGTGCACCAAGTCCAGAGAGGCTGTCAATACAACGCTGAATATGAATAGATTCATTAAAGGTAAGAATTATGGCAGTTATCATAGCGGCCTCAATGTACCGTCATAATCTTATGTGCCGATATACGCTCGGAACGAGCTACTTTTAACTCAACCTTTTCCGGATAACCAAAAGCAATCATTACCACCAAGCGCTCACCTGGCGGTATATCACCAGCATCAATGATTTTTGATTCCGTAGAATTAAGGACAGCCAAATTAAGCGGACAAGCACCAAGCCCCAGAGCTTGGCAAGCATTCAAAACCTGCATTGCCACCAGAGCACCATCAACATACGCCTGCGAACGTGCTTTAGCACCGCTCCATGCTGAAATTTCCGAGGTAATAACAAACAAGTTCTTTACCGAAGAACGAAACCCCTCAGCCCCCCCCTGCAAACGAAGAAGCCGGTCTACTTTCTCAGGAGAGTTATAACAATGAATACGAACACTTTGACGATTGCATTGCGAAGGAGCTCTTACAGCCACATCAGCAATACGAAGAAGAATATCCTGATCAACAACCTTATCTTCAAACCTTCTGCAACTGAAGCGGGAAAGCAGGCTCGACTCAAAAGACTCATCCATTGATAAACTGGAATTATCTATACGCTTAGTCCCACCAAGCGGAACCACACCAGCACCATCCAACTCAGCAAGCTTTGCCGATATTCTGTCACCAAAGTCCCCCAATTCATGACCTATTGAAGAATGCCAATCCATGTACTCAAGTAAGCAACCATAAGACTTACTCAAAGGAAATACCCACCAGCCCTGTTTATAAGCATCAAGATACCCCAACAACTTCGAGATCTTCTCATAGCCAAATCCAGGCCGGGGGTGAGAAACACTCAGTCCCTTCTCAACGGTGTGTGCCAATAAAATAATGTCATACGAAACCTGCAGCTCATCAGAACACAAAGGCGAAGCCTTGCTCCACCTTAGCTGCCGGACCCAATCCAGAAAATACTCAACTGGTGTATACAAAATGTTAGCGAGCGCCTTATAGTCCATTACCAAACCTTTAATTAATGTGCCTTTTCTTGATAAAAACGGCAGGATTTCCACCAACAACATCGTAGGGGTCAACAGTTTTTACAACCACAGCCCGGGCTGCAATCACCGCCCCTTCCCTGACGACCACTCCCGGTCCGACAAAGGCGTCAGCACATATCCAGACATGATCTTCAATAACAATCTCTCTGGTAATAAGTGGGCGTAAATAGCTCGATATATCATGCGACCCACAACACAGAAAAGCCCGCTGACTGACCGCCACCTTAGAACCAATAACTATTTTCGCCATGGCATAGCAATCCACACCATCACCCAGAACTGAATAGTCACCCATTGTCAGATTCCAGGGCGCCCAAACCTTACAGCTTGGTGCCACCTTACAGCCCCGACCTATTTTTGCTCCAAAAAGCCGAAGAATATTCAACCGCCAGCCATTTAGAATCCACCTTGGTGTTGGCCTGAACAACAGCAGACTAACAAGTTCCCACAGCAACCTCAGAGCCTTCTCTTGCTTAGGGATGCTATCTACATACTTAAACTGTTTAAAGTCACTCATCTGCTTTAAAGCCCAGATTTGAAGCCAGAAATTCTCGCCCTGTATTTCTCATTGCGTCGACCCTGGCATTAACAGAAGGCCAATCTATTTCCGCAGCGAGAATTGTTGAAATATCATTACTACGATTACAGAACATTCGACCTTCAAGCCCAACCGATGAAATTAAGTTCATTGCTCTGGCATTAAAATCAGACTTATCCCCAGCAAGCGGCACATATACAAAAGTCTTATTCTGAAGAATGCTAAGCGCCACACCATGAAATGAATTTGTTACCACATAGCTCGCATTAGTAAGAAGCCACAACCACTGTTTTGGGCAAGGGTAAACCGTTTTTCCGATCGACTTCCAGCGTCGATGCGGGTTGTGTGGCGAGTAGAGATTAGCGCCGACCTTGTTAGCAATCTCACACGACACACCTCTGATAACATCGCCGGAGCGAAGAGCATAAGTAAACACAAACTTACCATCTGCCGGAAGCGGATATGGCTTAGCTACATCGTCATAGGACTCAAGGAGAAATGTCGGATCAGGTACCACCTTCGGGCGAACAGATACAAGCCCCTCTACGATATCCGCACCACTTTCTTCTCTGACAGAGATTGCATCCATTTCACGGAGCAATTCCGAAACTTCAGACTGATACTTGCCCGCAAGAGTATCTGTTCCAAAACTAGGTGCGTATGAAATACGCTTTCCGCTATATACGAATGGAAAAGCCAGATAATAAACAGGGTCAACACCGTAATGGTCGGACGGCCGCCAAACCTGGTCACTTCCCGTTACAAGAAAATCGCATGCACCCACCTCAGAGAAGAGCTCATCTGATGCTCTATACGAACGACCAGAAAGCCCTAAAGCGGAAGCTTTAAAGTCTGAAAATCCCTGCTTAAGCTCGCGATTACCGAATAGCCGTTCTTTAGCCGAGACAATTTTCAGGTAAATTATTTTCGCATTATCCTTGGAAAATGGCCGCGAATAATTTAAATCACCACCCTCCTCAACATAGGTTGGATGGTAAGGTACAAAATCGACATAGAAACCAACACTCCTTAAGTAGTGTCGCAGCGCATAGGCCTGAAAAAGGGCTCCGTAGTTGTCACTAAAATGATACGTAAATATTCCAACCTTCATAATATCAAAGCAATCCTTTATACATATCATAATACCTTGGAATAGCAGCATCCCAAGAATAATCCGAAAGAGCTAAGGCATGACCACGGCGAGCAACTTCTTGATGGTTACTCCAAGACATACGTAAATATGCATTCAAGGCGCGCAGTATTGACTTAGCGGTTACACCAGTGTCGATAGCTGCATCAATCGAAAATGCCTCAGCCTAATTATAATTTTCTGACTTCAGGACAACCAGTCCATGAGCCCAAGCCTCAAGAACAGCAACAGGAAGACCCTCTGAAAATGACTGCTAAATAAATGCATCATGATCAAAAAACAACCGCTGCTGATCTGCACCGAAAGCCGGACCAAACCAGTTAAACCACTCAGACTTACCCGCCTGAATTAGCTTTCTGATTTGATTTCTCATAATCCCGGATCCCACCAACCAGCAATGATAAGGGTGAAAGGAGACTTTTTATACTCAGTGTCAGATATAGTATTCACGGCCTGAACAAGGCTATGCAGATTCTTTTTCTCGTGAAAGCGACCAAGAACGCTCAACCTCCTCCCTTTGTACATAAGCAGGAACCTCAATGCCGTTAGGTATAATCATGTGTTCCAGTACACAGATGCGTTCCCTGAGATATAACCGCCTTTTCTTCTATCACTACCGTGGCCATATTACAGCAAATCACATCATTAGCTATGCATGCATTATCATCCATTTCTAAATCCCATGGAGCCCAAATTGTTGCAGAGGGATAAATATCTAATTTAGCACCAAACAACTTCAAAATAAAAGCACGATAGCAGCAAAAAGGACGCGGGCTTAACCTAAAAAAAGAAGATAAACTTCTCCCCATAAGGCTCTAGCCAAACGTTTTTCAAGCCAAACTGGCTTCTGTATAAGAGTTAATACCTATTCTAATCACTTAGCACTTCCTTTAACCAACTTAAACAACTTAAACAACTTAAACAACTTAAAAAACTTTCGTTACTCAAGTAATATAAAATATTCAAAAATGAAAATACGACTTATTACATTAAGTTTTCACGTAGAACTTACAGGAAACTTAAATAATAAAAAATAATTACATACCATTCCACAATTCATATAAATTACTCTGCATATGATTTGCTGTATAATTATTACTATATATTTTATATGAAGCCAAACCCATATTTAAACTACGAGAATTATCACTAATAAAAAAATCCAAAGCATTCTTAATAGACTCCACATCGCCTGGATTAATCAAAACACCACAGTCATCATAAGCAAAAACTTCTGAAATCCCACCGACATCTGACAATAGCAACGCACATCTGCTTCGCATAGCTTCTAACATTGCATAGGGCAACCCCTCAGTATAACTAGGCATAGCAAAAACAGATGCTTTATTGAAGATTCCCACTACGTCATTACGAGAAACCTCTCCATGATATTTAATACTGTCGCATTGGAGATATTTTTGTAGCCTCACAGCAACGTGTGGATCAGCAGGACCTGCAATAATAAGCTTCCATCCATTTTTATTAACGATACTATCCCAAGCATCCAACAAATCGAAAATTCCTTTATTCTCAATAACCCAACCTATAAATACAATTTCCTTAGCCTTATCGTGGGTTTCATTCTCGCGCAAAAAATCACTTAGGCCATTAATAGTTAAAAAACTCTTTTTATTCTTCTCAGAGTAAGCTCTATCAAAAACTGCAACTGTTGAAGCAAAGTAGCAACACAGTTTTAATAGAGGTTTTATCCCAATTCTCCATTTATATAAGCTGTCACCACAACCATAATGCAGTTGAAGACAAACAGCTATACCTTTTAATCTAGCCAATAGTATGAAAACAAGGTCACGAAAATGGGATAAACCACCTGAAGTAGAAATGTGTACCACTTGCGGTTTTTCATTATCATTAATTTCAAACCAAAATCGTCTAATTTGGCCAAAAATAAGGAAAGCACCGTCATATAAACGACGAGTATAAGTAAATGTACCAGGGCCTCGACGTGTATTTGCCGTATTGCACCATACAATTTCCCACTTTTCATTTTCGTCTTTCAAAGCAGATAGTTCATCTACCCATGTAGCAATACCACCACGTGGGGGTGGGCACGGGGCACAAATTACAACTTTACTCATTTATATTTCCATTGATTACATTATAATAATTTCGCAGCAAAATATCTGTAGAAAAGTTTTCTTTTGCATATTCATAAGCAGCTTTTTTTATCTTTAAAATCTCATCTTCAGACATTTCCAGATAAAGCTGGATAGCTTTAGATAAAGAAACGGGACATTCAGATTTGTACAATATACCTCTTTCATTTTCGCCTATGATTTTTGGCAAATCCACTATATTTGTTGCTACAACAAAAACTCCAGAAGCCATTGCCTCGAGCACAACATTTGGCATCCCTTCAAACCTAGATGTTAATATTAAACAATCATGTTTTATATATACTTTTTTAGCATCATCAATTGCTGGTTCGAAGAATAAAGGTAACGCCAAATTATCTACCTCTTCTTTTAATCTCTGCCTTGAGCCTAGAGCCGAAGGATCCTCTTCACCATACCAAAAAAATTTTTCATCATTTAAAACGTAACTGGGTAATAAGTTAAGAGCAGCCATCAACAATTCTGGATTTTTCTGATATGATAATCGCCCCATAGAGAAAAAATTTTTTTTCTCTATGGGGCGATTATATAATTGAAAAAATTCTTCCGAAACCCCATTCCATATCACTTTAAGCTTTTCTTTAGGGACAACATTATAATCTAACAACCACTTCTCTTGAGTATAACTATTTGGCACAACCGCATTAGCCAGCTTAAACAAAAACCTTCTCCATAAGGTTTGATAACCACCACCGAAGTTAACATTTCTTTCTGAAGCAATCCAATAACAATTTTTATTAAGAAACTTATAAACACCAGCCAATTTATTAGGCATATCCAAATAAGATATCAGGACATCCGGCCTAACACTCCAAATCATTTTTTGTATAGAAAAAAATCTAACAATAGAATTTTTATAATTAGGGTAGTCAACTTTCGCTAGAGATACATTTGTCTCTTTTAGCATATACAACATATGCTCACTGTTACCATAATAAACTAAAGTAACATTAAAGCCTTTCAAAATGAGCGCCTTAGCCAATGTTGTAATCTGTCTTTGCGCACCTCCACTGCCTAGATTATCTATTAAAAGAACTACCCTCATGCAACCTTCCTAACCAAAAAATTCATTGCAAATAAACAATACACTAGATGTATCCCCCTATCCATAAAACTCACACTCGTAGAATCAAAACCTATAAACAACAATAAAACCCCAAGAGCATAAAACCAAGATACTTTAATACCTGAAAACAGAACCGAATAAAAAAAAACAAAATAATAACAAAGAAACAACAGCAACCCACCCGAAACCAATATCTCTACAGCATTATTATGGGAGTAATATCCCAAGCCAGACATCACTGAGAAAGAGTTCAATCCATGCCCAAAAATAGGGCTTTCAGAAAATAGATTCAACCCCATTAGCGCCATAAAATAACGTTCTTTTGTTGATTCATCACCTTCAAACATATTTGATATTCGGACAAAGACTTCAACACCACTAGTGGACAAGTCAACAGTAGAAAAGTACCAGAATAATATAAACATAGGAATAACACTAATACAAAAAAACAGTGCCATCCTATATCTAACCATCGGATAAAAAGCTAAAATTAGAGGCAAGGCTATCACGAAGAACAACAGCGCTTTTTTCGACCCACTAGAGAAAACAGCAAAAACCCCTAAAAGAATAATAATTGGAAAAACCACTTTATTAAAGAAATGGCTTTCAATCAACTTATCTCCAATAACTGCTGCAATTAACAACGGCAGCATCATCCTTGTTAGCATTGCGTTCGGGTGCCCAATAAAGCCACCAAACCTTTTGATTGCTGAGTCTGATGATAAATCATATATTTCTGTCACATAATTTATACCTAAAAAGTAAGCAATCACATTAATCAATCCTGGCAATGTCATTATCACCACAACTCCAAGTGGAGTTATAATTTTCAGATACAAACCAGAAATAACAAAAAAACATGAAAAATATACTGTCAATATCCCTCCAATAGCAGAGTAATTACTTATGGGAGACCATATACTCGAAATAAGCAGAAAACAAAAAAAAGCAGATACAACTATAAAAAAGTTTGGTATCGGAGTTCTCCTTCGAAGGTATACAGATAGCATATATATTGAACCCGTAAAAGCAAAAACAAAACCTAACTTAGAAATAACCGGTACTGCACTAAGCGCCAAACCAAAGACTGCGTATAAAGATAGTATAATGTATGCTACGGAAGAACTTCTAATCATTCACTTTACCAAAAACCACGATCGGATAACAAAAAAACATATAAACCCCGAGCATAAAAACATTAATAATAGAAAACATTATAGGCACAATCATCAACACATCCACCATATCATAAACTTCAAAAACAATATAAATAACTATTAACTTCAAAAAAGCCACTATTAACTCATTTAATAGTAAAATATTTTGCTTAGAGTTATGCTTAAGAATTTCCAAAGGAAATACATTAACAAAAGAAGTAGCAATCCAAATAAAAAAATAACTTAAATATTTATCTACACCAGACCATTTATCGCCTAGCACACTAGATAACAACCCATAAGACTCTATACTAATAAAAAAAATAAACATCCCAAAATTAAAAATACTTAAAACCATAACTATTGATACTAACAGCCACCACTTTCGACCCTTATAATTTTTAAAATTTATTATAAAAACTGATTTAACTGCACTTCCTATAGAATATATAGGAACCGATACCAATCGAAATAAAACTGAATAAACCCCTAGCATAGCAATACTATGAGCCTTAATAAAATACATCAAGGCAGCATTTACACCATTTGATATCAATTGTGAGGGCAAGTAGTATATCGCAAATCTAATATCTTCCATCAAAACTGTTATTATTTTATTTTTCTCAATAAAAACCGTCCATAAAACTCTCCTTCTCATATTATAATAGTATAAAGCTACTACCACTTCTCCTATTACATAAGCAATGACTAACCATAAGACATCTCCTCCTAACCAACCACCAAATAGAATTGAAAATCCAACAATTGAAAATGTTCTGATTGCTGCTGATTTCGCAATAACGCCTACTAGATCCAATCTTGCATAGAGCGTTGATACTAGTAGATTAAGGGCAGATAAAAAACCTAGGATACCACCACCGAAGACTTCAAGCATTGCTAGTGCTTCACCATAAACCAATAACAATCCGATAATAAAAAATACAAATGCAGACAATAATAATATAATTAGATTCAAATAAAACTTATCAACTGCTTTCGTTTTTGATTCTTCAGATAGAATTCCATTATATATCTGAAAACCAAATACTATAGATGCTACCATAGCGATACTAACAATCCAGTGAGCCTCTCCCAAATCCTCAGGTTTAAACAACCTTGTAATCAGCGGCAGTGTTAAAAAGCTGATTAATGGACCAGAAAAGTTCCCAAGTGATAAGAAGAGGATTTTTTTAATCACTTAATACCCCAGATCACTTCCAACAAATATTTTTTCTTATCCCCAGTAGATAAATTTTTAGTGTCATACGATTTCTCATGCGCTGATTTTTTAAACTCATCTATTGATTTTATATATCGAGCAGGGACACCTGCAGCAACAGTCCCAGAATTTACATCTTTTGTCACAACAGAGCCTGCACCTATAATCACATTATCCCCAATAGTCACTCCTGGCAAAATAATACAGTCTGACCCTATAAATACATTATTACCAACTGTAATTGGAGCGATCACATCTATTAATGGAAACTCTTCCCTCAACACCCAAACTCCTCCATCATGCGTTACGAATGTTGAGTTAGTTACACTTACTCGATTGCCAAATTTCACTAAGTACGGTTCAGAACCAAACTCATTTTTTCCGATCAACCGACAACCTTCCCCTAATGTCACCCCTAGATATTCTGCATACTTCTCATTTGACATCAAATAGTAGTTTATCTTTTCAAATATTTTACCAATCATTAAAACTTTCCATTAAATAAAATAATATTTTTAACTCTACTTAGCACTAAATATCATATTAAGCAATAGTAGTTTTTCATATATACCCACCACCAATTTCAAATTCGAGCTTTTAAATAATATAACATCACATAAAAAACGGCATACCTCAAAAATATTATTCGTTAAGAATATTTTCATATTTATATAAATATTTAAAATTATTCACTCACCTTAAATAGAAATATCCAACAGTCATAATCCAAGACTTTATATCAAAAAATTAACATCCTAAATTTAAAAACGGCATCAATACAAAAAATAATTTTAACATACTAAAATCAATACCGAATTTAAGTATAGAAAAGCTACCTCATTAACATATAGAATTCTTTATGCCAATCTACAAACTTTTGCATCCCATACTCAACATCTGTTGTTGGCTTAAAATCTATCGTTTTCTGCAGACCACTAATATCTGCAAAAGTAATTGGTACATCACCTGCTTGCATTGGCATATATTCCTTAACAGCAGTTTTGGCTGTGCACTTTTCTATGGCCTCGATAAATACCATTAGCTCAATTGGCTCATTATTACCAATATTAAGAACTCTATATGGAATTTTTCTCTGCTCTATTGAGTTATTAATCTCATAATATCCAATAGAAACAACCTTCTGCAGACGCACTATTCCTTCAACAATATCATCAATATATGTGAAATCACGTTTCATTTTTCCGTTGTTAAATACTTTAATTGGCTGCCCTTTCAGAATGGCTTCAGTAAATAGCCACGGAGCCATATCTGGTCGCCCCCACGGTCCATATACAGTAAAAAAACGCAAACCTGTAGTTGGCAATGAATACAGATGGCTATATGTATGGGCCATCAACTCATTAGATTTTTTAGTTGCTGCGTACAGAGACACAGGATTATCAACTCTATCACTTTCAGAGAAGGGGACTTTTGTATTTGCTCCATACACCGAACTAGAAGAGGCGTAAACCAAATGTTCGACTTTATTGTGCCTACAACCTTCTAGAATAGTCGCCATACCTACGAGGTTTGAATCTATATAGGCCATTGGGTTTTCTATCGAATAACGAACACCCGCTTGCGCAGCTAAGTGGATCACGCGCTGAAATTGCTCTTCCTTAAACAGTTGCGCGATTCCATCTCTGTCAGCAATATCCATCTTTACAAATCTAAAGGCAGTATATGGCGTTAACTGCTTTAACCGTGCATGTTTTAGACCTACATCGTAATAGTCATTAAGGTTATCTAAGCCAACAACTTCATGCCCGTCATCCAACAAACGCTTTGCCGTGTGCATCCCTATAAATCCAGCAGCACCTGTCACTAAAAACTTCATTCAACTTCCCTGCTTAAACTCAATAAATATCTTTAGAAAACAAACTAACCGGCGTCTTAATCAATATCTTCACATCCAACGCTAACGACCAGTTATTGATATACGCCAAATCGTATTCAACCCGCTTTTCCATTTTATCGAGGGTTTCTGTCTCCCCCCTGAATCCACTAATCTG
>Ga0193952_1000799_pt1 | contig 12564 bp, 12 predicted proteins | sample BB_3_MG_FD_140368 | JGI IMG/M metagenome (GOLD analysis project Ga0193952, IMG submission 140368) | Microbial mat bacterial communities from the Broadkill River, Lewes, Delaware, United States - BB_3_MG | ecosystem: Environmental > Aquatic > Freshwater > River > Microbial mats | place: USA... | reverse complement strand
ATAATACCTACAAGTAATGTAAAGGCAAATCCATTAATAATCTCTCCACCAAAGAAATATAAAGTTGCAACAACAAAGAATGTTGTCAGTGAAGTAAGAGTTGTTCTTGATAATGTTCTTGAAACAGAACTATTAACTACACTATTAAGAACTGACTCTTTAGATGTTTGCACACCTTCTCTAATCCTATCAAATACAATAATTGTATCGTTTAGAGAATAACCAAGTATCGTAAGAATTGCAGCTAAGATATCAAGGTTAACTTCAACACCCACAAGTGAAATAGCTCCAAGAGCAATAATAACATCGTGTGCAAGTGCTAAAATAGAAGCAATGGCAAATCTCCACTCAAATCTATATGATACATAAATAAGAATTACGATAAGAGATAAAGATAAGGCCATAATACCTTTTTCTCTAAGCTCTCCACCAACCTTTGGTCCAACCATATCAACTCTTCTGATTTCAAACTTACCAGTTGAATCAAGTAGTTTATGCATCTCATCACCAATATCATTTGCTAAGTTAGATGATACCCCTGAGATTCTAATAACTACTTCTTCATCACTACCAAATTTTGTAATAGAAGAACCTTTATATTCTGTTGAGTTTAATACAGTTCTAATTTTGTCAATTGGTGCTTTGTGTTCATATTGAACTTGAACTAAAGTACCACCTGCAAAGTCAATACCAAAGTTTAATCCTCTTGTAAAAAGTAAAACAAGTGAAACAATAACTAAAACAGCTGATAAACCTAAAAATGGGATTCTTTTACCCATAAAGTCATGAACTTTTGTACCTTTAAAAATTTCCATTATTTAATCCCAAACCATTTATTTAAGTTTTTGTCTTTTGCAATTTTTGGTAATAATGCTTCATAAATACCATGAGTTCCTAAAATTGCCGTTAACATTGAAGCTAAAATACCAATAGAGATTGTTACTGCGAAACCTTTGATTGGTCCTGTTCCATATGCATATAAAATTACAGCAACAAGTAGTGTTGTAATATTTGCATCAAGAATTGCTCTCATTGCATTTGAATAACCATCTTCAATAGCTTTTGGTATAGATACACCTTGTCTTAGAAGTTCTCTAATTCTTTCTCCAATAATAACGTTCGCATCAACTGCCATACCAACTGTTAATACGATACCTGCCATACCAGGAAGTGTTAGCGTTGCTCCAAACATTGCCATTACAGAAATGATAATAAAGATATTAGTTACAAGTGCAACATTTGCAATAATACCTGCACGTCTATAGTAAACAATCATAAAAATAAATACGATTAAGAAACCAGAGATAAGTGCTATTGTAGAAGCTTTAATAGAATCAGCACCTAGACTTGGTCCTACACTTCTTTTTTCTAATAGTTTAACAGAAGCTGGTAAAGCCCCTGATCTTAAAGCAATTGCAACATTTCCAGCTTCAATAACTGTAAAGCCACCAGAAATCAGACCACTTCCACCACCAATTCTTTCTCTAATATTTGGTGCAGAGTAAACTTTACCATCAAGTACAACTGCAAGTCTTTTACCTACATTTTTAGCTGTAAAGTCACCAAAAATTCTAGCACCTGCACTATTTAGTGTAAAGTTAATAATTGGTTGATTAGATTGGTCAAAAGCAACTTGCGCATCTACTACTTGAGAACCATTTAAAATAGGAATCTCTTTTACAAGATACTTAACATTTGGGTTATCTGTAGCTTCTAAAATGATATTTCCATATTGAGCTGCTTGTGCTTTTGACATAGTATAAACTTGGTCAGCTCTCTCTTCATCAACAGCCATAAGCTCTAAGTTAGCAGGTTTTGAGATAAGCTCTCTTGCTGCTTTTTCATCTTCTGCTGTTTTGATACCAGGAAGTTGAACAACGATATCTGTATCACCTTGTCTTACAACATTTGGTTCAGCAAGACCAAATTGGTCAAGTCTATTTCTAATAGTTTCAACTGCTTGTGCTACTGCTTGGTCTTTAGTTTTAACTTCTTCATCTGCTGTTAAAATTAAAGAGTAATCAAGGTCATTTTTAGTGATTTGTAAACCACTAATTTGTTCAAGCATTTTATCTACTTTTGGTAACTCATCTGAGTCTAATACTGTAAAAACAATTCTATCATTGTCTTTGATACTTAAGCCGTCAATTAAGATATCTTCATCATTTGCGAAGTATTTAACTGCTGTAGCTATTGATTTTATTTTTGAAGTAACTGCTTCGTCAGTTTGAACACCAAGAAGCATATGTAATCCACCTTGTAGGTCAAGCCCTAAAGAGATTTTTTTACCAGTTTCAGTTTGTAAAAAAGATGGTACAGAGAATACAACTCCAAAAATTATACTTAATATAAATATAACGAGTCTGTAATTAAAGATTTTCAAATCAATCCCTTAAAATAAGAAGTAAACATAGAATTTAAAACATGTAAGAGATTACATGTTTTAAAATAATTATTCTGAAAGTTTTGCAACGAATTCTTTTGCTAATTTCATTTGACTATCATCATGGTTTTTTACAATTAAGAAGTCTTCTTCTACTTTTGTAATTTCTACCATTAAGCCACCATTTGTTACAATTTTATCGCCTTTCTTTAGAGCCGCAATCATTTCCTTATGCTGTTTAGCTTGTTTTTGTTGTGGTCTAATAATTAAGAAGTAAAAAATTGCAAATAATGCAACTAGGGGTAACAATGAGCTTATTAAGTCTGCACTTTGACCTTCCATCAAATTTCCTTTTAAAAAGTATTTTTCTATGTTTTTAATAAAACGGGCTTATTCTAACAAAACTAATATAATAATAGGCTTGATAACTGCCATTTCTTTAAGCTCTTTTATATACTTAGAACACTATGAAATATTCTCAAAACTTTTAAACACTTTTTTAGCACTTTTATCTTTTTATTTGCTACTTACAATAAATCGAAAAAGTTTTGTAATAGCAGGGTTTTTTACTGGAATTTTATGGTTTTATTGGATTGGAAATAGTTTTCAATATTATGATTTAGCCTTTTTAAAATATCCAGTTATTTTAGGTATTGGATTGGGCTATGCTTTATTGTTCTATTTAATGACTATTTTTAACAAAACTTGGTTTAGAGCTTTAGCTATATTTTTAGTTTCATTTGTCCATCCTATGGGATTTAATTGGTTTATGCCAGAACTTGCTTTAGTAGATAGTTATCTTCCTTTTTCTAAGGCTTATTTTGCTCTTATTTTGGCTTTAATTTATATGTTTGTTAAACTAAGCGGCTTTAAAAAAGCTATTGCTGTTGTGCCATTAATATTTATTACTTATTCTAGTAGTATTTATATTGATTCAACGGGGCTAAAAATTTCTATGCCTCAACTTATGACTTCACAAAATCAAAAATGGCAACAAGAAAACTTAGCTAAAACTATTGATAAAAACTTGAGTTTAATTGATAATGCAATAAAAGAAGAGAGTGATTTAATAATTCTTCCTGAAACAGTTTTTCCTGTTGTTTTAAATACTGAAGAGTTTTTAATGGATACTCTTCTAAAAAAATCAGAACAAATAGATATTATTGCTGGGGCTATATATTTAGAAGATAACAACTACTACAATGCTACATATCATTTCAAAAAAGGAAATCTTGATATTGCTAAAAAAGTTGTTTTAGTTCCTTTTGGAGAAGAGATTCCCCTTCCAAAATTTTTAGTTGATTTTATAAATGATAAGTTATACAATGGAGCACAAGACTATAAAACAGCTTCTAAACCAACTGACTTTAATATACATGGAATAAGTTTTAGAAATGCTATTTGTTATGAAGCAACAAACGAAAAGCTATATCAAGATTTAGGTGATACAAAATATATGATAGTAACTTCTAACAATGCTTGGTTTACACCATCAATAGAACCAACACTTCAAAAGATACTTTTAAAATATTATGCTAAAAAGTACGGTATTACAATTTTTCACTCTATAAATGGAAGTAAAAACTATATTCTTAGGCCATAAACTTTTCTTTTATGGCCTTTAAAATCTCTTCTTTTTCTAAAGATTCATCTATTTGAAGATTTAATGCAAACTCTAAAATATCTTTAAACTCTTTACTTGGTTTCATTCCAAGAGAGATTAAGTCTCTTCCTTGAACTAATGGCTTTAATCCCTCATCGGAGATATTCATCTGTCTTGCTTGTTCTAGCACCCAAGAGATAGCTTTATCACACTTGTCTTTATCTGGAATTGTTCTTCCTTTGCAATCTGCAAGACAAACTATACAAAGGTCTTCAATAGAGCATTTTAAAGATAGCCTTTTTACTGCTTTTAAACTAGACTCTGCTTTATATAACTGAAATGGTGCAAGGTGATTTTTTACTAGAGGAATAACTTTTTCAATAAACTTTTTTTCATCGGTTAATCTACTTAAAAAACTAATAGTAGGTTCTACTCCTAAAGCTTCATGTTTATGAGAAGTTACTCTTCCTTCATCTGTAGTTTCAGTACAAAAAGGTTTTCCTAAGTCATGGCAAAGAAGTGCATAAAATAGATATAAGTCTCTGTATTCATCACCAGTTTTATATTTTGCCATCTCATCAAGTGTCATTAAAGTATGAACCCAAACATCACCTTCAGGATGATACTCTTTGTCTTGTATACAACCAACTAAAGCTTGAAGCTCAGGAAAGTGTTTTAAGACACCTAAGTCTTTTAGAAGATTAAATCCAAGGGATGGCTTGTTTGCTTTCAAAAATAGCTTTTTAAACTCTTCATATACTCTTTCCTTAGGAAGATACTTCAATTCATCATCTTCTACCATATCTTTACAAAGATTAAAAGTTTTTTCATCTATTTGTAGCTCATATCTGGCTATAAATTGTATTGCTCTATAAACTCTTAAAGGGTCTTCAACAAAGGTTTCATCTTTTATATGACGTAAAGTTTTTTCTTCTAAATCTTTTAGTCCACCATTTGGGTCTAAATATTCATCTTCAAAATAGTCATAACCAATAGAATTAATAGTAAAGTCTCTTCTTAAACTTGCCTCTTGAAAGCTTAGGTTTCCATTCGTAGTTACTTCAAAATCTCTATGTCCATGTCCTACTTTTTTCTCTAATCTTGCAAGGGCAAAATCAAAGTCATAGCCGTCTACATTTAAGATAAGTACACCAAAAGATTTTCCAACTTGTTTTACTGTTCCATATTTTTCTAAAACAGTTTGAACTTCATCTAAAGTGTCAATATTAAACAGTTCAATGTCAAAATCTTTATTGGGAATATTTAAAAGGGAGTCTCTTACGCAGCCACCTACAAGAATAGGTTTAACACCCACTTCTTGTAAGTTTTTTAGTATATCAATTAATATTGATGGTAAATTAGTTTTTATGTTTGAATACATGTACATCTGTTTGAGGATAAGGAATAGAGATACCCTCTTTATCAAATGTAAGTTTTACATTTTCTGTTAAGTCAAATTTTACAGCCCAGTAATCAGGAGTATTAACCCAAGCTCTAACTACAAAGTTAACTGAAGAGTCTGCTAATTCAGATACAGCAACAGTCACACCTTTGTCTTGTAAAACTCTTTCATCAGCTTCAACAATTTTTGTTAAAGTCTCTTTTGCTTTTTTAATATCATCATCATATCCAATACCAACAAGTAAATCTACTCTTCTTGTATCGTGTGCATTTACATTTTTGATGTTTCCACCTGTAATTGCTCCATTTGGTACAATAATTTTTTGATTATCAGGAGTTTTAAACTCAGTATTAAAAATACCAACTTCAACAATAGTACCAGCAGTTCCACCAGCTTCTACAAAATCCCCTACTTTGAAAGGTTTGAAGAAGATAATCATAACACCAGATGCAAAGTTTCCTAAAGAATCTTTTAGAGCTAAACCAATAGCAAGACCAGCAGCACCTAAGATTGCGAAGAATGAAGTTGTATCAATTCCTAACTGTTTTAAAGAAGTTAGAATTACAACAACCATTAAAACATAATAAACAATATCATCTAAAAAAGAAAGAAGTGTTTCATCTACATTCTTTTTCTTGTTCATCATTTTTACTAAAAAGTCAGTAAGTTTTCTAGCAAGAAATTTACCAATAACAAAAATAACTATTGCAGTTGCAATATTTAATGCATATAATCCAACCATATCTGAAACAGCTTGTACACTCTCTTCCATTATTTATCCTTTTATTTGATTTTTTCAAAAAGAACTTGAGAAACTCTTGCTACTTCAACTTCTTCTTTTTCTAATGTTTTTCTATCAATAATTTCAACAAATCCATCTTTTAGTTTTTTACCAACAACTACTGCATAAGGGAAACCAATAAGTTCAAAATCAGACATTTTGAAACCAAATCTCTCTTTTTTTCTATCATCAATAATTGTCTCAACACCTAAAGCTTTTAAGTCTTCATAGATTTTAAGACCAGCATCTAACTCATCTTCTTTTTTAGCATTTGAAACAATAACATCTACTAAGAATGGTGCAGTCTCTTTTGTCCAGATTGCACCTTTGTCATCGTGATTTTGCTCAATTACTGCTGCAACAAGTCTTGAAACTCCAATACCATAACATCCCATTTCAAATGGTTTTGCTTTTCCATTTTCATCTAAGAATGTAGCTTCCATAGCTTCAGAATATTTAGAACCTAATTGGAAGATGTGACCTGCTTCAATACCTTTTGTATATTGTAGTTTTCCTCCACAACAAGAACAAATATCTCCTTCTTGAACAGCTACAAGGTCAAAGTATTTTACATCTTTTAAAGTTGAAAGATCAGTTCCTGTAAAGTGATAGTTTTCTTCATTTGCTCCGCAAACTAATCCAACTTCATCTTTTATCTCTTCATCAACAACAAAATTGATATTTTCTGGTAATCCAAATGGTCCACAATAACCAGCCACTAAACCAGCTTCTTTGATTTCTTCTTCTGAAGCATCTACTAACTCTAAAGCATTAACAGCATTACAAGCTTTTGTCTCTTCTAACTCATCATTTCCTCTTACAAAGAAAACAACAATCTCAGTACTTTCTTCATAAACTGCTTTTTTCATAACTGCTTTAATTGATTGAGCTTGAGATGTACTTAAGAAGTTTGAAACCTCTTCAATAGTTTTCATACCTTCTGTTAAAACTTTCTCTTGAGCAATTGGAGTATTTGTTGTCTCTTGCCAATTTGGTACAACTCTTTTAGCTCTAGTTGCAGCTTCAATATTTGCACCATACTCACAATCAGGACATACAACAATTGTATCTTCACCACTATCAGCAAGTACCATAAACTCTTTAGAACCACTTCCACCAATAGCACCAGAATCCGCATCAACAACTCTAAAATCAAGTCCTAATCTAGTATAAACATTTTTATAAGTTTGCTCCATAAGATCAAACTCTCTTTTTAAGTCTTCTGCACTACTATGGAAAGAGTAAGCATCTTTCATTAAGAATTCTCTTCCTCTCATAAGTCCAAATCTTGGTCTAGCTTCATCTCTAAATTTTGTATAGATTTGATAAAGATTAATTGGTAAATCTTTATATGAAGTGATTCTATTTTTTACCATATTTACTACAGCTTCTTCATTTGTAGGACTTAAAACATAATCAGCATTTTTTCTATCTTTAAATCTTAGAAGCTCGTGCCCCATTGTTGTAGCTCGGCCTGATTGTTCCCAAAGTGATAAAGGAGTTACAAAACCAAATTGTACTTCGTTTGCTCCACTTTTATCCATCTCTTCTTTTACAACTGCTCTAATTTTATCAAGAACAATTTTTCCTAATGGCATATAATCATAAATACCAGCTCCAGTTTGACAAACAAATCCACCTCTAATTAGATATTGGTGTGATGGTAGTGTTGCATCACTTGGTGTTTCTTTTGTAGTTGGTATAAACATTTGAGAAAATTTCATTTAATAAATCCTATTCATTATTTTTTGTTGCGTGTTCGCATTTATTTAAAAAGTTTGTATCTTTTAGTCCAAAAATTGATTGAACTGTTCCTACAACAACATCACATTGACTATCTTTTGAGATGCTTTTTAATCTAGTTGAAGGTTCGTGTAAATACTCTGTTAAAACTGTTTGACAAAGTTTTTTAATATTTTCTTGGTCTTCTTCTTTTATAAAACCTTTTTTAATAGCGTATTGAAGTTTTTTATCTATTACCTCATCACCTTTTAGATACATATGTTTTATTACAGGTTCTACCTCAAGTGATTTAAGCCATTCAAAAAACTCCATCGACATCTTATTTACGATTGAGTATGCTGTTTTTGCTTGTTTAGCTCTTAAAGTCATATTTTCATCAACAATATCTTGTAAATCATCAACTGAGTAGATATCTAAGTTTGGTGATTCTATATCATCAATATCTCTTGGTACTGCTATATCAAACCAAAATCTATCAAAAGCACACTCATTTACCATCTCTTGCTTGATAATGGGGTATGGTGCTGCTGTTGCTGTTATCATAATAGGAATATGATTTAACATCTTTTCTAAAGTAGAATACTCTTCAACTTGAACATGTTGTTCAAAGCTATCTGCTAGCATTTGAGCTTTTTTCGTATCTCTACTTGTTAAAATAACATCAAATCCAGAAGAGATTAAGTGCTTAATAGTAAGTTCACTCATTTCCCCTGCTCCAATAACAAGTGCTTTTACACCACTTGTATCACCAATAATCTCTTTTGCTTTTGCAACTGCTGTTGAAGCAACAGAAACAGAACCTGTTCCTAAGCTTGTAGCATTTCTTACTGCTGCTGCACATTTAAAAGAGTAGTGAAGTGCTCTTGGAAGATTTTGTTCACAATATTTTTTAGCTAAAGAGAATCTAAAAGCATCTTTTAGCTGTCCTACAATTTGTGTTTCACCAATTACTAAAGAATCTAAAGCAGAAGCTACTGAAAACAGATGATGAATTGCTCCATCATTTTCATAAATATCTGCTCTATCAAAAAGATTTTCAAACTCAATTCCAGAATAGTTAGCAAGTCTTTCAATTATAGATTTTGCTGCAAGTTTAGAGTTGTTTGCAGCTGAAATAATCTCTACTCTATTACATGTAGAAAGTAAGATAGCTTCTTCAATATTTGTATCAGATAATACTTGTTTTAAAAATCTATCTTTACTCTCTTCATGTGGAAATGCTAGTTTTTCTCTAGTTTGAATATCAGTATTTTTATGTGAAAAACTAATACATAAATAACTCATAAATTAAAACTCTCTTTCAATCATTGCACTCATAATTTGAACTAAAGACTCATTGTTTTCATCTTTAACTGCTTCAATTGCTTCTACACCAAGCTCTTTTGCTTTTGTAATAGAATCAGCAAGTGCGTTTGTACTTATCATTTGTTCTTTTATCCAAGAGCTTTCATCTTGAGATAACTCTTTTTTATATAAGCTTTCTAATTTTGTTTTATCTTCAAGTCTTTCATGAAGTAGTAAATATGGAATAGTTACTTTCCCTTCAACAAAATCAAGCATTGCAGGTTTTCCTAAAGTAGCACTATCTTGAGTAATATCTAAAATATCATCAATCATTTGGAAAGCAAGACCAAGGTTTTTACCATAAAGTGCATATTTCTCTTTATCTAATCCAGCTAAAATAGCAGCAGATTTTGCACTTGCTTCTATTAATGATGCCGTCTTCTTATAAATCATATCAAGATACTTATCATATGAAGAGTTAAACTCATTTGTTAAATTTACATCTAACATCTCTCCAATACTTAAAAGAGTAACCGCATTTGAAACATTGTATGCCACATCTCTATTCATTTGAGAAAGTTCAGTAAAGGCTTTTGAATATAAAACATCTCCAAACATAATCGAAGTTTTATTATCATATAAAGCATTGATTGAAGGTTTACCTCTTCTAGTATCTGCTTCATCAATAACATCATCATGTAAAAGTGATGCTGCATGAATCATCTCAACTACTGCACAAAGTTTGATTGATTCTTCGTTTACACCTGCAATTTTCAAAATAAGTTTAGACCTTAACATCTTTCCAGTTGCTAATTTGTCTAATAACTCTAAACTCTTTTCGTCGTTACACTCTTCAATGAAACTTCTTATTTTGTTTTTAACTTCTTGTAACTCTTCCACTTTTAACCTTATGAATCTAATCTACAAATAATATCGCCTGTAAGCTCTAAGTACAGACCTTTTTTCATTCTTTCAATCTCTTCGCTGTTTGTTAAAACTTGTGTTCTAACTTCATTGTTAATATCGAAATCTTCACCTTTAACTTCTGTTAAAAGTTTTTCCATAACAGCAACTTTTTCTAGAAGCTTGTCAAATTCATCTTCAACAACCTCTTTACTTGCTTGTCTTGTTACATCAAAATATTTAGACTTTGGTGTTCCTGTGAAGATATCATCTTCATCTTCTAAAAGCCAATCTTTTGACATCTTAGTTATCCTCTAGTCTTACTCTAACAGATTTTGCGTGAGCTGTTAAACCTTCTGTATCAGCAAGTAAGGCACAAGCTTCACCTAACTCATCAATTGCTTGTTTAGAGAAGTTGATAATTGAACTTTTCTTTAAGAAATTTTCTACATTTAAAGGACTATAAAATTTAGCTGTACTTCCAGTAGGAAGTGTGTGGTTTGGTCCAGCAATATAATCACCTATTGGTTCAGGAGTATTTTCACCTAAGAAAATTGCTCCGGCATGTTTAATCTTTGGTAAAAGTTCAAAAGAGTTTGCAGTCATAACTTCTAAGTGTTCTGGGGCAATCTCATTCATAAGTTCAATTGCTTCATCCATAGAAGAAGCAACAATAATAGCTCCTCTATCTTCAATTGATTTTCTAGCAATCTCTTCTCTACTTAGAGTTTGTAAGTAGTTTTCTACTTCAATACTTGTTTGTTTTGCAACTTCTTCATCAACAGTAATCATAATAGAACTTGCCATTTCATCATGCTCAGCTTGTGATAAAAGGTCAATTGCTAAGTATTTTGGTTTAGCTGTACTATCAGCTAAAATTCCAATTTCAGAAGGACCTGCAATCATATCAATATGAACTTCACCAAATACAAGCTTTTTAGCAGTTGCAACAAAGATATTTCCAGGACCAGTAATTACATCAACCTTTGGAATAGTCTCAGTTCCATAAGCCATTGCTGCAACAGCAGATGCTCCACCTACTTTGAAAGCTTTTTCAATACCACAAATATGACATGCTGCAAGTAATAGTTCATTTACTTCATTATTTGGAGTTGGAGTACAAACTACAATCTCTTCAACACCAGCAACGATTGCAGGAATTGCATTCATAAGTAAACTACTTGGATAAGCAGCTTTTCCACCAGGAATATAAAGTCCAGCTCTATCTACAGGAGTTACTTTTTGTCCTAAGATAGTTCCATTTTTTTCAAAGTCAATCCAAGATTTTGGTAGTTGTTTTTCGTGATATGTTTTAATTCTGTCATATGCAATATGTAAAGCTTCTTTTAATTTTTCATCAATATTTTCATAAGCTTTTTTCATATCATCTTTTGAAATTTGAAGCTCTTCGTCACTTTTAACTTCCCACTTATCAAACTTTTCAATGTGGTTTTTTAAAGCTTCATTTCCATCTTCTACGATTTCATCAATTATTGAAGTTACTATTGATGATACCTCTTTAATATCAGTTTTAGCTCTTGCTAAAATATTTTCAAACTCTTGTTTAAAATCTGCATTATTAGTATTAATTATTTTCATTTACTTTTCCTAAAATTTCTTCTACTATTAAGTTCAAATCTTTATTTTCAACATTTACTGTTATATCAGAAACTCTTTTGTAATCTTCAACTCTTTGATTATAAAGCTTTTTAGCTTCATCCAGATTACTTAAAAGTGGTCTTTTTTTAAGTTTTGATTTTGCATTAGGGGCAGAATGTATTCTATTTAAAATCCCATCAAAGCTTGATTCTAAATAGATTATTGTTCCTATTTTATGGATATTCTCTTGCTTAAAGAAACCTCCACCAGTTGAGATAATCGTATTATCAACATTTTTTTCAAGCCAAAGAGCACACTTCTTTTCTAAGCTTCTAAAGTAAGGCTCACCTTCATCTTTAAATATTTTCTTTACTCTTCTATTCTCAACACTCTCAATTAAGTCATCAGTATCAATTGCAAAATAGTCACTTGACTTAACCAAGGCTCTTGCAACCGTTCCTTTACCAACTCCCATAAAACCAATAAGAATAATATTATTTTTTTTACTCAACACTTCTTCCTGATAAACATTTACTTTTTATAAAATCTAAAGATTATACCCAAAATAAAGTAAAAAAATAAATGACTCAAGTTAAATTCTTTTTTACTTGTTAAATTTTCTCTCATATCTTGGTTTCATACTCTCATTTCCTAAGATTCCACCTTGATGAATATACAAAATTTCATCACTGTTTTCATTTTCACTTAAGTACTTTTGCATACTTAAAAAGCCTAAAGGGTCATAAAGTAAATCAAACTCTATTTTTATAGTTTCTAAAAGCTCTTTATAAACTTCATAAAACTCTTTATAAAGCTTTCCAAAGTGATATTTTTTTGGCATCTCTATTATTTGTGGATGAAAGTTT
>Ga0193952_1000798_pt1 | contig 12565 bp, 6 predicted proteins | sample BB_3_MG_FD_140368 | JGI IMG/M metagenome (GOLD analysis project Ga0193952, IMG submission 140368) | Microbial mat bacterial communities from the Broadkill River, Lewes, Delaware, United States - BB_3_MG | ecosystem: Environmental > Aquatic > Freshwater > River > Microbial mats | place: USA... | reverse complement strand
GTTGCAGCAGAGAAAGTAACTCAGGCGAGAGCATTAGAGGAAGCTTATGCTGCTGAGCAATTAGCTGAAAAAGCTCGTGCAACTCGTGATAAAGCATCTCAAACTGCGGATATCGTTGTACCAGCTCAAATTGATAAGGAGAAAATTGAGATTGCTGCAGAGGCGATTGCTGAGCAAACGCGTCGTCATGCAAAAGGTGAGGCAGATGCGATTTATATGAAAATGGAAGCGGAAGCGAAAGGTATCTATGAGATTTTGAGCAAGCAAGCTGAAGGTTTTGATAAGATTGTGAATGCCGCTGGTGACGATGCTAAGGATGCTGTAATGTTAATGATTGCAGATAAATTACCAGAATTGGTTTCTACTCAGGTTGAAGCTATCAAGAACATCAAAATTGATAAAGTTACCGTTTGGGAGAATGGTGGTGGCAAAGATGGTAAAACATCTACAGCTAATTTTATGCAAGGAATGATGGGATCTATCCCTCCGATGGAAGAGCTATTCAAAATGGCAGGAATGGAATTGCCAACTTACCTTGGTAAAAAGGTAGACGAAAACAATGAAAAGGTTGACTTCGAAGATGTATCTGATAAGGATAAGAAAGAGGAAGAATAAACTCTTTCAGTAAATAGAATTGAATAGGAGCACCATTGGTGCTCCTTTTTTGTTATGGTTTACCCCCTGCGGGGAATGAATTTTGATTTTAAAACACCACCCATTACATGGGCGGTTACTGATAGTTCTGTCACTTCGTGACACTTTTAAGAGTTAAAGAGAGAATGTATTATATAAGTGGGTTTAGATTTGCATGCGAAGTTTATGCCCTGAAAGGGCAAAACCATGAATAACCACCCGTGTAACTGGTGGTATTAATCCATGAGTGATGATATCCCCGAAGGGGGTAAACTATTTTAAAAAATACTCTTCTAAAATTTCTATTCCCGCTTCTTCTAGTAGCCTTCTGTATTCATCAACGAACGATTCCTTCTTATGGTGTTCCTGTTGATTCTTAACGTAGTTTATAATTTGATCTTTCTCATGATGAGATTTTGTAAGAGCAGCGTATCCTGAAGCCCAGCCTTTGAAATCAGGAAAATCATGATTTTGCTTCAGCCAAATAGATGATGAAGTCTTCAACTCTCTCTCATAAAATCAGCTAAAGCAATGCTTGGATGGAGATCGGTGAATATATGAATATGATCTTGCATTCCACTTATTCGATACAAATGACATTTTTTATTCTTTATAATTCCGTGCATGTAGGCGAATAGATGTTGGAGCTGATCAAGAGGGAGTATTTTTTCACTGCTCTTAGTCCTAAAAATGACGTGATAGTAAATTTGTCTGTAGCTACTCATGGTTTTTTGGGTTACCCCCCTTCGGGGAATGGATTCATATTTGTACTTTCCCATCTATTTCATGAATGGTTATTCATTGTTTTGTCACTTCGCGACATGCTTTATCATCTAGATGCTTTCGATCCTCTAATCTAGTTCATCTATTTTTTCCTTCTTCCCATACCTATATTTAAACCCATAATGTCTCATCACTCTTCTTTGGTTCGAAGGAGTACTTTTTCGTAGGGCAAACCGAATTATCGTAGCAGTTTCTCTAATTAAATTGTCGGCTTCTATGCGAAAGGCACGCAGTTTCTTTTGCTGTTCATCCAATATGCGATCGGCCGGACCAACTTCATGAAATTCTTTTTCAGCATGTTCTAAGCACTCTTGCACTTCTTGTGCCGATGGGTTTTGCATTGCGGAATATCCATTTTGTACTGCATGTTTATCTCCGGTAAGGATGGTTCTTGCTGCAGCCAGTATTTCAGCTTGTTGACTTAACTTTGGAGTTCGTCCATTAAGATGTAAGCCGTACATGGTAAAAATTTCTTCCGAATGATTCTTGCGTCTGCTTCTTCGTCGGAGTACTTCGAAAAAATCACGAACAATAAAGTTTAAGTCCGAAAGTGTTTCGTTCTTTTCTCGAGTTTCCTTTAGTAGATCAACAGCTGAAGAATTGAGCCTATGGTATAATGTGTGATAAGGAGTCAAAATCAATTCAATATTATGAATGTAGTCAAGATCTAATACTTGATCATCCTCATTCAGAATTGCTTTGGCTGTTGAAATACACTTCTCTAGTAAATAGATTCTATCTTGATCGGATCGGGGATATACTATTTTAGGCATTTTTATTAATGTTTTGTCTCGAGTATGTATTTAGATTTTAGTTTCCTATCGATTTTTATTGGGCGCAATGGGTATATTATCAATACTGAGGTGATTGTGTCCGGGCGCAGCACATATAATTTAAAGATTATGCCTAGTGTGCTCGGTCACAATGTAAATAAATTTGAAATTACAGGTAATGTGCCTAGGCGCGATGCATGTAAATTAGAAAATATACAGACTGTGACTCGTTGCAATATGCACAATTTTGAATTTATACCGAGTGTGCCTTGTGACAATGTGTCTCATTTCAAAATGAAGCATTTTGTGCACATTTGAATTGAATTGTAAATTCAACTTGAATCGATTTCTCGTGCAGAAAATCTATTGTGAATTAATAAGTCTTGCAAAATATTGATTTTAGAATGACTGTTTGTTTATTTAAGCTTGATTTGAATATAACAATAATCCTTACTCAATACAAACAATTAGTAGAAATGTATTGTTAATACAAATTGATTTAATTAGAATATCGAAATGTTAACCTTGGCTAGCAAATATTCTTTTGATCTAAATGATTAAGGTTAATAGTTTTTAATCTTATTTAGAATTAATTTGTTTAGTGTATTTAATTGTGTTTTGCATTTGGGTTGATTTTATTGATTATAGTTGAATCATCTGTGTTTATTGATGATTTGACTTTAATTTTTGATTTAAGAGTGAGTGATAAACATAGAGATGGCTACTTGTTAAAAAATGCAAATTGAATTGTTAAATAACTAATTCTTTCGTTAATTTACAAGACGCTTACACTTATGTTGTGTATTTTGTATAATCAAATCACTAAAAACAGATTACAAATGATTAAAAATTTTATTGGCAAAGTTAGTCTTTGTGGTACTTTGGTTTTGACAGCGGCAGGAATGCTATCCGCTCAAAGTAACATGGATGCTAAACTTCCGATGGATCCAAATGTAAGGACCGGAAAATTAGAGAATGGTTTAACGTACTATGTGCGTCATAACGAAGAACCAAAAGATCGCGCCAGCTTCTACATTGTTCAGAATGTTGGTGCTATTCTTGAGAATGACAATCAGAATGGATTGGCTCACTTTTTAGAGCATATGGCTTTTAACGGAACCGAAAATTTCCCAGGAAAAGGCGTTCTGAATTATCTGGAAAAGTATGGTGTTGCTTTCGGGCGTAACATTAATGCTTATACAAATGTAGACGAAACAGTTTACAACCTTAGTAATATTCCTACCTCAAACGAGAATCTATTGGATTCTGCTTTGTTGGTATTGCATGATTGGTCGAATTACCTAAGCCTTACAGGTGAGGAAATTGATAATGAACGTGGTGTTATTCATGAAGAGTGGAGGACTCGTAGATCAGGTGGAATGCGTGCTTATTTAGAGCAAAACAAAGTAATTTATAAAGGATCAAAGTATGCGAAGCGTGATGTTATTGGTAGCCTAGATGTAATTGACAATTTTGATCACAAAGTAATTCGTGATTTTTATCACGACTGGTATCGTACCGATCTACAGGCAATTGTTGTAGTTGGTGATGTTGATGCTGAGAAGTTTGAACAGAAGATAAAGGAAATGTTTGCTCATATTCCTGCAGTTAAGGATGCAAAGGAAAGAGTTTATTATGACGTTCCTGGAAATAAGGAGCCAATTGTAGGAATTATAACTGATCCAGAGGTAAGCAATTACAAGTTTGATATTTTTTACAAGCATAAAGCAACTCCTTTTCAAGAGAAAAATTTAAAATACTACCGCAATTCTATAATTGAAGATTTGTATTCAAGTATTTTGGGTGATCGCTTAAATGAATTGCTTCAGAAAGGTGACGCTCCATTTATTAATGGATGGGGAGCATATTATAACAGAGCAAGAAAAATGGATGTTTATCACAACAGTGTAACTCTAAAAGAAGGTAATTTACTTGGAGGTACTGAGACATTCTTAAATGAAATTGAAAGAGCGAACAGACATGGTGTTGTTGCTACAGAATTGGAAAGAGCAAAAACAGAAATGTTAAGTCGCATCGAAAAACAATATAAGGATCGCAACAAGCAGCATAACGACAGATTGGTACAAGGATACAAGAGACATTATCTTGTGAATGAGCCTGTACCAGGTATCGAGTTTGAGTTTGAAGCAATGAAGAAATTATTGCCAGGTATTTCTGCCGATGAGGTAAATGCATTTTCGAAAAAGTGGATGACAAAAGAAAATGTAGTTATCACGTTTACTGCTCCTGAGAAGGAAGGTATTGAATTGCCAACTGAAGCACAATTGCTTTCATTGGTTGAGAAGGTGAAAAATGCTGATTTAAAGCCTTACGTAGACAAAGTAATTACTGAGCCTTTGATTGCTGAAATGCCTAAAGCTGGTGTTGTTAAAAAAGAAGCTAAGCTTAATGATTTTGATGCAACTGAGTGGACTTTGGCTAACGGCGCAAAGGTAGTGGTTAAAAAGACTGATTTTAAAGAGAATGAAATTCGTTTGCAAGCTTTTAGTAAAGGTGGAAATTCTTTATATGGTGTTGAGGATCTTGCTTCAGCTGAAATGGCAGGTGGTTTTATTGCTAACTTTGGTTTAGGTCAGTTTGATCAAACAAGTTTACAAAAACTATTAACTGGTAAATCGGTACGTGTATCTCCATATATTGGTGAATTAACTGAAGGATTTAGCGGAAACTCTTCTGTTAAAGATTTTGAAACCTTATTGCAGTTGGTACACATGTATTTTGTTGCTCCACGTTTCGATAAGGATGCATTTACTGCATTAAAAGGTAGATATATGGCATATGTTGCCAATATGGGATCGGATGTGAATAAGGCGTTCAGAGATTCAGTTTCTGTAACTACTACTGATCACAATCCTCGTACGATCTTATTCAATACAGATATGATTGCTAGTTTAAATCTTGAGACCATGAAGCGTGTTTATCAGGAAAGATTTGTTGATGCTAGTGACTTTACTTTTGTATTTGTTGGTAATATCGATGCTGAAAAAGCGAAACCAATGATTGAAACTTATCTTGGTAGTATTAAGGATATCGATCGTGAAGAAACCTGGAAAGATACTGGTGTAGATTATCCTAAAAAAGATACTTATAACCATTTTGCAAGAGAAATGGAAACTCCAAAAACAACTATTCATATCGACTTGCACGGTGATATTAAGTACTCAAGAGAGAACAGTATCATGATGGATATTGTAGCTGAATTGTTGGATAAAAGATATACTGATGTGATTCGTGAGCAAGAAGGTGGATCGTATGGCGTTGGTGTTAGAGCTTCTGTAGATAAATTGCCTCGTGAAGAGTACAATTTAATTGTTCGTTTCGATACTGATCCAGCTAAAGCTGATAAGTTAAAAGGTATTGTTTATGAAGAAATTCAAGCTCTATTTACTAAAGGAGTTAAGGAAGATGATTTAGTTGAGGCTAAGGAAAACTTCATTAAAGAATATCAGGAAAATCTTCGTAAGAATGGATATTGGATTAATGCAATCAACCATTATTACATTTATGATGAGAGTGTACTTTCATTAGAAGATTATGAGAAGATGATCAACTCTATTACTAAAGAAAAGGTGGAGAAATTTGCTAAGAAATACTTCGCTAAAACTGGTAAAGTAGAGGTTGTAATGTCTCCAAAAGAGAAATAGTATAATCCATACTAGATAATAAGTTCTAAAGGTCGCGCGAAGGTGCGACCTTTTCTTTAGGATCTAATCTAAAGAGAAAAAGGCACCTTAATCATCCATTTCGGAATCGTAAAGTGCCTTTAAAAACAAATCTAACTTAAAACGCGATATCCTAAATTTGATATCTAAGGAACTATTCTTAGTTAGCAAGAATTGCTTGTTGTATTAATCTGTTAGCAAGAGTAAATAATGCGCTGCCGACCATGAAAAGTGATTGGCATTTAAACCTTCTCCGGTAATAGGATGGTAGTTTTCACGAATAGGAGCATCTTGCAGTAAACCTTCAGCATTCTGCAATAGTTTTAGGCTCAATCTATCCGCTTCTGTATTGTATCCATAGTTTTTCAAAGCTTGTATACCAAAGTATGCCTGATCTAACCAAACCGGACCTCTCCAGTATCCTTTTAATGGATTGAATTTTTTGTGATCGGCAACCAGGGTAGGAAAGGGTACTTTTGTTGCGAATTTTGTAGGATCTGTTAGTAAGGATTTTACACCCTTTGCCTGCTCCTGATTAGCAATTTTAGTATAAAGAGGTATCCATCCTTCAGGTCCTTGCTGAACGGTTAACAATTCACCCGTTTTAACGGCTCTGTCGTAGAAGAAACCTCTGGTTTCATCGTAAAATTCTTTGGCAATTCTCTCTTTTAGCTTTTTAGCTTGAGAATCGAATTCATTTGCTTCTTCACTTTTACCTAATAGCTCAGCCAAGTCAGCTAATTGCTCTTTTTCGGCAAACAAGTAGGCATTCAAATCAACCGATTCCTGATCCATCGACCATCCGTGATCGTTGTTCTTTAACATTTTGGCATCATCGAAACGAACCGCATTGTCCATTCCACTTTCCCATTTTGCTGCTATTATTGTGCCATCAGTCGAACCATATTCGCACAATCCATTTTGGTCGTGATCGCGATACTGATACCACCATTTGTGGTATTTCACTAGCTTAGGATACATCTCACCAACGAAATCCAAATCCTGAGTTCTTTTGTAGATCTCCAACACAGCCCAGGCAGCCAATGGAGCTTTGGTATCGCGCCAATTGTTCTCCTTTGGGTCGAAATACACGCAATCGGCAACCATGCCCATATCGTCCTGATATTGGAACATAGAGTGCAGGTTACTTTTTGCCAATTCAGGATTGAATCGAACCAAGGCAACAGCCTGTTTCCAGCTATCCCACGACCAAAATCCGTAGAATCCCTGGTAAGCTGCCGAAGGAAATACTCCATCGTGTTGTAAATCTCCCGCAGGAGAACGCCAGTTGCTGGTTAATGTTTGTACACACTTCACAGCTAATCGTTTGTTTTCTTCTTTATCCAACAACGTATTTTTGCTATCCAAAGCCTTGGTAAGATATTCGTTCCAACGAGTTTTGTTATCGGCAAATACTTGTTGAGGATTTTCCAGCCATGTTTTCAGTTGGTTAGCTTCAGCCATTATTTCCTGATTATTAAAATAATGGGAGTGAAGTATGGTGATTTTACTTTGTTCACCAGCTTTTAAAGCCTGAATTTCTTTCAGATTCATTTGATAGGAAAGCTTGTCATCTGCAATTGCAAGTTCTTTTCCTTCCTGGTTTTGAATTAGGAATACTTCATCACTTTTTTCGTAATTCACCTGAATGCCATTTGTACTTGTAGCCAATTGCAGTCCTTTATCGAAAAGCTGACCTTTCCATCCAACTTGTAGGTTCAAATCTTCAGCAGAATTGTTCGTAATGGATGTTTGCAAAAGAGAAGTTCTGTTGCTGGCAAATATCAAACGAATATCGATTGTTAGATCCTTAAGTTTAAGAATTTGTTTAAGCATTCCGGGCTTATAGATCATTTCAGCCTTAGCGTCGCTCAAATCGATTATTTCATTATTACTTGCATTGGTCAATTCCAACTGACAAAGATTCTTACCCAGCCATTGTCCCCACATTTTCATGCTTAAAGGACCGGCAAATCCTCCATAATAACTTGTACTATCCTGATGAGGCAAAGCGTAACCATGCCATGCACCCATATCGGAAAAACCAAATGGTTTTAAATCGTATTGCTTTGCAGGAATGCCCTGAATATTTAGCACGTTTGTATATTTATCCTGCAAGTCTGTGGCATTATTCCCTTTCTTCTCTTCCGCTTTTTGAGCACAAGAGGAGAGAGAGAGAATTGCTGCGATTAAACTAATGTGTATGAATTTCATTGTATCATTTGTTTTCCCCCTTCGGGGATTTATTTTTATTTCGATGTTTGCCACCCATGTAATGAGTGGTTATTTAAATTTAGTCACTCCGTGACAAAATGTTTTAATTCTTTGATTGCCCTCAAAGAGCTAAATTTGAATAACCGTCCGTTACGCGGACGGTTACACTATGCTTTTTCGTATACCCCCTTCGGGGAAAACGATCTGTTACTGATAGTTTACTTTGCTCTAAGCTTACTCAACTGATTCAAATCCTTTTCACCATTAATTGGTCTAAGAATAAAACTGTAATGATAAGGTTGAGATGGAATGCAATATTCTGCATGAACAGGAGCTCCCCATGAGTTGTCACCACCGACTCCCATTTGCTTGTAATCTATCTGGAAACTGATAACATCTCCTTGTTTGATTTCATTACCATGTTTGTTAGGCTTATCTTTGCCACCGTGATACAATTGTTTGTAATCAAATCCTAAGGCAGAAGCAGAAAGTAAAGGGGCTCCAATTGCCATTAATCCTTTGCCATCATTGTTTGTCAAGGCAATCCATCGTACATCGGTTTTGTTTCCCGTTTCCTGTGGACGAACGTAAGGGTGATATTGCTCCCAAACGCTTCCTTTGTAATGATCAACAATAGCGGCAGATTTTCTATCCGACATAGTTTCCTGAGGACCTCTTCCGAACCATTCCAAGTTGGCAAATTCTTTTGGCAATTGCATTTGCATCCCCAAACGAGGAATCATTGGCAAATCATTCGATTCAGGAGTAAAAGTGTTTTCAATGGTGATATCACCATTTCCTGATATGATGTATTTGCTTGAATATTTACTTGTAACTGTTGGAAGATCCAACTTCACAAGAATCTCAATTTGCTGAGGAGTATTTTGATTAACACCAATCGAAATCATTTTGCGTTTTTCTCCTGCATCCTTCCAGACCTTGCATCTGGCAGGGGTTCCATTCCCTAAGTCATTATCGGTAACCGCCCGCCAGAAGAAGGGTTCCAAACCTTTTTCGATTAATTCTGTTCCATCAAAACTGTATGAGTTAATGCTGCCATTCATTTTAGAAATGGTCAACTTAAATTCTTTTCCCTCAATGGATATTTCTTTCTGATTTTCCTTCATTTTCAATTTAGCCAATTGATTTGCTTCGCTCGCGACTATTGGCTTGTGAATCGGCAATTGGAATTGCTCCCAAGCTATTCGGTGTCCTTTTGGAACTAAAGGTTCTTCCTGAGTACTGTGCGCCTCAAATAGAATAAAGTATTCCTTACCTGGTTTAGCTTCAATTTTAGGAAGATTGATTTCAAACTCCCTGCTATTATGTGCTGACAATTCCGAAGAGTTTACTGTGCCTTTTGCAATTTCACTAGCATCTTCTTTTAGGTTCCAGCTAATTTCAACATGATCAAGATTGATAAAATCATATCGATTGGTTAGTTTGAATCTATTCGTAGTGTGGTCAATTTTCTCAATAGCTATGGGCTGATATACTTTCTTAACTTCCCAAATGTGTGGGTGAAGTTTTCTATCGGCAGTTACCAATCCGTTGGCACAGAAATTGGAATCGTTTTTTACTTTGTAAACACCCATATCGCCCCCATAGGCAAAAATAGTATCGCCTTGTTCATTTACTTTTCTGAATGTTTGATCTACCCAATCCCAAATAAATCCACCTTGTAATTGACGATGTTTGTAGATTAAATCCCAGTAATCTTTTAGGTTTCCTACACTGTTGCCCATAGCATGTGCATACTCACACTGAATTAATGGACGCTTTTGTACGTGTTCCACATATTTTAGCATTTCCCACATACGATCGTACATTGGGCAGAAAATATCAGTATTAAACTCGCGTCCCGAATCTTCAGATTGAACTGGGCGACTTTTATCTCGTTCCTTTATGTACTTGTAGGTGGCATGGAAGTTTTGTCCTCTTCCGGTTTCATTACCTAGTGACCAGATAATGATTGATGCGTGATTTTTGTCTCTTTCCACCATGGAAACCGTTCTGTCCATGAATGCCTTTTTCCAGCTTGGTTTGTTGGCTAAGGTCTTTTCTTTGTTGTAAGGTTCGCAACCATGAGCCTCAATATTCGCTTCATCAACCATATACAATCCATACTCATCGCAGAGCTCATACCATCGTTCACGGTTTGGGTAATGTGAGTTACGAACCGAATTGATATTGAATTGCTTCATCAATAGAATATCCTGAATCATGGATTCTTCAGTAATAATACGACCGTTATCCATATCGTGTTCATGACGGTTTACTCCGCGAACAGTGATTGGTACACCATTGATTTGGAGTAATCCATTTTTGATTTCACTGGTACGAAAACCAATTTTTCTTCGGATTACTTCTTCTGTTTTGTTATCTGATTTTAACTCAATTTGAAGGGTGTATAAGTTTGGAGTTTCGGCAGTCCACTTGCGGACATTTGGAATAGTACTTTCAAATGTAAATAAGTTATCTCCTTGTTTTAGATTGATTTCTGAATTCAAATAGATAACTGTCTTGTTTCCATCCAATACTTTAACATGAACTGCTCTGCTATTCAATTTGGCTAAAGTTTGATTCACTTTAACATCCAATGAGAATGTTCCGTTGGTATAGTTTTCATCCAATCCAGCTTGCACAAAGAAATCTCTGATGTGAGTTTTAGGGCGAGCATAAAGATATACATCACGTTCAAAACCACTTACCTTCCAGTAGTCCTGATCTTCCAGATAACTGCCATCACTAAAACGATAAATCTCAACTGCCAATTGATTTTTTCCAGGCTTAACGTATTTGCTTAGATTGAATTCAGCTGGTGTTTTACTTCCTTGAGTATAACCAACTTTTTTACCATTAACCCAAACATATGCGGCAGATCGAACTCCACCAAAATGGATGTAAATTTCTTCTCCCTTCCAACTTTTAGGAATGGTAAAAGTACGCTTGTATGATCCAACAGGATTGTAATCGTGAGGAATATAAGGCTCGTTGTTTGGGAAAGGGTAGGAAACATCTGTATAGATAGGTACTCCGTAACCTTCCAGTTCCCAATGTGCAGGAACTTTTATAACATTCCAATTGGAAACATCATAGTCGGTTTTGTAAAAATCGATTGGTCTGTCAGCAGGTTTTCTCACCCAGTTGAATTTCCACATTCCATTCAGACTAATATAATAAGGGGAATTTGCCTTATCATTTAAAATGGCTTTTTTCTCTGTTTTATAGGCAAAGAAGGAAGCTCTTGCTTTTTCCTTATTAATTCCAACTACCTGAGGATTTTCCCAGTCGTTGTTGCTTGTTTTCTCTTGGGCAATAATACCCTGGTAGAAGAGAATTAGCATGATTGTTAAAAGTGTTCTCATTATTTGCGTTATCAAGTTTGAAGTTATTTATTTTTTTTATGAGTTGAAAAAGGATTCCGGATAAAAAATGAATGCAAGCTTCTGGAAACCCCTTTTCTCTCATTAGTGTTGGAATCGGTTAAGATCCTTGTTTGTTGTTTGTGTATTTAGTAATTAATGTATTCCTGATTTGCTTGTACACGTCAACAACTTTTTGCATGTTTTCGTGGCATTTTTTTGTCAGGAATTCCTTTGCCTTTTTAGGGCTTTTATCGTAAAGTGCTTTTGCTTGCTTGTCGTTTTCCTCAATTTGCTGAAAGAAATCATCCTGAAGAGGTTCTCTCATCTTGAATAAGTCTTCCACTGCATCTTGCCAGCGTAAGTAGAGAAGATTATCTACAAAATCAATTGCCCAACGTGCCGATCGAGGATCATATTGATTGGGATCATAGATTTTGTATGATTCATGAATTTCTTGTGTGCCGCAATATATTGGAACATAAGGTGAAGTGTACTGATTGTCCTGGAATACCCAGTAAATTCCTCCAATTGGATCAGGTAACCACGATCTTAATTGACAAATCATTCCATAGTTTCCTTTTGATACATTTCTGCGATTGGTAATATCTAATAACTCTCGCATAGCTACTGTTGGGAAAGGCGTGGTTAAAGGACTTTTAAACAGTTTGCCTTCTTTGTTTGGAACATACCAATCAGGATCCGAAGTTTTGTCGTAAATGGTTCCCTCGAAAGTTGATCGCTGAAAAGCCATAATATCCTGAACGGAAATTTTCTTTTCAACTTTAACTGAAAATGGATACATGGAAATATCCTCAACATATTGATGATAGGCATCCTGTCCTTTGAAAGGATCGCTTAATGTTCGGTTAGGCCACTCCTTAAGATTAGGAGCAAATTGAGAATAAAACAACCAAAATCTACCGCTTGACCATTCGCGTAAAGTTGGACTGTAAGCTTCTTGCCAAACAAATGGTTTACCTGATTTTGGATTGTACCATCCATTGTCAATCGCAATTTGTTGATAATTTTTTGAAGCCATGAACCATTCAGGTTGACTCAAATCAATTTCCTTAATGATACTCCAATTGGGAACAATGGCAATATGATCATC
>Ga0193952_1000796_pt1 | contig 12580 bp, 8 predicted proteins | sample BB_3_MG_FD_140368 | JGI IMG/M metagenome (GOLD analysis project Ga0193952, IMG submission 140368) | Microbial mat bacterial communities from the Broadkill River, Lewes, Delaware, United States - BB_3_MG | ecosystem: Environmental > Aquatic > Freshwater > River > Microbial mats | place: USA... | reverse complement strand
GTAGGTTTATATTTCTGACATCAATATCGTCGTAGTTCATTCCAAAAGCTTGCTTTTTAGCATCTATGGTTAAGAAACGAAAATGTGAATCAATCAAATCGAGATTGGAAACATTAATAATCCAGGAATTTTGTTGACTTGTTGTGTCAGGAATTTCTGGGCTATTGGATAGAGAATCTAAGAAAACCTGAAGGTTCTGCACCCGATCGTTCCCCTCATATAAATTAAAATAGGCTTGTTTTAAATTGAGTTTCCCAATGTAGGCTTTCTTCGATTTGAAATTGATGGAATCCAGTTTGGAACTCAATTCCCCAACGTAAATCAGTGTGTCTTTTCTGTGATCCTCAATATAGACCCCTTTAAGAATGATCTTTTTGAAAGGGGAAAAATCTACGCCTTGAATGCTTACCGGTGTATGTGCCCTTTCTGAAATTGATTTGGCTATCTTTTGACAGAAATAGGTTTGCACACGGGGGCTTAAAAATATAAGATAGGCCAATATAAGTACCATAATGATACTTGCTATGGACCAAATTGATATTTTGAGGAATTTTTTAATAGTTTTGTGCTTTTGAGTGCAATTGCACAAAATTAGACAAAAAGAAATAGAAAACAGCGGGTGAAAGCTGTGTTTGTATTCTTTTTTAATCTTTTTACGTTAATTTTTAATTTGATGAGTATAACGATATTAGGAATTGAATCTTCGTGTGATGATACATCAGCTTCTGTTTTGAGAGATGGGGTGATTCATTCTAACATTATTGCCACTCAAACGGTGCATATGGCATATGGTGGGGTTGTGCCTGAACTTGCTTCACGTGCACACCAACAAAATATAATTCCGGTGGTTGATCAGGCTTTAAAAGAAGCCAATGTGACTGCTGATGAAATTGACGCTGTTGCCTTTACTCGTGGCCCTGGGCTTTTGGGGTCTTTGATGGTTGGAACATCATTTGCTAAAGGTTTCGCTTTGTCAAAAAATATTCCTCTGATTGAGGTGAATCACCTAAAGGCTCATATTCTGGCTCATTTTATTGATGATTTAAAAAACACTTACGATCATCCAGGTTTTCCATTTCTGGCACTTTTGGTTTCAGGAGGTAATTCACAAATTATTATTGTGAAAGATCATATGGAAATGGAGGTAATCGGCGAAACGATTGATGATGCTGCAGGTGAAGCATTTGATAAGTGTGCAAAGGTAATGGGAATTCCTTATCCGGGAGGCCCGGTAATTGATAAAAGAGCTAAGGAAGGTAATCCTTTGGCTTTTGAGTTTAGCCGACCAAAAATTCAAGGCTTGAATTATAGTTTTAGTGGCTTAAAGACTTCATTTTTATACTTCATCAGAGATAAAGTGAAAGTCAATCCTAATTTTATTGAGGAAAATATGAATGATTTGTGTGCTTCACTTCAATACACGATTGTTGATGTTCTAATGAATAAGGTTAAGCGTGCTGTCCGCGAGACGGGTATAAAAGAGGTTGCTATTGCAGGTGGTGTTTCAGCTAATTCTGGTTTGCAAAATGCAATGAAAGAGACTGCATCAAAACAAGGTTGGAAAGTTTATATCCCGCAGTTGGGTTATTCTCTTGATAATGCGGCAATGGTTGCCATTACCGGCTATTTTAAATATTTGAACAATGATTTTGTGGAACAGGATACGGCTCCGTTTGCACGAATGACTATAAAATAAAACGAAACAGCCTTGAGATTAAGATTTCAAGGCTGTTTTTTTTATGAGACAAAAGCGATTGATCTATTCCGTATTAATATTTAAGTAGCCTTTTAAAACCAAAATAGCATCTTCTGAGAAATCTTTTAAACAAATCCGGAATTCCTCCTGTTCCTTTGTTAAGACAATGAGTTCATCATTTTCAATTTTGAATCCTTTGATATCTTTTCTGTAGATTTTGGTTCGTCGTTTAAACCACCCATACTTGTATTTTACTCGTCGTGAGTTAATCTTTAAGTATTCACGAGGGTACATGAATTTGCAGCCCAGGAGAATTCCAATTGTATATATGGTGGCAACAGTAACAATAAAGGGGGCAAAGTATCTGCAAAGAGGAATCATTTCTAAGTCTTTCACAAAAAAATATAAAACAACTGCAGAGATAATAAAGGCTATGCCCACAGCTAATTGTTTGCTTTTAGCATTGAGGGCTTTAATTTTATGACTTCTGATATCGTATTCGAATTGAAGCATAGCATTTTGTTTTTAATATTGTATTCAAGTTACTTAAAAATGAATCAACATAAAAACCCTGACTGAAAATCATCTTATTCTTCAATAAGTATTTGTGAAAATAAACTGTTTTGCTGAAGCAGATCGGAATAGGATTCTGAAATAAAGTCTTTTGCATTTATTTGGAGAAGCTTGATGTAGAAATTGCTTTGTTCCTGAAGCTTATCTTTTGTGAGATTATGATCCTTGTTTGAGGCTTCAATTTCGATAAACGTTCCTAAGTTTTTAACTGTGTCCAAATGAAACTTGACATTCTCAATAAAATAGATTTCTCTATCCTTTTCGACAACACATTTTTTACCCAATGCTTTTTCTAAAATATTTTTAAGACCAGATTCTGTCTCTGTTTTGTATAAGGAAAACTGACTTTCCTTGCAGCCTTGCTTATCTTCTCTTTCGTAATGAATTAAGTTGTTTTCTATATTCCCCTCCCGAAGTTTTAGTCGTCCATTTTTTGAATGAAAATATGTGTCGATTTGATGATCGACCCCTTTGAAATCGGCCTTGTGAGACTTAAGAATTTCCCTGATTTTATTTAAATCGCGACAATGGGCTTTTATTTCGATATTTATTGGCATCGTTTTTTAGAATAAAGATTGTGCTTCAAAAGTAAACATTAATTGGTTTACGGGACTGTTGTTTAGTCCTGAGAATTCACAAGTTCAATAATCTTTTCAGAAATTTGATGAAGAGGAATTATAAACTGAGGGTTTGCAATTTTAAATGCAGCAGAAGGCATAATTCGGGCAATTGCATTTTCTGGATCTTCTACAATGCAAATGCCTCCCATTTCGTTTATTTGATGAAGACCGAAAGCACCATCCTCATTCAATCCGGAAAGGACAAGTCCGATTAATTTATTTTTATAGCACCAGGCAGCTGTTTCAAACAGAACATCAATGGATGGGCGAGAGTGATGTACTTTTGAATCAGTTGAGAGTGCAAATGTTTCATCGCTTTCAACAAGTAGGTGGTAATTGGGTGGTGCAAAATAGATTGTTCCTGCTGTTATTTTTTCCTTTTCTTCAGCTTCTTTAACCTTTAGTTCACAGATTTCATTCAAATAGCGAATAAAGGAATCGTTTGGGTTATCACCAATATGAAGCACAGCAATTATGGCCAAAGGGAAGTCCTTTGGAAAAAGGGGAAGGGTCGCTTTTAGAGCTTCCAGTCCTCCAAATGAGGTGCCTATAACTAAAGCCTTATACATGCTTTACCCAGATTTTTTTGTAAATTTTTTGTTTCGGGTCTATATCTAAAAAATGGTATTCTTTACTGGTGAACTTTAAGCTTTCTTTTGTGCCTAAGCATAAATGCCCACTCGAAGAAAGGCTTTCATGAAATAAATTGATCACTCTACTTTGTAAATCCTTATCAAAATAGATGAGAACATTTCGGCAGATAATGAGATTTACCTCAGCAAAAACAGAATCTGTAACAAGGTTGTGGTCTGCAAAAACCACTTTTTTCACCAGGCTTTGATCTAATTTTATCGATCCATATTTCATGGTGTAAAAATCGGATAACTTAGATTTTCCACCTGATTTTTTGTAGTTTCGCTCAAATTGTTCCAAGTTACGTATGGGGTAAATCCCTTGTTTGGCGATCTCTAAGACTTTACGGTTAAAATCAGTCGCATAAACCTGACAGCGATCAAGAATGCCTTCTTCACGCAGAAGTATGGCAAATGAATAGACTTCTTCTCCCGTTGAGCATCCCGCATGCCATATCTTAATGAAGGGGTAGGTTTTAAGACTAGGAATCACATTTTCTCGAAATGAGGCGTAAAATTCAGGGTCACGAAACATCTCAGTTACATTGATAGATAGATCTTCGAGCAGTTCCATAAAAAAATCTTTGGAACGCAAGGCCATATTCTGCATTTGAGATATGCTTTCGAAATGACCAATTGCCATACGGTGAAGCAATCGTCTTTTTATATGAGATCTTGAATATTTTCGAAAGTCGTAACCATATTTTTGATATATAGCTTCAAGAATCAGAGGGATCTCAATATCTATATTCTCATCTTGCTCGACTTTATTTTGAATGCTAGTCATATTTATGAGTAGTTTTGACTCCCTGACTTAATACCGCTTCCAGTTCTTCTTTTTTAAACGGTTTGCTAATAAAATTGTTCATGCCTGCGTCCAGACATACTTGTTTGTCTTCAGAGGAAGCACTCGCAGTTAGCGCAATAATATAAGTTGTGTTTCCAATGTTTTCATTGGCTTCATGGCTTCTTATCTTTTGGGATGCATTGATTCCGTCCAAAACTGGCATTTGCATGTCCATTAAGATGATGTCGTAATTATTCTGCTTGTACATTTGTAAAGCTTCGAGACCATTTTTAGCCACATCGCAGGTTAGACCAAGTTGTCTTAGAGTTAAGACAGCAACTTTCTGATTAATTGGATTGTCTTCAGCTACAAGTATTGAAAGGTCTTGAGGAAAATCCGTATTACTTTCTGGGATTGTAGTCATTTCTTTTTCTTTATATTCGAATTTGAGTTCAAACATGAATTCTGTACCGACATCTTGTTTGCTTTGAAGCTTGATTTTACCTCCCATTAAATTGGTTAGATTTTTTGAGATAGCCAGCCCCAATCCGGTTCCCCCATATTGTCTGGAGATTGAACTGTCAGATTGTGTAAACTCCCGGAATAGGGTTTTCTGAGCCTTGTCAGGAATGCCAATGCCTGTATCTTTAATTGAGAAATGCAACGAGACCCAGTCTTCGTTTTTCTCAAGCAACCTAATGGTCACTTTTACGGCTCCTTTCAATGTGAATTTAACTGCGTTATTGGTCAAATTCATAATGATTTGATTGAGTCTGAATGAATCACCTCTAAGAGTATCAGGAATATCTTCGTCAATATCAATACTGAAATCGATCCCTTTTTCTATGGCTCTGAAATTCAGAAGCTGGTATATGGTATCGCACAGTTTTCTAATATCAAAGTCGATACATTCTAGGTCGATTTGTCCGGCTTCAATCTTTGAAAAATCCAGAATGTCGTTGATAATTTGTAACAGATGTTCACCTGAAGTGGTTACAACCTTTAACATATCCTGGTGTTCGCCATTCTCCGTTTCATTCAGCATTAATCGGGATAAGCCTAAAATACCATTCATCGGAGAACGAATTTCATGTGACATATTAGCTAGAAACATCGATTTTGCACGAGTGGCTTCTTCGGCTTTATCTTTGGCAATAATAAGTTCTTCGTTTTTATTTTCAAGATATTTTAAAACCAGATTTAGTTCCTTTCTTTGGCGATACAGATCCAGAAAAACACTAACCTTTCCCTTTAAAACTTCGGGAATAATTGGTTTCGGAATAAAGTCAACGGCTCCTGTTTCTATACCTTTCATGATATGAAAATCGCTTTGGTGAATAGCAGAAACAAAGATGACGGGTAGATATTTGGTTTTTTTCCGATGACGCATTAATTCTAATGTTTCATAACCATCCATGCCTGGCATTTGAACATCAAGAATTGCCATTGCAAATTCATCTTTCAGGCTGTATTTCAAAGCTTCTTCTCCAGAAAAAGCTTTAACGATTTCGACATTAAAATCGCTGAGAATATATTCAAGACTGATTAAATTCTCTTCCTTATCATCAACGATTAATATTTTATCTTTATTCATGACTTAATTGTATAACCAGATTTTTAGCATTGAAAACAACTTATTTTCATCTATCGGTTTCGATAGATAATCATTGGCTCCATGTGCAATCGCTTTGTCGTAATCTTCTTTCATTGCCTTAGCAGTTGTACAGATTACGGGAATATCTTTAATTTTGGGTGTTTTTCGGATATGTTCAATGGCGGTATAACCGTCCATCTCAGGCATCATGACATCCATTAGTATCAAATCGATGTTATTATTTTCCTTAAGGACTTCCAGAGCAATTTTCCCATTCTCAGCTTCAAGTACTTCCATATCTTTATCCTCAAGGATTTTTCCTAGGGCAAATATGTTTCGAATTTCGTCGTCAACAACCAGAATTTTTTTTCCTTTAAATATCGATTCGTCCAGAGTTCCGTTGTGTAGTGATTGAGATTGTGGGTTTTTTATAGAAACATGATGTAAAAACAAGCTGACTTCATCCATTAATCTTTCATCAGATTTTAACCCCTTTAAAATAATTGAATTGGTGTATTTACTCAATTCCCTGTGTTTTTCTCTTGAAAGTTCTTTACCTGTATATATAATGGTATTAGGAATCCTGATATTAAGGGCCGTTAGTTTTTTGAGCAGTTCGTGTCCTGAAAAATCAGGCAATCCCAAGTCTAAAATAATGCAGTCGTATTGTTTTGATTTAATTTTTGTCAGGGCTTCGGTACCACTTACAGCCTCATCAATTTGCACATCATTTTGCTGCAGCAAAAGGTTTATAACCTGTCTGGTGTTCGCATTATCTTCAACGATTAATATGTGTTTTGAATTTGAAAAAAGTTGTTTGTTTATTTCATTCATAGCCGAATCAAAATCGACGGCATTAACAGTTGTTAGTTGATCTTTTTCGTCTTCTTTTAAACCGTCAACAGGAGATACGACGTGTAAGGGTAGGTTAGATGTAAGTGGATTATTTTTTAATAGTTCCAATTTTTCCTCACCATCGGTTAATAGAAGAATAGATGAAATAATCACTGATGATGGCTTATACGTTTCGGCCAATGCTATAGCAGACTTAATATCAGCAGCAGCTACAGCCTTAAAATCGTTTTGATTAATTAAATGCAGCAGCTTTTTAGCTTTTTCCTTCTCAGGATGAATCAAAAGAACTAAAGCTTTATTTGAATCAGAATATCTGTCATCATCAATGAATTGAGTTGGTACAGACAATTCAATCTCTACATCTTTGGGTTTTTCATTTTCTGCAGGAGGCATTTTTCGAATGACTTCATGTTTAATCTCAGATTCATGATTGGGTTTTTCAGGAATGATGATCGTGAATGTAGAGCCTTGATCGATCTTACTTTCCAAATGGATTTCTCCTCCAAGCATATAAGCCAACTCTTTGGATATTGATAAGCCCAGGCCTGTACCGCCATATTTTCTTGATGTGCTTCCATCAGCTTGTTGAAAAGCTTCGAATATTGCTTCTTTTTTGTCATCAGGAATACCAACCCCAGTATCTGTTATCGAAATAGAAAGAGCTTGTGATGGATCTAAATCTGTTCTCATTAAAGCAGTCTTATCATCAAGCTTATCGAAGCTCACGGTGATACTTCCTTTTGTTGTGAATTTGATAGCATTCGAAAGCAGATTCTTAATAATCTGAGATAATCGTTGCTTATCACTAATAAAGGTTTTTGGAATGTTCTTATCAATTTCAACAGAGAGAGCTAATTTTTTCTTTTCAGCCTGATGTTTGAAATCGAGCATAATTTCCTGTTTAATTTCCTCTGCATTTGTAGGAGCAAATTCAACAGTCATCTTTCCTGCTTCAATTTTGGATAAGTCAAGTACTTCGTTTATTAGCTGTAAGAGATCTTTGCCACTTTTATGAATAATTTCAGCCGATTCAATATCTGATTGGGTTAGGTTCCCTTTTTTATTCTTTGCAAGCATGCCGGAAAGAATCAACAGCGAATTGAGCGGGGTGCGTAATTCGTGCGACATATTAGCTAAGAAGTCTGATTTATACTGACTAGCTTGCTCAAGCTCTTTTGCTTTTAATTCGAGTTCGTCGTGTGTTTGAGAAAGGTCTTGGTTTTGTTTTTCAATCTCATTTTTCTGTAATTCTAACTGATTGCTTCGTTCCTCAAGTTCTTCGTTGGCAACTCGTAACTCTTCTTGCTGAACCTGGAGTCTTTTTTCGTTTTCGGTTAAAATTTTAGTGTGTTCCTCAAGTTCTTCGTTGGCAACACGTAACTCTTCTTGTTGTACTTGTAGTTCATTGGCTTGATCCTGAGTTGTTCTCAATAGGTTTTCAAGACGTTCGCGAGCAATGGATGAAGCAATATTGACCGTTATGGTTTCGTTGGCTGTTTCGAGGAATTTGATTTTTTGAAGCGTAAATTCTTGAATCGAGGCCAACTCCATTACGCCCCATAAATGGTTGTTGAATACCAGAGGAATTAAGAGAATTTCTTTAGGTGAGATTTCACCAGTTCCTGAGAATATTGTGAAATAATCTTTAGGCAGATCTTTAATGTGTTTAATCTCTGTTGAATCAGTAATAGAGCCAACTAATCCGTGGCCTTTTTTAATGAATTTGAATTGGTTTTTATCGGGTAAGCCATATGCTGCCTTTAGATTGAAAACTTCATCTCCCTCATCATAAATGTATAAGGCACCAAGCTCGGCATTAAGAAATTTGATTGTAAATTGAAGCGCATTGTTTGCAACTTCAGAGATTTCCTGATCGCCGCGTAATTTTTTATTCAGTTGGTTCAAGCCTGAACGAAACCAATTGGTTTCTTCATTTTTAATGTGTGAAGCTTTTAGTTGATCAACAATACGATTGAAGGTATGTGTAAATTCATCTTGTTTGGATCTTGGCTTTAATTTGGCTGTATAGTCTCCTTCAGAAACTTTTTGGATATTGTGAATAATGCGCGTGAATCCAAATTGAATTTCATTGAAAGATTGAGTCAATATTCCAAGTTCACTATTGCTTTTATAGTTCAATTTTTTTTGAGGAATCCCCTTGTTGAGAAGCTTGAAACTTTTAGCAAGAATCGCAGCGGGTTTTGAAATTGATCTGTTAATGATATAGGAAATACTCGAAATGAATATAGCAATGAATAGAATAAAAAAGCCAATAATATAGATGAGAGCAGTGTTTACATTATTAGAAATTTGCTCAGTTTCTTTTGCAAAATCACCAAAATGAGTCTTTAGTTCATTAATATCGTTTAGAAGCTCAAAATTGATTTCGCCATCTTTATGATTTTCGATATGTTTTTGGATATGCATGCCAAGATTATACCCATATTTGGCTATTGCTTGATTTTCTTTCAGTCGTTGAGGATTAATTTTATTGAGGAGTTTTAATCGGTCGTAGAGAATATTGACAATTTTTTCTTCGGGGTGATGGCTACTTGGAAAGGCACTATAAAAGAGTGCGATAAAATCTTTTCTGGATAAATTCTGAATATGTTCATCAATACTTGAAAATGTATAGGCCATGGTGTTAGCCTCTTTAATTTTTTTAAGAGATGAAATGTAATAAGTTTTGTCGTTTAAAGCGATATACTTATAATAGTCTTGAAGTCCATTGTTAAAAGTATTGTTATGAATACGATCAGCATTCATAAACAGAGTGAGGACTCGACTGGATTGAAAAAAGAAATTTGCTAAAAAGCCTAAAAGGATGATGCTTATAATTGAAACGACTGTTAGAAGAAATAGTCTGGATTTTATTTTCCAATCTCGAAACTTCGATATAGGCAGATTCATAGCGATTTAATATTGGTTGAATTCACTCATGTATTATTAAACAAAAATAGTCAAAAATAAAATGAATACACTTTATTTGTAGATGAATCGCTTAATGTAAGTGTTAGATAGAATGTAATTAATAAGCCTAAAAAATAATATGAAAGGTATTGTTTATTATTGATTTAACTGTAGATTTAGATAATTACTAACATATAAAATATTTAACATTAGATGAAACAAATTTTGATCGTATTGTTGTTGGTTTCCAGTTTTGCCGTTTCGGCACAGCATAAAGATTTAAACAAACTCTTTTCTAAAGGAAAATTTGAAAAAGTGATTGAACAAGCTGTTGTAAGACTTGAAAAATCGCCTGACGATGCGATCTTAAATATGATAATCGGCCGAGCGCACGCATCTATGAATCGGTATCAAACAGCAATTCCATTTCTTCAAAAGGGTGTCGAGGCAGAAGAACAAGATTCAGTGGTTAAGTCATGGTGTTTGGCTGAAATGGGTAATGCTTATTACTATACGGGACAGAGGGAAAAAGGACTGGCATATTTGAAAAAGGCCATTGATATGCAGGCAACCAGAAGTTGTTCACGTTTTGCTCAAAATTGTTTGACGCGCTTTCAAGAGAATAAATATTTTCAAAAATGGAAAGTTCGAGAAACAGAACACCTTCGTTTTCATTTTCAAGATGAATCTGTAGTTGATAATGTTGAAAAATATATCGCTCAGCACGAAAAAGCTTATCAAGTAATTAATCAATTTTTTAAGGCTGAACTAGGTAAGAAGATTGACTTTTTTGTATGGAAGGATAGGGAAGAGGCTTATGATGTGTTGGGACGCCCTTTAGGTTTTGCAAACTCTGAAAGAAAAATAATAAATGTCTGGTATAAGCAAACTAAGGGATATGAAATTTGCCATATTATTTGTGATGTGGCCATTCAGCCAAAAAAGAAGAGTCTACTGATAAATGAAGGTATTTGTGTCTATTTTGATCAGACGATTCACAATAAGATGGATGCAGCCAGACAAGTTCTACCCAAGGGAGAATTTCATTTGCTTGAGCTTTGGGAATCACCAACACATTACGAGAGAGATTTATCTTATCCAATGGGTGGTGCTTTTATCGATTTCTTAATCAATAAGGCAGGCCGGGGAAAAATTATTTTGCTGTTGAAGGACCAGACAATAGAGAATGCCGAAAAAATTTACCCTGATTTTAAGAATCTTGTCAAAGTATTTGAAGCTATGTTGGAGGGCTAAGTGTATTTAACCCAGGAAAGCATTCTTAATTTAAGGATGCTTTTTTATTCAAAACGTTATTGCTCAAATGGCTTTGTTTCGGGAAACTCATAATGAAATTGGAGCCTTTATTTAGCTCACTTTCGACCCATATTTTACCCTGATGTTTATCAACAAACTCTTTGCAGATGAGTAGGCCTAGGCCCGTGCCTTTTTCATCCATAGTACCTGTTGTCTGTATTTTAGTGTCAATTCGGAAGAGTTTAACTACATTTTCAGGGCTCATTCCTATTCCATTGTCTTTTATTGAGATTTTTATCTGTTGATTATCTTCTTCAGTCTTTATCGTTATCTCACCATGTTCAGGAGTGAATTTGATAGCGTTCGAAATCAGATTGCGAAGTAAACTGGTTAGCATGTTATCGTCCGCATAAATTTGCAGACCTGATTCGTTTGAACTTTGGATTTTAATTTTTTTCTGATTGGCCTGATATGAAGCAAACGAAATAGAATCTTCAATAATCGGTTGGAGATTTAAAAGCTCAGGATTAAATGGGATTTGATCAGACTGACTCATGGCCCACTCGAGTAGTTTCTCAAGAAGTTTGTAATTAAGCTTAGCTGAGTGCTGAATATCCTTAATCAAATCAAGCTTGGTTTCATCATCCAGGTCTTCATAACTCATGCTTAAAAGATCGGAAAAACCAATAATAGCATTAAATGGATTCTTAAGATCATGAGCTATAATGGATAAGAATTTATCTTTAGTCAAATTGGCTTCTTGTAATTTCTCAGCCGTTGTGTTAAGCTCGGTGAGGGTTTTGGTTAGTTTGGTTGTGTCGTATCCCACGCCAATGATTAGATCTGATGAACTGGTAAAGGCAGCCCAGAATTGATTCCTGGGTTCTTTTTCTTTATTAATCACGGTATATTCATGAAATTTCCCATTTGATTTTGAAAGGTGAGTCTTAAAATCGTTAAAGTCAGTCTGGTGCTTTAAGAGGATTTTAAAAGGATTGTCCATGGCTTGAACTTCGGTCAAGGTATAGCCTGTCACTTTTTCACATTCTTTATTCCATAGGCAAATTCTTTTGTTTGCATCAACACCAAGAATCATAATGGGGGCGATCTCGAATAAGGATTTGAATTGCATTTCACTTTTCCTTAATTCTTCATCAGCCTTTTGTTTGTCTTCGATAATGCGATTTGTGGCATCAGAAATCGTGTGGAATTCCGAATAGGTTAGTTTCCTTTTATCGATATTGGTATTGGAATAAATGGCTTTCTTTAATTGTCGAATAAAGGTTGTGGTATTTTTCTTGGTTTTATTGGTTAGGTATCTAAATATCAGCAGGATAATTAAATGGTTTAGTATGATGAGAATAAGGATTGTACTTGCTTTTCTGATTTGAGTCTTTTGCATTTTCTTGATGCTACCATTAATTTCTGCTTCAATCAGACTGAGGTCAAACCACGCACCAATCACCCAATCCCATTCGGGGTATGCTTTTACAAAGGATCTGTTTTTGTCTATTTGCCCATTAGCTTCATTTGGCCAATCAAAATTTGTGAAGCCACCATTAGGTCTTTTTGAAGCTTCAATTTCAGCCCGAATTAGAGCAAATCCCTTGGCATCTTTAAAATCGATAATATTATCGCCGTTTTTGTATAGTGTTGTAT
>Ga0193952_1000794_pt1 | contig 12622 bp, 5 predicted proteins | sample BB_3_MG_FD_140368 | JGI IMG/M metagenome (GOLD analysis project Ga0193952, IMG submission 140368) | Microbial mat bacterial communities from the Broadkill River, Lewes, Delaware, United States - BB_3_MG | ecosystem: Environmental > Aquatic > Freshwater > River > Microbial mats | place: USA... | reverse complement strand
TGAAGATATTTTTGACCTTGCACTATTAGAATCAGATACGATAAATCTTAGAAATGGAAATATAAAGATTCAGCAAATATGTACTCAGAATGAATTATTTGCGAAACAACTTTTAAAAGAGGTTGGGAAAGATAAAAGTATTACCTTAAAACTAAACCATGATTGCTCCCTACTAAATCAAACAATTTTTAATGATAAATTTAAAATTAATCAGGTTCTTTCTAATTTAATAAAGAATGCAGTCAAATTCACACATTCTGGCTTCATTGAACTTGGATGCTATAGCAGTTCTAACTCCATGTTAACATTCTATGTTAAAGATTCTGGAATAGGAATATCAAAAAATAACCAAGAAATAATATTTGATTTATTTAGACAAATAGACGATAGCAATACAAGAAGCTATGATGGTATTGGCATTGGACTAACAATATCCAATCTAATTGCTGAAGCTATGAATGGATCAATAACAATTAAATCAGAAATTGGAGAGGGAAGTATCTTTTATTTCTCTATTCCATTCAATGCAAACAATAAATCTAACAAACTTAGTTTTCATAAATCTAAGTTTATTACTAGTCCAAACTAAACAATAAAAAAAGAGAGCTGTTTCAATGTAAAACAGCTCTCTTTATTTTTATAATTAAAACCCAATTAGGCATCAATATTTGCATACGTAGCATTCTGCTCAATAAACTGACGTCTAGGAGGTACATCATCACCCATCAACATAGAAAAAACTCTATCAGCTTCTGCTGCATTCTCTATTGTCACCTGACGAAGTGTTCGTTTATCTGGAGTCATTGTTGTTTCCCACAACTGCTCTGCATTCATTTCCCCAAGACCTTTATAACGCTGAATGTGAAGACCAGACTCTTTTCCACCTGCCCACTCTTCAATCAACTTTAATCTTTGGTCTTCAGACCAACAATACTGTTCATTTTTACCCTTCTTTACAAGATACAAAGGAGGTGTAGCTATATACAAATAACCATTCTCAATAACCTCTTTCATATATCTAAAGAAAAGAGTCATAATTAATGTTGCAATATGACTACCATCAACGTCGGCATCACACATAATAACAATCTTATGATATCTTAGTTTTGAAAGATTTATAGCCTTACTATCTTCTTCAGTACCATAAGTTACTCCAAGAGCTTGAAAAATATTCTTAATTTCCTCACTTTCGAAAACCTTATGCTGCATTGCCTTCTCAACATTAAGGATCTTACCTTTTAGAGGAAGGATAGCTTGAAACATTCGATCTCTACCTTGCTTAGCAGTTCCTCCCGCCGAATCTCCCTCGACAAGAAATACTTCACACTTTTCAGGATCTCTATTAGAACAATCAGCCAACTTACCAGGAAGTCCAGATCCTGATAGAACTGTCTTTCTCTGTACTAATTCTCTAGCCTTACGAGCTGCATGACGAGCTGTAGCCGCAAGAATAACCTTATTTACAATTGTCTTAGCATCCTTTGGATTTTCCTCTAGATAATTTGAAAGCATAGCACTCACAGCCTGATCAACAGCTAAACTAACCTCTGAGTTACCAAGTTTAGTTTTAGTCTGCCCCTCAAACTGAGGCTCGGCAACCTTAACAGATACAACAGCAGTAAGACCCTCTCTAAAATCATCTCCACTAATATCAAATTTAAGTTTTGAAAGCATACCCGAAGCATCAGCATAATTCTTAAGAGTTCGTGTTAGACCTCTTCTAAATCCTGTTAAGTGAGTACCACCTTCTATAGTATTGATGTTATTTACATATGAATGAACATTCTCTGAGAAAGATGAGTTGTATTGAAGTGCAATTTCAACTGGTACACTATTCTTCTCTGTCGATACATGAATAGTTTCTTCAATAAGTTTCTCACGTGTCCCATCAAGAAACTCAACAAATTCGCTTAATCCCTTTTCAGAAAAGAACTCCTCTCCCTTTAATTCTCCAGTCTCTTCATCCTTTTCTCTTCTATCTATAATATTTAGCTTGATCCCTCTATTCAAGAAAGATAACTCTCGCAAACGAGCAGCTAAAATATCATACTTATATTCAGTAGTTAAAAAGATTGAATCATCAGGAACAAAGGTAATAAATGTACCAGTATTGTCAGTATCTCCGACTTGCTTTACCTCATCTAAAGGACCTCCCTTAGAATATTCTTGAACCCAAATCTTACCATCACGATGAATTTCAGCTTTAAGATATTTTGAAAGAGCATTAACACAAGAAACACCCACACCATGTAAACCACCAGAGACTTTATAAGAATCTTTATTAAATTTACCTCCAGCATGCAATACTGTCATTACTACCTCAAGAGCAGATTTATTTTCTTTTGTATGCTTTGCAGTTGGAATACCTCTACCATTATCTTTTACTGTTATTGAATTATCTTCATTAATAATTACTTCAATATTACTACAATATCCAGCTAGAGCCTCATCGATAGAGTTGTCCACTACCTCATACACAAGGTGGTGAAGTCCTTTAACATTAACGTCTCCAATATACATTGAAGGACGTTTACGTACAGCTTCAAGACCTTCAAGCACCTGAATGCTATCAGCAGAATAATCTTGATTTTGATCTTTTATTTCTTCACTCATTATATTATCTTTTGTATTTATCAAAATAGAATAGGTAGTATTAACAAATACTACCTAATGCAAATATACTTAAATTCGATTGATTCATCATCTATAATAAAGGATAAAATTATTACTATTTTAAAAGCAAATTGTAAAGCCTGCTAAAAGATTAATACCAGTTACTGGATACTCTTCCCAACGCTCATAATGTTGATTAAAAATATTATTAACACTAATAAATGCATTAATATATTTAGAAAACTCATAATCAGCATTTACCCTAAAATCATAAATAATACCCTTGGTCTCAAACTTATCTGTGCCACCAATAGCTATACTTGTATTCCTTGTCCCGATAATATATAAATCAGAGCCAAAACTTATTTGTTTTGAGAATTTATATTTAGCATTAAAAAGAATCTCACAATTAGGTATATTACTTGGAGCCTCGTCATTAAATGAATAATTTGTAAATTTTGACAACACTGATAAATCCTCATCTATATTAATACCAAACTCAGCATCAAAGACAAATATTTTCTCATCTGAATAATATTGTACAAAATGACTATCTTCTATCTTATAACTCCTAAAATCATTAATATTTGAATAACTAACTCCAAAATCGTACCAAAATAAATTATCATATCTACCTTTTAACCCTCCACTTATATCATATCTAGTATAACTCTGCTTAGACTTAGTGACAACAACAAAAGGATTTGTTTTCCATGAATTTAGAAAATTATTATTTTCAACCCCACCATCTATTTTAACATATAGTCCAAGTTCTCTACCTAAAATATCTAAATACAAATTAGATTTTGGATAAAAATAGAAACCAGCGTTATCCCCAACATATTGAGAAATTCCAAATCCAAAATCAAGCTTTAGTCGCCCGAAGCTTGTTTTAAAATGAGGTTCTAAAGATGCTGAAGCGAAATCATTATCATATCTAGAATTCAGATAATCAATCTCTAAACCAAGAACTAACTCACTATTACCAAGATCAATATTTACATTAGCATCCGTCTTGATCATATTCTCAAAAGCATCACTGTACTTATCTGCAAAATTTGTATAATCAATATTTACACCATACTTGATTTCACTAGAAAGAATATTTTTATAAAAAACATTTGTAGAAAATGTTCCTTTTGTCTCTTTATTAGCATTAACATATTCAACTCCACCATAATAATGCTGTATATATCTATTATAAGACATTGATAAACCATACGATTTATCATTCTCCAATTGCGAAATATACACTAGTGCAGTTTGGTCTACAAGACCTATATCTCTAGACTTTTTATTGTGACGTACAGTTCCTGCAGAACTATTAGATTTTAAATAAAAACCAAAATTATATTTCTCATCAAAATCATTATTATATGCATACTCTCCAAGAAATCTCATATTATTTCCAGCAGCCAAACGAATATAATTATTTCCAAAGTCCTCTTTACTCTTTATAGAATATTTTGGATACTCATTCTCCACTAAATTATAAAAAGACTTAACCTTCTTAGCTTTTAAATAATAGTCAAAAGAAACTTGTTGAACCACACTATCTTTGATTACTGGTTTATAATCAAGTTTATTTGCCTTAGAAAGAACTGTCTTATACTTACTAACTATCCTTACTTTTTTACCTAATTCATTCTCTTGAGCAAATAAATTTAGGAAACTAACAATTAAGAAACTAACAATTATTAATTTACGCATAACTTCAATATCTAAATTATTTCTTTTCTATATTTTCCATTTCATTAAGCAATTCTTCAGCTTTCTTATCTTGCTCATCAGATTCCTTTTTCTGTGAATCATCAAATTTATTTCTATAATTTTTGAAATCTTCATTCTCAACCATAGTTTTCTTGTTTGCATTCTTTTGTTTAACTGAATCCTGCTTTAAATCCTCTTTATCTTTTAATAAAGCTAAACGCTTATTAGCTTCATTCAATACTCCATCATTATCATTTGGATAATTCTCGATAATACTCATAAGTGTATATTTTGCTTGAAATTTATCGTCTTTTTTCAGAAAAATATCTGCAAGAAGCATAAAACACTCTGCAAGAGACTTATATTCTGTTGACTCGCTCTCCATAAATTCATTAATCTCTCTCTCAGCATCATCAAAACGTTGAGAATCGTAAAGAGTTTTACAGATATACAATTTTGACTCAGCACCTTCTTTTCTTTTCATATCCTTTGCAACAATAGAATAATACTTCATTGCATTTTCCTTATCACCAAGCTTATCAAATGATTTTGCCATCTTATATTGAATATCATACTTTACACTTGATATATCAAATTTTGAATTAAGAAGGAACTCTCCATTACTCACTGTCTCTTGATATCTCTCAAGTCTATAACATCCTTCAAGCATTTTCCACTTAGCATAAATCTTATCTTTATTATCTTCTGATAATCTCTCTACTATTGCAAACTGTCTAATAGATTTATTATATCTATTATTCTTATCATTAATCTCTGCAGCATGGTATGCAGCATCGAGAGTATATGTATTATCTCCAATACTAATAACTTTTTCATAATACGGAAGAGACTTTTCTTCTTCTTTCTCTCTAAAGTATGAATCAGCAAGATAATAATTAGCTGTTAAAAAGAAATCACCACTAGGGTTTGTAGATATATATTTATCAAGAGCAGGTATTGCTTGTGTAAGCTCATCATCCATGTATAATCTCTCTGCTGCAGCAAAACTCAATGAATCCTTTGCAAGATTATCAACATTTGTTTGCATACCTTTCTCTTTAATGTAAGCATAATAATTATCGACCTCATTAATCTCAACCATAACATTCTTTAACCCAGCTTTTGCTGCTACAGCATAATCTGTTCCTTGATAATCTGAAATAACAGATTTATAATATTTCTGAGCCTCAGAAAGATTCTTCTCATTGAATGCAATAAGAGCTAATTGAAGCTCCGACATCGCATCATATTTAAATGATTTATTCTGTTCAACTACCTTATTAAAAAACTTCATAGCAGTAACATTATCCTCAAGAGTCATTGCTGCATTACCAGCTTCATAACAAGCCTCTGAATAATATTCTGATCTAGGAAACTCAGTAATCATTTCATCTAGTGAAATCAACTGCTTTTTTACATCACCAAGTAAGCCAAAAGCCATTGATTTCTTAAGCAGTGCATAATCAACTTTAGCAACACCACTACTAATCAATTTGTCACAATATGTTATACAATTCTCATACTCACTCTTATAAAGATAATAATCAACTACTCTACATCTTGCATCATATAAATATTCTGAAGTTTCATCTTTTTCTTGTAGTTCAAAACTCTTAAAATTATTCATTGCCTTCTCAAAATCTTTAATCTGAAAACATGCATAAGCTAAAGAATAATATGCTATAGCATAATTATTTGTAAGAGATGAACCTGGAGTCAAAAGAAATGAATCAAATTTCTCAATTGCTTTATTATATTCCCCTTGTTGATAATGAGATTCCGCAATCCAAAAAACACAATCAGCAGCAATTACATTATTAAGATCTTTATATTTCAAAGACAATTCAAAAGACTTTATTGCTCCACTGTAATCACCATTATTAAAATTCTGCATACCCCTATAATATGCAATTCGTTGATAAGCTTTCTTAATCTTCACAGTTTTCACCTCTATCCTATCCATAGATCTCAACGAAGCCTCATAATCCTTTGTTTGCATATAAACATTCACTAAGTAATTATATGCCTCGTCATTTCGCCTCGAATCAGGATAAGAAGCTATATAGTCATCAAAACTATTTAATGTCTCATTAAAAGGAGAGTAAGATAATTCATAATTAATCTTTGCTTTATTAAAAAGAGCACTCTCTTTAATCTCTGCGTCAAAGTCAAACGAAGCTGCAATAAGCAATGCTTTTTGAGCAAGTTGTTTATTATTTAATTTCAAATAACAATCTGCCATACAATAAGAAGCAGCCTGAGTAAGTATATCATCTTTACCTCCAACATGAATAAGAACATCTACTGCTTCAGAATATTTACCAAGTTTATATAAACAATAACCGTATTCATAATTATCTTGCTTTTCTGCATCTTCTACAGAATCATAATATACCTTATAATATCTTTCTGCAATCTCAAAATTATCTTTATTAAAGTATGCATTAGCTAAAATCCTAGCAAGTATATATTTTCTATCTCCCTGTACTCTTTCATAATAATTAGTCCCCTCTTCAATCAATTTATCAAAATCCTTCTGCATATAATATATCTGAATAATATAATAAGGGACTATCTTTTCAAAATCACTATAGTCTTGTAGATTCTTTAATAAACTTAGGGCTGTCTGATAATTACCTTCTTTAAATGCAATATTTGCATAATAGAAATTAGCATATGGTTTATATTTTCTATTCTCAGGATCAATCATATAAAAATCATTAGAAGCTTCTTCTAATTGATTATTAACCATATAACAATATGCCCTCTTAAGTAGAAACTCCGCTTTATCATTGCCATCAAGAGTACTTATATTCACTCCCTCAAAATAATCCAATGAACCTATATAGTCTTCTGAATTGAAATTTAAATAAGCAATTAATTTCTTTGCTCTTGGGACAAAAATAGAATTAGGATAATCTGTAATAAACTCAAGCATTAGATTTTTTGAGTTGATCCTTTTCATCTTAAGGTCACACAAAGCCCTATAAAATCTTGAAGCTATATAATTTGAGGAATTTATCTTTTTATTCTCTTGTAAATACTCATCAAAGAATATTGCTGCAGACCCGTATTTTTCTTTACTCAAAAGTTCAAGCCCTCGCTTAAAATTAGGATTATCCATCTGTCTAATATTATCTTGAGCTAACAAAGAAAATGGCAATAAAAACAGTACAATGAATATTATTTGTCTCATTATTATTATTATTTTAAAGTTATTCTAGTCTATTATCTATTCTTAAAGTCATTATAAAAGCTTTGCAGTAATGCCCTACCTCTTAATTCCCTAACTTTATCTTTTCCAATATATTTTTTACTAGTATTATCAAATATACTACATATAGAGTCATTAATAAATGTAACTCCATCATTATATGTGTAAAAAGAAAAACTCTCTTTAGAATCGGCAAAAAGATTTCTACTATACAAATATTGCTTGTTATCTGCATTAAGCTGACATAAAAGCGTCCTTGCAAGATCTATCTGTGAAGCATAAGTTTCAACAGAGAATGAATCTTCCTTAAGCACCCCTCCCATCCATAGCATTGGAATCTTATAGCTCTTTGGACTACTCACTAAATCGTTATCAGGATGTCTAACACCATGGTCTGCAATCATAACAAAAAGTGTGTTATCCCATATTTTTGATTTCTTACATTTCTCAATAAATACACCTAGACATTTATCTGTATAATAAACAGAATTCAGATATTTCTTTCCTATTGAGTTCCCTTTTATAACCTTTTTCATTGGTACATCAAAGGGTTCATGGCTACTAAGAGTAAAAACCATCTTAAAAAAAGGATCTTTCTCTTTCATCATATCATTATAAAATCTCTCAAACATGACATGATCATGAACACCCCATTTCGATTTATTATATTTTGGATCAAAATCTTCATCAACAACTATTTTTTTGAAACCTCCAGTAGTGACAAACTGACGAATATTTGCAAAATTCACATCTCCTCCATAATAAAATGATGTACCATAACCCATTTTTGCAAAATCCTTTGCTAGACATGGTAATTTTTCCGATTTAGCTGGATATTTTAAAATTGAATTACCCGGATGACAAGGATATGCACTCAATACAGCAGGGATTCCTTTATCGGATCTATTTCCACATGCATACATATTTTTAAAAAGTATTCCTTCCTTACTGTATTTATTGATATTTGGAGTTATACCAGGAAGTCCACCTAAAACTTCAATAGTTTTAGCAGAAAAACTTTCAAGGAGGATTAACACCACATTTGGTCTTTCAGTCTTTAAAACCTTCTTAAAGGTTTTACTCTCCTTATAGAGACTATCAATAATACCACCAAGCTTATCTTTCTCTAGAAAATCATAATCTTTCTCAAGATCATCTAATTTCTTTAATGAGTACATCAGATTCCACACAGGATTAATTGCTACATGATTTACATATATATTCTCATGAAAATATAAAGCACCTGGATTAAGAGGTGCAAGTTTCAAACCTCCTCTAATAGGAATAATCATTGATGCCGTAACAAAAAGAAAAATAGGAAACATATATAAACGTCCCCACTTCAATTTATTTAGCGAAGATTGTATCGTTCTCCTATATATTAAATCACATACATAAACAAGCACTACAATAAGTAACAAAAGTCCTAACACCAACCATATACTAACCGACGCAAAAGCATCTTTAGGAGTTTTTAGATAAAATAAAGGAGTCGAATCAACATGAAATCCCCAATTTCTATATAATTCTAAATCCCCAACAAGAATAAAAAAAGATATAATCAGAAAAAACATATTCATAATCCTAAGGAAACTTGAATATGACTTTCCTTTCATCATTACGCAGAAGGATAGAATTAAAGATGTTAACATCAGAATATATCCACTAATAGATATGTCCATAACAAGCCCCTTCTGTACAGCTGAGATTAAAGAGTTAAACTCAACATCTTTACTCATTTGAAACTGATAAGCAATAAATAAAATTTTTGAAAAAATGAATATGGAAACCCAATAAACATAGTACTTAAGGAGGAAAATAACTCTCTGAATCATTACTTTATAATTTTATACAAATATAAAGCGTGAAATTAGGAAAATTAATCCATATTTTCCTTGCTACAACTCCATAATATTCATTTTTCTAAAGAACCTAGGACAAGGTATTTGATTGTATCTCTTCCTCTTTTGTCTCTCTCCAAGTAAAAATATTAAAGATACTTCATGAACCGATGAACCTACTGAAGATAGATAATTAAATGCATGATCATAACTATAGGCAAGTCTAAAAAGTTTATTATCAAATCCAAACATGAAAATCATTGAATCATAGTGCAAATTAAAATTCTGCCTAAACCAACATCCTGCAACAAGGTTATTTCTTGTCGAATACAAACCATAATTCATTTGCATATTATCTCCCTGTTTCTGAAACATAAACAATGGAGATACATTTAAATGAACCGGATGTAATCCATTTGTAGTGATAGGAAATTCAGCTCCAAAATGAGCAACAAACTTATATGGAATCTCAGAATATTTAGTAAAGGAAATACTTGGCTTGGCTAAATGTTGAGCAGAAAATCCAAATGTATAATTACCTGTATGAGCTAGTAATCCTATTGAGACATCCACATCATCCATAGTTGTTACAGTTGGATCATAGGTATTATTATGAGTCCCAGAGACTCCTGAATCAGGATCAATCATATCAGGAAATGTTAATCTTGAGATATCTAATTGATTCTTCATAAATGAACCCGCTAAAGCAAAACGAATAGCAGAGTTTTGGTTAACCTTAAGCATGTATGAATATATTGCCTTTATTGCTGTTGTAACCTGAGCACCATCCGCCTGTCTATCTTGCATCAATTGTATACCAACTCCTCCAAACCCATTTAAATATCTATCATAAGACAATGAATATGTGACATATGGATTACCAAGATTTGCCCATTGATTTCGATAATTAATTATCACCCTATGATAATACTGAGATCCAGCAAAAGCTGGATTTAAATCAAGTTTATTGGCAAAAAATTGAGAATAATATGTATCCTGTGCTTTTAAACTAATAGCCAGACACATAAAAACCCATATATATATTATTTTTTTTATCATTTAATCAACATTACAAATCCTTTTGCAACAAGATTATCATTATTATACGCAACCCATACATATGCACCTGGTTGACACTCAACTCCATTTAGGCATCCATCCCATCCACCTTCTATTCCGCAACTATTAGTTCGAAAAACTTCATCTCCTTCTCGATTATACAATACAAGCAAGAAAGATCCTCTAAGGTCCTTTTGTTTTACAAAAAATACTCCATTCTCTCCTGGTGTTCCAGGAGAAAATGCATTTGGAGCTATAATCTTACTAACTTTATGATTTAGAAACATAGAAGCAGAAGTTTTACAACCATTATTATCTTCAACTACAACTGTATAAGTTCCCATTGCTGAAGCAGACATATAATCTCCTATATAACCATTATTCCATATTACAGTATAAAATCCAGCATCTGTCTCAACCTCTGGTTCTATATTTATAACATCTCCTTTATAAATTGTTGTATCCCTAAGTTTAACTTTAGGAAGATCTAGCACAGAATAAACTCCATCATCATAACACCCAAACTCATCGCAAACAACTAAATAATAATCTCCAACATTGCTAAGAGTTCGCGATTTATTAGAATAACCATCACTCCATTCAACTTTTTCAAAACCAGCAACGTCAACACGTATTGTATCACCATAACATACTAATCTATCATCCCCAACAGAAGGGGCTTTCTCAACCCTTACTCTAACATCATCTTTTGCCTCACAACCATATTTATCTGTTATCTTAACCACATAATTAGTCTCTCCTGATTTTCCTTCTTTAATATCTATACTTTCACCTCTTCCAACAATCGACGAATTCGCTTCCCATTCAATTACTCCTTCCTCTGCCTTATGTACGCAAGTCAATTGAATCTCATTACACTCTCCAACAATCATATCTTCATCTGCCTTAATTATTGGAACCTCTGAAACTTCAATCCTAATACTGTCTTTAACAATACATCCATACTTATCCTCTGCCATGACATAGCAAGTCTCAGAGACTAATGAACTAAATAATGGATTTCTTATATTGAGTTTATTTAAACTACTAGAAGATCTCCACTCAAAAGATTCCCCATTAGTGATCGGAGAAATAAGATAATCATTACAACTACCAATCCTTACTTTATCATCAAGGTTTATAAAAGGTTTCTCAAATAATGATACACTAGAAACTTGACTTGCTGAACATCCATTCTTATCTGTATACAAATAAGTCACTTGATATTTATCTTTCTTTTCTCTAAGATCCAATTTATCAACTTCGATATTATCAACAATATATTTCCCTCCAGTAGGAAATCCTGTTTCCAATACAATCTCATTTGTACAATACCCAACTTCCTTAGGTAATTTGAAATCCACAACAGGATTTGCATTTACTGTAACACCCTTATAATACTTATTCTCACAACCAGAAGAAATAGATTTTATAAATACTGAAACAGTATCCTTTCCAATATAATTCCACTTAAAATTAACATTTCTATCATTTACCCCACCAATAATTTCTGCTCTATGAGTACTCCAAGAATATGATATATCTTCTGAGGAATCAGTAATCATATATTCACTCTCTGAATTTAAACATGATTTATCATCTCCAACAATTATTGCTGTTGGAATTTCATTAACTACTACATTTAAATATACTAACTTTTTCTCAGTAAATCCTTCTATTATACATTTATAAACTCCACTATGTTCAGGTACAGACTCCAAAACTCGATATACGGAATCTCTCTCAGGAATTATTTTATCATTTAAATACCACTTATAACTAGCTACATCTCCAGTTGTCTTAACATAAAGCTCAAAAGGTTCACCTCTACATATATCTACATCTGCAGATGTCTCCACAACTGAAATTTTCAATCGACAGTCAACAAACACACTCTTAGTCTCCTCCGAACAATAATTCGTAATAACGCATGTATACTCTCCTTCTTTGTCTATCGACAAATTATCAATATCAAGATAGTCATTTGTCTCACCTTTAATCTCTTTCCCATCAAAAAGCCACTTATACTTAACACCCCTACCTAAAGCTTTAGCTTGTAATCGCTGACTACTTCCTTCAAGGAGAATTAAGTCCTCAGGAAATTCAACAAAACGAACCTTATCAAATATTGTTGCATTAAACTTCACTATCTCAGACCCACACTTACATTTTACATCAACAACAT
>Ga0193952_1000792_pt1 | contig 12634 bp, 8 predicted proteins | sample BB_3_MG_FD_140368 | JGI IMG/M metagenome (GOLD analysis project Ga0193952, IMG submission 140368) | Microbial mat bacterial communities from the Broadkill River, Lewes, Delaware, United States - BB_3_MG | ecosystem: Environmental > Aquatic > Freshwater > River > Microbial mats | place: USA... | reverse complement strand
TCGTCGTATTCAGCTGGTTTTTGTAATGATTGAGCACCAATAAAAGCGGCCATATCACTATTTTTACGGTGTATCAGAGGCATCATGCCACAGGCTGATAATTCGGCTTCTCGGCGATCACTGATGGCAACTTCTGTAGGACATTTCATGTCAACACCGCCATCATCACTTGGGAATGTGTGAACAGGTAAGCCTTGAACATCCCCGCCAGATTCAATACCGCGAATTCGAGAACACCAACCATATTCTTTAAATGAACGATTAATATTAACTGCCATAGAGTAAGCAGCGTTGGTCCATGCGTATTTAGATGAGTCTGGGCCGCTTACATCTTCTTCAAAGTCAAATGCTTCAACAGGATCTGTTTTATCACCATAAGGTAAGCGAGAAAGAACTCTTGGCATTGTTAAAGAAATATATTTAGCATCTTCCGTTTCACGTAATGATCTAAACGAAGCGAAATCAGGTGTAGAAAAAACTTTTGTTAGATCTCGTGGGTTGCTTAGCTCACTCCAGTTATCAAGCTGCAGTAATCCTGGCGATGCTGCGGTAATAAATGGGGAGTGTGAAGCAGCACAAACTTTTGACATATTCGTTAATAAATTAACATCGGCAGGGCTGTTATCAAAATAGTAATCACCTACAATTGCGCCAAAGGGTTCACCACCAAATTGTCCGTATTCTTCTTCATAGAATTTTTTAAATATAGGGCTTTGATCCCAAGCGGTACCTGCAAATTTTTTCAGATTTTTACCTAATTCTTTTTTAGAAATATTAAAAACACGTATTTTTAAATATTCATCGGTTTCTGTGTTGTTCACTAAATAATGTAAACCACGCCATGTACCTTCAAGCTTTTGATAATCTTCATGATGTAATATTTCATTTACTTGAGAAGTTAACTTCTTGTCTATCTCGGCAATAATAGCTTCAATTGAATGAACAGTATCTTCTGAAATAATATTTGCGTCTTCCAGTGCGTAGCCTGCTAAAGTATGTACTGCATTTTCTACTTCACTTTTTGCATGATCTGATTTTGGTTTGAATTCTTTTTGAAGTAGGGAGGCGAAGCTATTGCTATCTAGATCTTCCCAAGCTGTTTCTTGTTGACTTGCTTCTTGTTCAGCCATTGTTATTCTCCGCTGTCTTCATCTTGTGGTTTAGCTGAGGCACTTAACGTTGCCAATAAAGAAGGATCAGCTAATGCTTTTGCGATCAATTCTTCAGCCCCTTCTTTACCGTCCATATAAGTTACTAGGTTCGCTAATTGCGTTCGGGCTTCTAATAATTGTTTTAGACCATCTGTTTTTTTAGCTATAGCTTCAGGAGAAAAGTCATCCATACTTTCAAAGTTCATTTCTACTGCTAAGTTGCCTTCGCCAGTGAGGGTGTTTGGCACACTCATTTGTATTCTAGGTTTTGACGCCTTTAAACGGTCATCAAAGTTATCAACATCAATTTCTAATATTTTTCGTTCAGAAATTGGTGCTAAAGGTTCTTCTGGATTACCACTTAAATCAGCCATGACACCCATAACGAAAGGAATTTGGACTTTTTTCTCTGCACCGTATAGTTCAACATCGTAATCGATCTGTACACGTGGCGCTCTATTGCGCCCGATAAATTTTTGACCACTTGCCACGTTAGTTCTCCTGCTCTTTTATTATTAATCGAATTGATAATTATTCAGTATAGATACTGAATTTAGGTTTGTCTTATGTTCCCACTACTTTTTACCAAGAACTTCCAGATGAACTAGAACTTGACTCTTTATCTGTTTCAGCATCACTCTCTGAAATACCACCTAATTTATGTACTTGATCTAATGCATCTGGAAATATGTCTTTGACGATTTCAAGAAAATCTAGGTTAACCAGTTTTTGTGAACGTTTTATTAAGATAGGAATAGGGCTTGAAGGTTCGAACTCTTCGTAATAGGTACATATTAAATCAAAACAACGTTCAACATCTTGACGAGATGATAATTTCATATTGCTACTGTCGAAAGCCTGATTATTCATTTTTGGCTCACTTGATATATTTTGATTAAGTGTGGGAGTGTCGTTATTTACAGCTGAACTTGTTGTATCTGAAATATCTGTGCTAGTTTCAACTACCTCGGTACTAATGTTTCCATATTTTTTAATCGTTGCAGCTAAATGGGTTAATACTTCAATAGTGACATCAAAATTAACATTGTACTCATTACTGGCATTTTCTATAAAGGCTTGATCTATAGTATTTAGATGTGAAACACATTGCGTGGTTGCATTATAGGTAGCAAGTAATTCATCACTATTACTGTCTTTGAAGCCTCCTTTAACCTGTGTGATTTCAAGATCTGCGTCTGTTTTTTTAGTTGAAGGATCTGCCGCTCTATCTATTAGTTGTAGTGAGATGTTACCGAGCACTTTTGAATTAATAATAGGGGTGGTTTTAAGCACGTTTATGATAAATGCTTTGTCTGTTAAATGCCCTAATGCGGAAATACGTTCCATTGGATCACCATCATCTTCATCGAGAGGAGGGTAGAGTTCTTTCCAATGATTTGAAATTAACTTAGCGAGACCACGAAGGCATTCTTCAAATTTAATAATGCCTTCGGTATTGAGAACTGCCTGGGAGAGGATGGAAATTAGTTTTAGATCATGGGTTTTTTCAAGAAATGTAAGTGCGTTTTTTTTGACGGAACGCCAATCTGGCGGTTCTGCAGGAGTAGTAGTTTGTCCGTCAAATCTTTCTGGTGTACCTTCTGATTCAAAAAAGAAATTTTGAAAACCTGAATCATCCTCAAGGTTGACTCCGCAAACATCATTGACTGAAACTTCGGAACTAATTAGTTCGTCATAATTCATCGTGAAAAAAATCCTTTGCTTTTAATTATAATAGTTATGCATAATGAATTTAATACAAAAAAAAAATTAAAGCAAAGAAATATTTAAAAAAGATGATTGAATTTTAATTTATTTCTACAAAAGAAAAGTTTATGTCTATTATTAAAATAGTAATTTTCATCATATTGAAAATATATAAAAAATGACAGATGCAGCTGTTTTTCTTTTTTAACAGAATATTCCATTGGGTAATTTAAAGGATATAGAAAATGCTAGAACAAGAGCGTTTAGTTGCCATTTCCACGCCTTTAGGTGATGACGAATTAATATTACGTAAAGCTGAAATACACGAGGAACTCGGTAAGCCTTTTTCCATAAATGTTGAATTATTGAGTGATAATGACGATATCGCTTTAGATGATCTTTTAGGCCAAAATGTTACCCTTCGGCTCGAAACTCAAGAAGATAGTCGATATTTTAATGGCATAATAACTGAGTTTTTTCAAAAAGAAAATATTGATAGAAATAGTTGTTATGGGGCAATTATAAGGCCTTGGTTCTGGTTGTTAACCTTAAGTGAGAATTGTCGAATTTTTCAAGATGTGAGTTATCCTGACATTATTAAATCAGTTTTTGACGAGCTTGGTTTTTCTGATTATGAAAATAAGCTGACGAGTAGTTATAGCGTACAGGATTATGTTGTTCAGTATAATGAAAGTGATTTTAATTTTGTTTCAAGAATAATGGAACAAGAAGGTATTTATTTTTATTTTATTCATACTAATGGTAAACATATTTTAGTATTAGTTGATGACAGTTCTGTATTACCTGAGTGTGGAGAAATACCTTATTTTGATAAAGAAGAGACTAGTTATCATAATGAGTTAGAAGGAATAACTGTATGGAAAAGCTTTAGAAAACTCCGTACAGGTGGTGTTAGTTTGACTGATTATGATTTTACTATGCCATCAAAAAGTCTTGATTCTATTACCTTAGATCCTAAAACATCCTCTTTATCTGCGCTGAAAAAGTTTAAATATCCAGGGAAATACTCAGAAAAAGCAAAAGGGACTGATTACACAAAAATATTAATGGAAAAAGAAAATGCTTTATATGATGTAAAAACGTGCGCGGGTAATCATCGCAGTTTATTTGCAGGTGCACAGTTTGATTTAGTTGATCATCATCGAGAAGATCAAAATAGTAAATACTTAATAACAGCTTTTTCGTGTACGTTAAAATCTGATCATTTTATTGCCACCACAACCGAAGAACCTGAATTGTATACTTGTAAATATACAGCAATACCAGCTAATGCCATTTACCGACCTCAAGTATCAGCGATAAAACCCAAAATAACAGGACCACAAACAGCCATGGTCGTTGGTAAATCAGGTGAAGAAATTTGGACTGATAAGTATGGTCGTGTAAAAGTACTCTTTCATTGGGATAGATACGGTGAGGCAGATGAAAAAAGTTCATGTTGGATTCGTGTTTCTCAAAACTGGGCTGGTAAAGGGTGGGGGACTATGCAAATTCCACGGATAGGCCAAGAAGTTTTAGTTGATTTTTTACATGGCGATCCAGATAAACCGATTATTATTGGTAGTGTTTATAATGGTTCAACAATGCCGCCATATAAGTTGCCAGAAAATGCCACAATTTCAGGTATGAAGTCGCGGTCGAGTAAAGGTGGAGCGGGGTTTAATGAATTTCGTGTAGAAGATAAAAAAGGTGAAGAACAAATATTTATCCATGCAGAACGAAATCAAGATATTAGGGTTAAAAACAATCAATATGAATGGATAGGTAATGAATTGCATATTCATGTTGAAAAAAATCGTTTTGAATTGATTAAAGAAAATGATAATTACCTAGTTGAAGGCGATGCTTTAACAGGTGTTACAGGCGATGTGCATAATCAATATGAAGCTAATGTAAATCAGCAAACTTCGGGAGATGAGAACTACACTATTGGTGGAAATAGAAATCAAGCTATTGAAGGAAGTGAAAGCCTAAAAGCGGGGAGTTCTATTAAACTTGAAGCTGGCTCTAAATATGGCGTGAAAAGTGGGCAAGATATTGATATTAAAGCAGGGATGAATCTAAATCTCGAAGCGGGCATGAGTATTAGTATAAAAGCTGGTGCAAGCTTTATTGCAATAGGTCCTGGGGGAATTGATATTAGTGGCCCTATGGTTAAAATTAATAGTGGTGGCTCAGCTAGCTCAGCAAACCCTAGTAGTCCAAGTTCACCAGAGTCGCCTGATGCTGCTGAGAAAGCATTAGAAGCTGACAATGCTAGCGCGCCTGGTAAAGCCGATTCACCTAAAGGAAAGAATGTTGAAAGTGAAAAGATAAAAATTAAACCCGTTAAAGCCACAGAATATAGCCCTCGTGCAAAGGTTATGCAGCAAGCAGCTGAAAGTGGTACGCCATTTTGTGAAGAATGTGAGAAAGCAAAAAAATAGGCTAATTGCATAGTAATGTGTAAGGTATTAAAAAGAAGGTAATTAGATGCTAGATAATCAAACAATTGACAAAATTAAAGAAAACTTGTTTTCAGTAGAGTCAAATATCTATGCTGTAATAGATGGCGCTGCTTGCCCTGAACTACGTTTTAAAATATATGATTGGGAACCTCAAAGTGTTTGTTTATGGAGTGGGGCACTTGAACCAGATATTCAAGAAGTAGCACCTTATATGGTATTACTTGATCGTGAATCAACATTTACTGATTGGTTGATTTCTCAAGGTTGGAATAACAATTGGAATATTTTTATACAATCGGCATTAGACTTTAAAGCATTTAAAAAACAGATCCGTAAGCTATTGCGCGTTAAATCACCTGAAGGCAGAAACATGATATTTAGATTTTATGACCCTAGAGTGCTTGATGTTTTTTTGACTAGCTTAGAAAGCAACCAAAGAGAGGCGTTTTTTCAAGGGATTAATAATATTTATTATCAAAAATCAGCAACAGATTTTTGTGCCATAAATAAAGAAAATAATGCTTTGAATTTTAAAATTATTTAACCTGAATTTAATTTCATAATTTTAGATACATAATACCCTTGTTAAGAACATGTACGCTACTCACCAATAGGTAATTATTGTGTGATGTTAAGAAAAATATATTCCTAGTGTGCTTTTAGTGAATTCGAGTTTAAACGTAAATGTAACTGTTATAAGAGTGAAAGGAGCTTTATATGCCATTTCAAGTGAAAATGGGTGCTAGTTTAATGTGCACTATGGGATTTGCACCTAGCTCATTAATAGTTTTACCTGTCAATAGGGTTATTACTGAAAATACGCCAGCTGCCAATATTATGGACAACAAACCGTTTGTGAATATATTGCCTTTTGGAATGTGTAAATCGCCAGCGAATCCTGCTGTAGCTGCGGCAACTGCTGCTGCATTAGGTGTACTAACGCCGATGCCATGCACTCCAGTTATTCCCGCACCATGGATGCCAGGCTCATCAACCGTGATGATTGCTAATTTTCCAGCGTTAAATAGTACCAGCAAATGTATGTGCGCATTTGCGGGTACTATTTCGATTACTAATCCAGGGTGTACTAAAGAGATGATCCCATAAAGATATTATTTTTTTGAGTGTTATATTAAAATGAATAATTGAAGATAAGTACCTTAGCTACACTAATTATTCATTGTTAGCTAAGGCTAAATTAGTAATTTCTACTGGTTTAGTAAGCCATAAACACCAATAGAGAATGCACGTTTGTTGTTTGAACCAGTTAATGCACTTACGTGAATACTTTCACCTAAGGCTAAAGGGTTCAAAGAGTATCGAGTATCAGCTGTTCCTTCTGAGTAACCAACACCGACATTGCGTTTAAATTCGTAAGCAATAACATCACCTTTTTCAACACTGACAGAATTTACAAATTGATGTTTAGTTAAGCCTAATTTGTATAACTTTATCGGATTACTTTCCCAAACGACAACTAAGTTACTTTCGATATAACGTAAAACTTTTACTTTTACATCTGACGGGGTATTCACATAAGCACCTAACCCAGTAAGTACGCCAGCACTATTGATTCTATTGTTTAGATCAACAAGTGTCATTGGATTTTTTTCAATATTATTTCGTTGAACAAGCTCTCCTCCAATATAATCTAACAAGTCACCTTCAACCAAAAACTCTTTTAAGGTACTAATTTGATTTTGAACGAATTTACGAACTTGGTTTCTTAAAATAGATGACTCTTTGACTCTTGACTCTTTTTCTGTGTCTAGCACTGAAACTACACCGTTCAATTTTTCTATATCTAATTTAAGTACACGATTTTCATTAAAAAGTTGATTGTTAGTTGTTTTTTCTTGTTCAAGTTTGTTTTCTAAATTTGTTATGACGCTTTGTGGATTATTTTTGCCAGTAGAACCACACCCAGCTAATAAAGAGGTAACGGCTATAATAGTGATGATTGAACGCATATTTTTCTCCATAAATGTTTATTATATTGTTTAGGGTTTGTTGACCTTTCATGTTTAAATTTTGTTCGAATTAAATGCTTTTTGATCGCGGCGCAAGGAATGTAGCATAGTTGTTCTATGTAAATTCCTTGCAACAATGAGCAAGAAGCATTTAAACGAATCCGTAGGACAGCGTTTATTAGCCATTTCTACTTTGTTATCGCTTATTAGAGTAGACAGCTACACAACATAAGCTCTGCCTTGTATAAAAGGCTAATAAACTGCTGCAAAAATAATCAGCAAAGATCAACAGACCCTAGTTTTCTATTGAAAATTTATAACTGGAAACTTTTTCATTTTTCAACATAAAGTCAATAAAATACCCCCCTTCTGAAAATCCCGCAACAGGCCTAGATATTTTAAAATATTTAACACCTTTATCTTGCGACAAAATAACAGCCGTTGTGCTTAATTTATCACTAACACTGCCTGCATAAAGTATAGCTTGTAATACGTTAGTTTTATTTCCAAAGTTACTAAACTCAAAACCAACGTATATTGTTCTTTCAGCTTTTAATTTATGCACTGCTTTTGTTGACATGTCTGCAAATTCAGTTCCTTTAATAATAGTTTTAGTTATTTTAGGTTTTTGAGCGTCTGCAAGTTTTTTTATGGCGGCGTTCAGTGCTAATTGTTGATTTAGAGCTTCTGCGCTTGTTGGGAAGTATTGAATGGCAAAATCGATTTCCTCTTGCGCTTTGTTAAAGTTATTAGCGTTAATATGTGTAGAGACATTGCGTAAAAGTTGATTTTCTATTTCTGCTATTTCTAATATTGCTTCTTGATTACTAGCATCTACTTGTAGGACTTGCTGATAAAGAAACAGTGCATTATCACCTTCAGGAGTTACTAAGTTACCATTTTCTTTTTGAATACTTGCAGTTAGCAATAATTGTTTTATTTCATTAAGTTTTTTCTGAACTTGTTCATTTTCTTTGATGTGGTTTTCCACATTGGTTCGTAATTTTATAAATTTATTGGTTGATTCTGCATGAATATTTTTTGCAATATCAATAGATGACAAAGCTTCTTGATAACGTTTTTCTTTAATTAATTGATTTATATTTTGATGATATTTATTACTAATATTAATTATTCCCTTTTTCGCTTCTTCATTATTAGGGGATAGAGCAAGCACTTTATTATACAAAGAATGAGCATTTTCATTATTTGTTCCTGATAGATTATTATTGGCTAAATGGTTACTTGCTTGAGTGAGCAGAAGAGTAATATTAGAAATAGTATCAATTTTGTCTTTAATTGATACTATCTGCTTGTCATTTTCAATTTCAGGAAAAGCACGTAACATTTTATTTAATTTATTTGTTGCAAGTGTTAATTCATCATTAAGAATGTGTTCTTCAATCATCTCAATATAGGTATTTTGAATTTTTTTATAACCCTTAACAACGGTAGGGTGCTCATTCTCAAGTAAAGAAATAAGTTGGTAGGTTTGATATAATTCATCAATACTATCTGAATTAGTTGATAACTGTTGCTCTTGAATAATGGCTTTTTTTAACAATGCTTCTAGTCTTTCCTGAATTTGAGTCGCTTGTGCTTTTTCTACTGCTTGAGCTTCTTGTGCATTTTTTGCTTCTTGCGCTTGTTTGGCAAGTAATTCATCAGCCTCTTTTTTCTTAACATCAATCAATTGTTGCTCTATGAGTTTAGTACTTTCAATTAATGCATTGAGTTTTTCATCATTTTTAGGGCCAAAGTATGTGAAAGCTGCGATTCCAACCACCACAGCGGAAATAGCAATTGCCCATGTAATAACCGCAGGTTTCTTTTTAGCTGCTTGAGGAGCAAGGTTGATTACCTTGGTCTCATCATCTTGCTCATTTCCTGCACTTGTATAGTTGCGTATAGAAGTAGCACCCGAATTTGATATTGGAGTAGAAACATTATAATTAACATGTTCTCCGCTATCTCTGTGTCCTTCTTGAGTATATTGTTCGTTAATCTTGCTTAAATCATCATCAGCAATATTGTTTAGTGCTTTGATGATATCTTCGCCATTTTGATACCTATCTTCAGGAGATTTTGCCATAAGTTTTTCAATGATGGGTTGAAAAACATCTTGGAGGTATTCAGGAAGAGCGGGAATTGGATCTGTTAGGTGCATAATTCCAACAGAAACTGCAGAATCGCCTTGATAAGGAAGTTGTCCTGTTAATACTTGAAAAAATACAACACCTAGGCTGTAAATGTCTGAGCGCCAATCAACTTCCTTCCCTTTAGCTTGCTCTGGACTCATATAATAAGGTGTGCCTATGGCTGTACCTGTTTGGGTCATTTCACTTATACTATCAAACGCTTTAGCAATGCCAAAATCCATTAAAACAGCACGGCCATCCTCATTATTTATCATAATGTTTTCAGGTTTTATATCTCGGTGAACATAACCTTTCCTGCCTGCATAATCTAACGCAAGTGCAACTTCTTTGATAACCTTAATTAAATGAAATAATGAAATGGTATGGAGTTTTTCTTTTAAATCAACTCCTTCAATGTATTCCATTGAAAGATAATGATGATTATTGACTACGCTGACGTCATAAACGGTAACAATATTAGGATGAATTAATCGGCTAACAATTTTAGCTTCTTGTAAAAAACGGTCTCTAAAGCTAGCGTCGGAGGAAAGTTGCTCTGCCATTATTTTAATAGCAACTTTTCTATCAAAACTTTCTTGTATAGCCAAATAAACGGTTGCCATCCCTCCATGCCCAAGCACTTCTTTTATTTGGTAGCCATTAATTTTTATTGAATTACAATCCATGCTGATATTTTTGTACTCTCAAAGTTAAATATATTAATTATTATTTTTCACGCTGTTTACTGTAAATATGGCGTGTAACTTGATTAATTTAATTAAAGTATACACCTAAGTAAATTTATTTATTGATTATTTAATAAATATTTAATGGGGAGCAGTATTAGTTTTGAAGGGGAGTTTGTTTGTACAGTAGACAAAAATTGGTTAGAAAGCTTTTATATGTAAGATGAATTCCGTTAAGTTATTTTTCACTCAATGAGAATTAAAAGGCAAAATGGTAACTAAACTTAAGGCAGGGGAATGATGGCTACAAAGGGATAAATTGGATGTTAAATTAGTATTTACAGATGTTATTACTGTTCCATCAAGCTTGTAATCAAAGCTAAAAGGAATTCACCTTTTAGCTTTTTATTAAATACTCACAATAGTTATTTAGTTTCTATGTAGTTGTAAAGCTCGATTTATTTTACTTCTTCGCCCGCCGCTTGCTTGTCAGCATGGTATGAAGAACGTACAAGTGGCCCACAAGCAGCGTGTTCAAAGCCCATTTTAACCGCTTCTTCTTGGAACATGTTAAATTCATCGGGATGCACATAACGTTCTACTGGAAGGTGATCTTTGCTCGGCTGTAAGTATTGGCCTATTGTTAGCATAGTAACGCCATGGCTGCGTAAATCGCGCATTACTTGCAATATTTCTTCATTGGTTTCACCTAGTCCAACCATTAGCCCTGATTTAGTAGTAACGTTTGGATTAGCTTCACCAAATTTTTTCAATAAGTCTAAAGACCATTGGTAGTTAGCCCCTGGTCGTGCTTTTGTATATAAACGAGGTGCAGTTTCTAAATTATGGTTAAATACGTGAGGAGGGTGCTGATTGAGTATCTCTAATGCTTTATCCATGCGGCCACGAAAGTCAGGCACTAAAATTTCAATTTTTGTATTAGGCGCTTGTTCATTGATTTCTTTTACGCAATTAGCAAACTGTTGTGCGCCGCCATCACGTAAATCATCACGATCTACAGAAGTAATGACAACATATTTTAGTGCCATATCTTTTAAGCTTCGCGCTAGTTGTGTTGGCTCATCTTCGTTTACGGCTAAAGGGCGCCCATGGCCTACGTCACAAAATGGACAACGACGTGTACAAATATCACCTAATATCATAAAGGTAGCTGTGCCGTGATTAAAACATTCAGACAGGTTGGGGCACGATGCTTCTTCACAAACCGAATGTAAGTTATGTTTACGCAAGTTAGCTTTGATTTTATCGACACGCTCACTACTACGAGGTAGCTTTACACGCAACCATGCAGGTTTACGTAGCATGTTTTCAGGAATTGAAGTGACAACTTTTATAGGTATGTGAGCTAATTTTTCAGCATCACGCAGTTTTGTACCAGGGGTAACTTTAGTTGATCTTATCGTCGTTTCTGTGGAGGTTTTTTTTATAGTTACGTCATTATTTAGCATTCTTTTTCTCTTCATGGTAAAGCTTAAGTAATGTTACTGAGGTGAGTAATTTATTGGTAATAAAAGCAACACAAATAAATATGTTATACACTTGAAACATAAACAAGCTAAAAATCCCAAGAAATTCCCAAGTGCACAGCGCGAGGTTGACCACCAAAGAAACGGTACGTGTCAAAAGCAAAATCCGCGCGGCTGGCATATTTTTCATCTGTAAGGTTTTCAATTCGTGAAAATAAACGCAGATGATTAGTTAATTGTACCGAAGCTCTTAATTGTAATAAGTCGTGGCCAGCATAATTATGTTCATTGGCAGGGTCTAAATAATACGCACTGATATGTAACCACTCTAGTTCAAACTTAGTGTTATCAGTTGGTTGCCAGGCAACACGCACATTAGCTAGATGTTTTGGTGACGTATCTACTTTATTGCCTTTAATAACACCACTGCTTGTTTGGTCAAATTCATATTCATGGTGACCATAACTATAGTTAATGCCAAGGGTGAATTGTTCAGTTAAAGCATAATCCATCATCAATTCAAGACCATGATGTGAAGTTTCACCATTAGTTACATTTAAACCATCTGCATCTCGAAAAAAGAAATTTTCTTTATCCATAGAATAGAGAACAGCTTCATAAGTTAGTTTGTTAGTCACTCCTCGAAAACCAAGTTCGATACTGTCGAGTAGCTCTGATTTAATTTCTCCTATTTCTTGTTGCTTTTGTAGTCTATACATATCGGTAGTTTGTGGTGCTCTAAACCCTTGAGACCAACCACCGAAAATTGCCATGTTGTTATTAATACTATAATTAAAGGCTATTTTAGTACTGGAATCATTAAAACTATCATTACTATCACTAGGGCGTTTAAATAAACAGTCAATCAACTCACCTTTGTTATCTACACATGAACTTCCGTCTGACTTTGTTGTACCATCAGCAAGTAAATTATTGTATTTGTATTTTGTTTTATCAAAACGAACACTTGCTGTGAATTTTAGCTGATGAGTTAATTGCCAATCGGCTTGAAGGTAGGGGGCAATCG
>Ga0193952_1000791_pt1 | contig 12639 bp, 10 predicted proteins | sample BB_3_MG_FD_140368 | JGI IMG/M metagenome (GOLD analysis project Ga0193952, IMG submission 140368) | Microbial mat bacterial communities from the Broadkill River, Lewes, Delaware, United States - BB_3_MG | ecosystem: Environmental > Aquatic > Freshwater > River > Microbial mats | place: USA... | reverse complement strand
CATTACTTGGTGGAATTATTAATCCTGTAGTTGATGATGTAATGTTTACGGCCGCTCCAAATTCTTTAGAATAGCCTTCTTTTTCCATTTCGGGTCCTAAAATACTGCCCATAGCTGATGCTGATGCCATGGCAGATCCTGCTATCGCTCCCATTAGCATGGCAGCAATGACATTGATTAATGCTAATCCACCAGGAAGCGCTCCTACAAGTGTTTTGGCAAAATCTATCAAGCGGTGTGCAATACCACCTTTATTCATAAGTTGACCTGAGAGCACAAAAAATGGTATGGCTAACAAAGCGAAACTATCTAAACCAGTCGCCATACGTTGAGACACAGTGGTCAATGCAGGAAGCATGGCTATGCTTGTCATCATTGTTAATAATGATGAAATGGCAATACTCCATCCTACAGGCACACTCAGTAATAATAACCCAATAAAACTAAATACTAAAACGAGTATAGGTAGATATTCCATTATAATTGTTTGTTTATAATATCAGAAAGTTTGTAATAAATAATTAAGATGCCACTAATAGGAATTATCGCATAAACCACAGCTAATGGAATTTGTAATGCGGGCGAAGACTGTTTTAAAGTATAGGTGATATACACTAAGCGTAAGCCACCAATAACTAATGCTGCAAGGCAAAAAGCAATAATAATCCAATTGATAACTATCTTTAATTTTGTTTGTCCTTTTTTATTCAATCGCGATGGTAGCAAATCGATGGCAACATGCAGGCGCTTTCCAGAAATATATGCAGCTCCTAAAACACCAACCCAAATCATGAGATATCGTGCTAATTCGTCTGTAAATGAACTTGGAGTACCCATAACAAATCTTGTGAATACTTGCCACAAAACATTTATGACCATCACTCCCATAATTATGGCAAGTGATCCGCCTAATACCTTATCCACTTTTTTTCTTAATTTCATAATTATTGGCTTTCTTGAATTCGTTTAATAAGGCTATACATCTGTGCATCATTTTTATAAGATTCATAAATAGATTCTACCTTATTTTTAAAAATCGTTTTGTCTGGTTGAACAACGGTCACTCCTGCTTTTTTTACAGCCGCCAATGCTTCTAATTCTGCTTTTGCCCATAATTTCCTTTGGTATTTTACGGAAACATCAACAGCTGATTGTAGCCATTCTTTTTCTTGAGCACTCAAGGTTTCCCACAAATGTGTACTGATAATTAATACATCTGGAATTGTAGTATGCTCGTCTAATGAAAAATACTTGCAAACTTCATAATGTCTTGAAAGATAAAATGTCGGAGGATTGTTTTCTGCACCATCTACAATTCCTTGTTGTAAAGCGGTGTATAATTCACCTGATGATATTGGAGTAGGAGAACCACCAAGACTAGTAACCATGTTCATGGCTGTCACGCTTTCCATGACTCTAATTTTTAAGCCTTCTAAATCTTCTGGAGTTTCCACAGTTTTTTCTCTGGTATAAAAACTTCGACTTCCAGCGTCATAATATCCTAAACCTTTCAACCAATATTTTTGTCCACCATCCAACAATTCTTTACCAATAGTACCATCTAAAACATTAAAAGTATGTTCGCGATCTTTAAAAATGAATGGAAGTCCAAACACTTTCATATCTGGTGAAAAATTTTCCATCACTGCCGCAGATACTTTGGTCATATCTAAACTGCCTATTTGAAGCAGCTCTAAACATTGACGTTCCGAACCTAATTGCTGGTTAGGATATATTTCTAATTTTAATTTTCCTTTGGAATTTTTGTCGAGCTCTTCACCCATACGTATCATGGCCTTGTGTACAGGGTGATTTGTGTCTAATCCGTGAGCTAATTTGATTGTTTTTTCGTTTTGTAACGTTTCACAAGACGTAAAAATCATTAATAATAGAAATGAAATAAATATTGGAACAATTGTTTTCATTGAAATCATTTTAAATTAAGCTTTCACTTTTTTGACGATTGACGTTCTATTAAATTAGAATCCATTATGATGGTTTGTGCGTCTAATGCACCATTTTCTTTTGTTATTTGCTTTAAAAGTAATGCTGTAGCAGCTTTACCTATTTCAATTCCAGGCTGATTAATCGTGGTTAAAGCAGGATTAATAACGGTTGAAATTGGTTCATTACTAAAGCCAACAATTGCAATATCTTCAGGGATTTTAACACCGTTACTGGTTAAATATTTTATGGCTCCAATAGCAGCCACATCGTTTGCAGAAAATATACCATCTACGGGATTTGGTAGGGCTAATAATTTCTCGGAATTTTTCCTACCATCTTCTTCCATTAATTTTGATGGAAATACAAGTGCTTCGTCAAAGGGCAGATCATGTTTTGAAAGGGCATGCTTATAACCTTTAAATCTGTTTTTATAAATTTCTAGGTTTTGCGGACCAGAAAAATGAGCAATATGTTTACATCCTTTTAAAATGAGATGTTCTGTCGCCTCAAAACCACCATTAAAATCGTCAATTAATACATTAGAATAATTAGGAATGTCGCAATGTCTATCAAAAAAAACGAGTTGAATGCCTTGCTTTTTTAAGACTTCTAAATGCTTATAGTCTTTAGTTTCCATTGAAATGGACATGAGCACACCGTCAACCCGTTGACCCATAAGCGTGTTTATAATTTTTTTTTCACGATTGAATTGCTCTAAAGATTGACAAATAATAACCGTGTAGCCCGCTTCATATGCGGTCTCTTCAATACCACTAATTACAGATGAAAAGAAATGACGCGAAATTCTTGGTACAATAACTCCAATGGTATTTGTTTTACTTTTTCTTAAACTAGAGGCTAAATGGTTGCGTTGATAACCCATTTCTGCAGCCTTAGCTAAAACAATATCCTTAGTTTTTTGTATCACTCTTGGGCTATCGTTTAAAGCTCTAGATACTGTAGAACTATCGATATTTAAGGCCTTAGCAATATCGTGTATGGTAACCTTATTGTTTTGCATTTAAATATTATTTAGTACCTGCTAGATTACGTTTTTTACACTTGTAATCAAGGAACATGATGTAACAAATATATGATATTCAAAATACAATCGATTGTATTTTGAATATTTTTATTACTTTTACAAAAATTAACTTAAATATATTTGGCAATGACAACTCACTATCAAACACGATATGCGGCATCACCACAAGACGTGAAAAATTACGATACGAATAGATTAAGAGATGAATTTTTGATTAGTAACGTTATGGAAGATGATGCTATAAATTTAGTCTATTCTCATTATGATAGATTTATTACTGGTGGAGCTGTTCCAGTAAAAAATGAATTAAAACTTGAATCTATAGAGCCCTTAAAAGCAGATTATTTTTTAGAACGACGCGAATTAGGAATTATAAATGTTGGTGGCAAAGGCACTGTTTCTGTCAATGGTGTAGCTTATCATTTAGATTATAAAGAAGCATTATACATAGGTAGAGAAAATAAAGATGTTAGCTTTAGTAGTGAGGATGCTACAAATCCGGCAAAATTTTATTTAAACTCTACACCTGCTCATAAAACGTTTCCAACTAAAAAAATTAGTAGAGAAGATGCCGAAGTGGTAGAATTAGGTGCTTTAGAAACAGCAAACGCCAGAACAATTAGAAAACTAATTGTAAATAGTGTGGTTGAAACATGCCAAGTACAAATGGGTATGACCGAATTGAAAACGGGAAGTGTTTGGAATACCATGCCAGCTCATGTACACGATAGACGTATGGAAGTTTACTTTTATTTTGAGGTGCCAGAGGATCAGGCTGTCTGCCATTTTATGGGAGAACCTGAAGAAACAAGACATATTTGGATGGCCAATAACCAAGCTGTAATTTCTCCACCTTGGTCTATACATTCAGGCTCAGGAACGAGTAACTATATCTTTATTTGGGGTATGGCTGGAGAAAATTTAGACTACGGAGATATGGATCACTGTAAGATCAATGAGTTAAAATAATTTTTTAAAAACAGCAATTATGTCAATTAACTTATTTGATTTAACAGGAAAAACAGCATTAATAACTGGAGCTACGCATGGTTTAGGAATGGCAATGGCTAAAGGTATTGGAAATGCAGGTGCTAAAATTGTTGTAAACGGAAATTCGTCACAAGCAAAATTAGATGACGCTGTTGCAACTTATAAAGAATCTGGTATTGAAGCCTACGGTTACCTTTTTGATGTTACAGATGAGGTCGCTGTAAAAGAAAATATTGAAAAAATTGAAAAAGAAGTTGGTTCCATTGATATTTTAGTCAATAATGCAGGAATTATTAAACGCACTCCATTGGTAGATATGGAGGTGGACGATTTTAAAGCGGTTGTTGATGTTGATTTAGTGGCACCTTTCATTGTTTCTAAGCATGTTGTGAAAGGAATGATTGAAAGAAAAAGTGGAAAAATCATTAACATTTGTTCCATGATGAGTGAGTTAGGTCGAAATTCTGTTGGTGCTTATGCGGCTGCAAAAGGTGGACTTAAAATGCTGACACAAAATATGGCTACAGAATGGGCCAAATACAATATTCAAACCAATGGAATAGGTCCTGGGTATTTTGCAACAAGTCAAACAGAACCTATTAGAGTAGATGGTCATCCTTTTAATGATTTTATTGTTAATAGAACACCATCAGGAAAATGGGGAGACCCAGATGACTTGCAAGGTGCAGCTATATTTTTAAGTTCTAGAGCTAGTGATTTTGTTAATGGTCAAGTTGTGTATGTAGATGGTGGAATCCTTGCAACGATTGGTAAACCAGCCAACGAAGATTAATAAATCTAATATTATTATGAAAATCATAAAAAATCCTATTGCTTTAGTATTGATAGTGCTATTATGTGCTTGTGAGCAAGAGAAAAATAGTACTGTTATTAGCGTGAAAAACACATTAGATTTTGAACGCTCTTTTGAGACGGTAGAAATTGATATAACGTCATTAGATGTAGAAAATTCATCAAATATTGGTATAAAAGATGTGAATACAGGTGAGCTTCAAGTGACCCAATTAGTCGATAATGATGGAGATGGCTCTATGGATGTCATTTTATTTCAACCTAAAGTGGCTTCAAAATCTGTAGCTAAATTTGAAGTGGTGACAATTACCGAAGCAGAACAACCTAAAGCAGCAGATTTGTGTTATTCGCGTTTTGTACCAGAACGTACAGATGACTATACGTGGGAAAATGATAAAGTTGCGTTTCGGGTATATGGGCCAACGGCACAAAAAATGATTGAAGATAGTATTCCTGGTGGTACACTTTCTAGTGGTGTTGACGCTTGGTTAAAACGTGTAGAATATCCAATTATTAATAAATGGTACAAAAAAGAAACTGAAACAGACGGAAGTTATCATATCGATACAGGAGAAGGATTAGATGATTTTCATGTTGGTGCTAGTCGTGGAGTAGGTGGTATTGCTGTAAAAATTGATACAACGTATTATACCGCTAAAAACTTTACCAATTGGCGTACAATAACAACGGGTCCTCTTAGAACTAGTTTTTATTTGGAATATGAAAATTGGGATGCAGGCGGAAACATAATCACAGAATCAAAAGTAGTCAGTTTAGATTTAGGTCAGAATTTTTCAAAATTTAATGTGTCATTAGAGGGTGTGAATAGTATTTCTGCTGGTTTAACATTGCATGAAAAAGATGGTGAAGTTTCTGGTCATAAAGAAGAAGGCTGGGTGAGTTATTGGCAGCCTCATGCCGATTCAGAATTAGGAACTGCTATTATTGCGTCTAAAGATTATTTTAATGATTTTGAGACTTATAATAGTGGCATAAAAGACCTGAGTAATGCCTATGCACATCTTAATGTCATTGACAATAAGGTTGTTTATTACGCTGGTTTTGGGTGGAAAAAAAGTGGTCAGTTTACTTCTGAGAAAGCATGGGAAGACTATATAGTTACATTTTCAAAATGTGTAAACAATCCTTTAGAAATTAGCTTGAATAAGTAGACTGTAAATCAGATGTCATTAGGAGTTTAAACTTGTTTCAATAAAGATAATTTCTTGAAGTATGGTTTAATTTCAGAACATTAAAATAACTTAAAGCCATAGTTTTACGACGTTAAAGCTATGGCTTTCTTCTAATTTGTCCTGGAGAATACCCCATTTTATTTTTAAATACTTTAGAAAAATAGAATAGCGAATTAAATCCTGTTTTAGCTGAAATTTCCTTTAAAGAAAGCGTGGTATTCACCATAAGTCGTTTCGCATGTTCTAGTCGTTCTTGAATAAGATATTGCTGTAAGGAAACACCAGTATTATTTTTAAAAACCGTTCTAAACCTGTTGTAACTTAAGTGATGCTCACTAGCCAGTTTTTTGAAGTCTACATCTGTATTTAGATTCTCTCTAATAAAATCAATAATTTTTTTGCAAAGCTCTTCTTCTCTATTACCTGTTTCTTGGTTTTCATAAGAAATAACATAGGCAACCAACTGTAAAACGATGCCTGCTAAAATTTTTCTAAATCCTGGGCTATTTCTTTTAACTAATTTTATAGATTGATTAAATAAAAATATCAGCTCATCCTGGTATCCCATTTGTTTAACATAGGATGAATTATTGGGAAATAAATCTTTGAGTATTTTATTAGATAAAACCTCACCCCTAATGCCCATCCAATACTCTTCCCATCCTGTATCTTCATCTGGTTTGTAGTTGTGCCATTCTCCTGGATATAGTAACATAACATCTCCAGAATTCACCTCCCATTTACCAGATTTTGTCTCTAGTGTACCTTTCCCGGTAGGAACATAAACAAGATAACATCCAGGCAGCGTTCTTCCCATGGTTTGTTCAAAGTCATGCGTATCCGGATGACCTTCCATTGGGTATGAAGCTCCAGGGTAAATATGCTGATAGCCACATGTAGGCACATAAACACCCCAAACCTCTGCTTCAGGGTCGTCAGCTAAATAATGAAAAAAACTATCCATAACCAACCAAATGTAGACATTTTGAACAACAAAACCAACAAAACGTCTATTGTTTGGAATAGGTGATTCCTCTAAGTTTGTAACTCATCCATAATGGTGGAAACGTTTCTTAAGCCGCTATAATCAATTTTCATCGCGTCAATTTATAATAGCAAAAATTAACAGTTTACAAATTTGACATTTAGGTATGAAAATAGTAAAAAATTAAAATGATAGAGCTAGAACCAAAGGTTATAAGACAAAAAACACATAAAGAAAAGACTTTGGCTCATAAAACGTCTATGCCAAACCCTCAAATTGAACTCGATTACTCATTAACAGGTAAAAATGCTACTAGAGCTATAGAATTAGGATTGGCTGAAGCAGATTGGTATCAAACTCCTGTACCTCGCAAAACGATGCGAAAATTATTGGTACGTAAAGATGGACCAGCTATAATAGATACTTTGCTACTCATTACTATTTTAATCAGTACAGCGGTAGCTTCTATTATGCTTTGGGGAACTTGGTGGGCTCTAATTCCTTATCTTATTTATGCGGTGTTTTATAGCACAAGTTCAGACTCTAGATGGCATGAGTGTAGCCATGGAACAGCATTCAAAACGGATTGGATGAATAATGTCGTTTACGAAGTGGCCTCTTTTATGGTTATGAGAGAATCCGTAGTTTGGCGTTGGAGTCATACACGTCATCACAGTGATACTATTATAGTGGGACGCGATCCGGAAATTCAAATTCCGCGTCCACCGAATATCAAAAACCTCCTTTTATCCATAATTAATTGGGGAGGTTACAAAACATTCTTTCCAAGTTTAATTCGGCATGCATTTGGAAAAATTACGGCATCGGAAAAAACGTATATTCCACAAACTGAATTTGGCAAAATTTTTAAAATAGCACGTATTTATCTAGCAATTTATATTGCTGTAATTAGTTTGGCTATTATTTTCAGTAGCTGGATTCCAATATTTCTATTCGTATTACCTCAAGTTTTTGGGACTTGGCTCATGATTGTGCACAACACAACACAACATGCAGGTTTAGCAGAAAATGTTTTAGATCATCGTTTAAATTGCCGTACCGTTTATATGAATCCAATCAGTAGGTTTATATATTGGAATATGAACTACCACACAGAACATCATATGTTTCCGCTTGTGCCTTACCATGCGCTGCCTAAACTACACGAACTTATAAAAGACGATTGTCCGCCAGTATATACCTCTATTTACGATGCATGGTGTGAAATATTACCAGCGATAAAAAGACAAGTTAAAGAACCTGGATATTACGTGAAGCGTAAATTACCAGAAGCAAAAAACGCAGCGCCAGAAGGTTTAGTGAAATCCAATGTATTACCGGATTCTGAAGGCTGGTTAGAAGTTTGTGCTAACAACGATTTAGAGGTTGAAGATATTATTAGATTCGATCATGTAAAGAAAACCTTTGCGCTTTTTCGTGATAATCAAGGCTGTCTTCATGCAACAGATGGTATTTGTACACATGGCAATACACACTTAAGTGAAGGTTTAATTAAAGGTAAAATCATAGAATGTCCAAAACATAATGGACGTTTTAATATTGAAGATGGTTCTCCTGCTCGTGCTCCTATTTGTCAAGGATTGGCAACTTATCCCATCGAAAAACGAAACGATAAAATCTGGCTAAATATTGAAAAGGCAGGTGGAGCAGGTTCTCGCAAAAAAAAGAGCTATGATTTAAAAGTAATTAGTAACCAAAATGTTTCAACATTTATAAAGGAACTTATTCTTGAGCCTATAAATACGAACGAAAAAATAGAATTTGTGCCTGGAGATTATATGCAAATTAATATTCCAGAATACGATCAAATACAATTTAATCAATTTGATATTCCAGAGCCTTATGCTGCCGTTTGGAATCATCAAAGAATTTTCGAATTAAATAGTTGTAATGCTGAGGTTGGTCGTGTTAATAATTACTCATTAGCGAGTAACGGACTGAAAGAGCACACACTTAAATTTAATGTTCGTATAGCAACTCCTCCACCTGGTCAAGACTGTCCGCCAGGTATTGGATCTAGTTATATTTTTCACCTAAAACCAGGTGATCGCGTATCAGCTATTGGTAGTTTTGGGGATTTTCATATAAAACCAACACAGAGAGAAATGGTTTATATTGGAGGTGGAGCTGGTATGGCTCCAATCCGTTCTCATATTGCGCATCTCTTCGAAAATGAGTCAACCCATAGAAAAGTGAGTTACTGGTATGGAGCACGCTCTAAGCAAGAAGTTTTTTATGATGATTATTTTGAAAGTATTCAAGATGCACATGCTAATTTCAATTTTCAAATAGCACTTTCTGAACCATTAGAAGAGGATAAATGGGAAGGACAAACGGGTTTTATTCATCAAGTCGTTTTTGATAATTATTTAAAAACGCATTCTAATCCAAAAGCTATAGAATTTTATTTATGCGGTCCACCAAAGATGATTAAAGCATGTACTAAAATGTTAACGCAATTGGGAGTGACACCTCATCAAATCGCTTTTGATGAGTTTTAAAGCGGAATGATATGAACATTGTTAATGATACTACAAATACAGCTTCAACATGGGGACTTTATGACCAAATGCGACCACAAGAAATTGAAGCGATTCAAGAAAAAACACCTATTGCATATTTGCCTTGGGGAGCCATTGAATATCATGGAAGTCATAATCCTACTGGTCTTGATAGTATAAAAGCGTTTAGCTTGTGCAAAGACTTAGCAGAAAAAAATGGAGGTCTTGTTTTTCCTGTTGTTAGTTTGGCGGCTAATTTAATTAAATCCTATCCTGGAGTAAACTTCCCTAAGCATTCTATTGAATTTTCAGAGAAACTCATTAGGCTTGCTTGTGAAGAGTATTTGGAACAACTAGTTATACAAGGCTTTAAAATTATTGTTTTATTATCTGGGCATGCCGGAGAACCACATCTCACCATTTTAAAAGCTGTAACAGAAGCGTTTAATAGTAAATATCCCAGTAGAAGATTTTGGGTATTAGCAGAATTTGATATTTTACCAGATGATCTATTGGTCGCTAACCATTCGGCTATAGGTGAAACGTCCTTACAATTATACTATGCACCTAAAACGGTAGATTTAGAGACTTTGCCAAAGGATAGATCAATTACGTTAGAATTAGATGCTGTTTCTGGTGAAGATCCACGATTAGCAACCAAAGCCTTAGGTGAAAAGATTGTAAAATTATTTCTAATAAATGCATCCTCAGTAATAGAAGAGTTAAAACAAAAATATTTATGAAATATAGAAAATTAGGAAGAACAGGTATAGAAATTAGTGAAATCAGTTTAGGTACTTGGGCTTTTGGTAATAAAGTTTACGGAGGTGTAGATGAGAAAGATGGGATAAATACCATTCATGCCGGTATTGATATGGGTGTAAATATTTTTGATACAGCACCGCAATACGGAACTCCAGTACAAGATGGTGTTGCTGAAATTGTTTTAGGGAAAGCATTAAAAGGCAAACGTGATAACGTGCATATCTCTACAAAATTTGGAAGAAACCCGACTATTAAAAATGGAGCATCTCAATTCTATAAATCGCGTATAGTTGACTCTGTAGAAGAAAGTTTAAAACGGTTACAAACCGATTATATTGATGTGTTGTTTTTTCATTCCCCTTTTTCACCTGAAGAAATAAATGATGATGTTTGGGAAGGGATAGAACACGTTAAAAAGCAAGGTAAAGTACGCTTTATAGGACATTCTATTTCCATGTTTCATCAGACTGAAAATATGGCGCGTGAATGGGCAAAAGAAGGTAAAATAGATGTCATTCAAGTGGTGTTAAGTTTAATGAATAAAGAATCTCAGGAATTAATTGAAGAATTACAAGAATACCCAATCGGTGTCTTTGGGCGCGAGTGTTTGGCTAACGGATTTTTATCTGGAGCTATTACTAAAGACACAAATTTTGCAGAAGGCACATTGAATGCACGTTATTCACGTGAAGAAATTGCAGAGCGCGTGGACCAAGTAGAAGCTTTTAAGTTTTTACTGAGAGATGACATTAAGAACATGCCACAAGCAGCATTACGTTGGGTATTGGATCAGAAAGGGATTTCAACAGTTTTATCAGGAGCTAAAAATATAAGTGAATTAAAAGGAGCTGTCTCTGCCTCAGAAGCAAAACCTTTTACGGAAACAGAATTAAATTTGGTAAAAGAGGTATTGAAAAAAGATTTTGAACCTGCTTAAAGCTTGTCATCCATCTTAATAAGTAAGAAAACAATATTATAGTATATAATTAAAAAACCTCCAGCACAATGTATTTCGTTGTACTGGAGGTTTTTTTTAGTATGATTTAAATACTATCTTAGGTAGCTACTTTTACTCATCTTCTAACGTCACTGTTAAGATAGGAGCTGTAGCTGCTGTCTCTGCACTATCAAACTGTAAATGCGCCCAAAGTGGCATGTCATCTCTGTTAGCACCAATTCTAAGGAACATGAATTCTCCTGCACTTGCTCCATTATCATATTGGTTATTCATAAAGGTTGCTAAGGTCATTGCAGAAGGATCGTCCATAACAAACTCTCCTACCGCATCACCATTTTGGATAAAACCTTGTTGAATTGCAGTAGCATTAGCATCGGTATCATAATCTCCTGTAAAATAGTCTGTAGATAGAACCTCTGAAGTTGATCTGGCAGCTATAGCGTACACATCAAACTCTACGGGAACCCAAGAGTTATTATTAACTACATTGACCTTTAAAACGGCTGATTTTACTCTTTTGCCATCAGGAATTTCTGGCAAAGCAAAAGGCATCACACCTACCACTTGATCATCACCTCCAACTCCTGTGGCAACATGGCCACCAAACAACTGGGTCCATGTAGCATCCACAGAGCCTCCACTCCAAATTGTAGCATCTGCTGTGTCCGCAGTTACATCAAAGGCGGCGTTTGGATCAACAATCTCAATGGTAAACGTTAAATTAGAAGATTCCACACCATTGTTAGCTACTATAGTAATTTCGTAGGTTCCTAAATCACAACCTCCACAATCGGTATATGGATCAAAGGTCATAACTCCTGATCCAAAACCGTTGTCAACAAAATTTGCAAATTGTGGTAAATCATTTGCTTCCATGGTAATATTGCCTCCTAATGGATCTACAGCTTCTATGTCCACGTCTAAAACAGCTCCTTCTGCTAAAACCACATCGTCTACAGGTAAAAAAACGGGAGCTTGGTTTTGTGTTAAAGTTGTGATTTCCATATTTAACACTCTATGTGTTCCTGGGTCGTCTAAATTAAAATTACCAGCCACCATAGACCAATAGTCTTGGTGTGTGATTTTACGTCTAAATTTGTAATCTTGCCCAATTTGTACGACCTCTCCGCCTTGCTCATTCGCATATATATCATAAGTCATAGTAACGGCATCGACGTCCATTTTTACATGGTACGTTACACCTGCATGATATTCGAGCTCGTTATCTGCTGCATATCCCGTATCATCATAAGCATCTATTTTTCCGGAAGGATTTAATCTTACAATACATGAGTTATCAGAATACGTCGTTGCTATACCATCTAAGATACCTACAACACCATCCATGATGTCTTTACTCGGAATCATATCAAATTCAACGGTAAATGTTCCTGTTTGAGTGCCTTGCGGAATTGGAATTG
>Ga0193952_1000787_pt1 | contig 12665 bp, 10 predicted proteins | sample BB_3_MG_FD_140368 | JGI IMG/M metagenome (GOLD analysis project Ga0193952, IMG submission 140368) | Microbial mat bacterial communities from the Broadkill River, Lewes, Delaware, United States - BB_3_MG | ecosystem: Environmental > Aquatic > Freshwater > River > Microbial mats | place: USA... | reverse complement strand
ACAAAGATGCCTAGACCTTCTGACCCTAGGTGTAGTGAAATATTACAAAGTGTTTTATAATTACTTGTTTTGATATATGATTCGTAATGGCTATTGATATATTCCAATAGCCATTATTTTTGACTTACTTTATTGAGTAATATATTATTGCGATAAGTTTTGATTTGTGCTGAGTTTGTTACCCTAAATAGAATATTATTTATATGAAGAATAACACCCAAATATCTGATATTTGCATTACAAGTACAATATATACAGAGGTGATTGATAGAGTAAAATCAATTGCTAAAGATGTTGCATTGACAGAAGATGTAAGTAATTGGATTTTAGCTACAGCAAATTTTGAGATGTGTTTTGTAGGAGATAATTGTCCTAAAAGATATAGAGATGATGTTTTGCACATCATTAAGGAAGTAGAGGCTCACTATTCTAAATAGCAATTTTTAGAATAGTGAGTCTTTTTTATATAAATTCTCTAAAAATTAGAACCTGAGCATCCTTGAATTCAATAGAGAATGAATTTGAAATAGATTCGTTCAAGGTGCCTTTCCATAATTCATCAAAGATCATTCCATTCAGTGGATACTTTAATCCTTCAGAAAACATTTGTGCTTCTCGGTTATTAGAGAAAAGACTTACTTGTTGACCAACGTGACTTTTAAGTTCTGTAGACTTATCTATAACATTCCATCTTCCATAGTCTGTTACAATCTCTGTTTCAGCTTTCTTGTTGTAATTGTACAAAAGAGAGATGTTTGCTAATGTGTGATCGTCTCTCTTACCAGTAGCGCCAAGTATTGTTATTTTATTGAATCCTTTTTCAACAAGGTAGTTAAAAGCTTTACTTAAGTCATTTGTATCCTGTTCTTCAATATGAACAATTTTATTATGATATTTTGCATAGTATTCCTCTGGGAATGAATCTAAATCTCCTACAATAATATCGGGTGATATATGTTTTCTCTCAAGATGTTCTATTGCTCCATCACAACATACTAGATATTCTGATTCTTTTAAGATATCAATGACGTTTCCTTTTTTAGGGAATTGCCCATTAGCTATTATTACTGCTTCTTGTTGCATTTTGTAGTTTTTTCCATTCAAAGTAACCTACACATGCCATCACTCCATAAACGATGAATAAGAATGCTGTCATATATAGATCTTTGTAGATATATAAGCCCAAAGATACTATATTAACTACAATCCATATCCACCATTGTTCAATAATTTTGTGTGCAAGCATAAAAGTTGCAATTATACTCAATGCAGTTGTAAAAGAATCCCATGCAGGTAGAGGGGAGTCTGTATACTTTAATAGAATTACATAAATGATGAAATAGATTCCAATAGTGGAAATGCTATATATAAGTGATTCCTTTCTAGTTATATTGCGGATTTGTGTTTCTCTTGTTGTCTCCTTACTATGTTTTTTCCCTTTGCGTAACCATATTAATAGTCCGTATATGAAGATTATCAGATAGTATACTTGAAGTCCCATGTCAGCATAGAACTTAGCTTGTGCAAAGACAATAATATAGAAAGCAGCTGTTATTATACCAACAGGCCATAACCATATATTAGCTTTTATTTCTAGGTAGATATAAATCAATCCAGAAAGAACGCCAAATAATTCGATATAATTAGAAAGAAACCACTCTAGCATAATTTAATTTTTAAAAGTTGATACTTGCTTTCATCATAAAGTTGAAAGGAGCTTGAGTAAAGTAATACGCCCAAGTGCTTTCTTTACCATCTACAATATCGTAGCCTCCATACCCATTGCTTGAATATTCTTCTTCAAGTACATTATTTAGGGCTAGTTGAAGATTGATTGTTTTTATTCCTTTTAATGCGAAATGGTAGTTTATGATAATGTCATTCACAAAATATGCATCAATACTTCTATCATTACTTTCTGTATTATCGAAATATTGTTTCCCTATATACTTAGAATTTATACCAATAGATAAATCTTTAAGTGGAGATATTTCAATCATTGATGATGCTATGAAGTCAGGAGAATAAGATATTCTAGTATCTTCATACTCTTTATTTCTAAGAACTTTGTTTCCATCAGCATCTTTTATAGAACTCCAACTAGCATCATAAGTCTTTGCAGTTTCTATGTGATTTGCAATTATATTTCTGCTTAGAGTCGTATTTGCAGACCACTTAAGAATATTATTAAATTTATATGATGCACTTAATTCTACTCCTGTTCGATAAGATGATTTAACATTAGTCATTAGGGCGTAACCATTAGAACTTAGTTTCCCTGTATTTACAAGTTGATTATTATAATCCATATAGTATAGATTAGCACTTGCATAAAGTTTATCATCATTGTATGTATATCCTAATTCATAATCAAACATTGTTTCTTTTTTAGGATATGCTAGGTCAGTGGTTTTTGAAGCTTCTTTTAAATCAGCTCTAGATGGTTCTCTATTTCCAACTGCAAAAGAAGCATATACTTTTGAATTATTATTTATAGTATAAGATATACCACACTTAGGATTTACGAAGTTAAAGTAGTGTTGTTGATTAATATTGTGTGTCTTATTTTGGTTGTCTACTTTGTATTTATCATCATCAAAGCCTTCCATTTTATAATCGATATATCTATATTGAATATCTCCATAGATATTTAGCTTTTTTGTGTGCTGATAGTTTATTTTTGCAAAGACATTAGCATCAATCTTTTTACTAGTATTTCTATACCATTCGTAGTCTTTAGGCATATTCCCATCGCTGTATTCAGTCCAAAGAACATTACCAAAGTGATTACCATCATACTGATTGGCAGCTCCTCCAAAGATTAAGTTTAATTTTTCTTTTTCGTAGATAAAAGAAGATGTAATACCATAGAAGGTGTTATCCATTTGTTTTCTTCTGATAACATCAGTTCCTTCAAGTTCTTTACCATCAATATTTACGTTGTTTAAGCCGTAGTATTTAAATCGAGTTGAAGATTCACTCATCCAATCTTCTTTATCTTTATATTGCTCGTAGTAACCTTCTCCAGTTGTAGCATGAAGTGCAACATTTGCTTTGAAATTATCATTAAATGAGTGATTAATGATTAGTTGATAATGATTTTGCCAGTAATTATCTGTTTGGTCTTTGTAGTAATGTTTATTACCATCATTATCAATATTAACTCCAGCAGGATTGTATCTTCTGTCTGTTTTTAGTTTATCTTTAGGAGTTCCCCACCAAGATATTCCTGTATGCTGTTCCCCAAGAATAATATTGGCTTTAATAAGAGTATTATCTGCTATATAACTTCCAGAAAAGAATGCTGATTGATGATCTGCTGTAGCATAATTGACATAGCCATCTGACTTTAATTCAGAGTATTTTACATCAAAAGCAAAGTGATCAGCAATAAGACCTGTCCCTGCTTTTATATTTTTAATAAAAGTATTATATGATCCTCCAGCAAAGTTTAGGTTTGCATATGATTCTTCATTAATAGATGTTGTTTGGAAATTAACTGTAGCACCAAATGCAGCTGCTCCATTGGTTGAAGATCCAACCCCCCTTTGAACTTGAACATTATTTACTGAAGAAGAAAAATCTGGTACATTAGCCCAAAAGACAGCCTGTGATTCTGAATCATTCATTGGAATACCATTAACGCATACGTTAATACGTGTAGGATCAGTTCCTCTCACTCTAATGGCTGTATTACCAATTCCTGTTCCTGACTCTGAAGTGGCTACAACAGATGGGATAGAGGAAAGCATGAAGGTGATATCCTTACCGTTTCCAACTTTTGATAGTTGTTCCTTGCTCATATTTGTATAAGCCATTGGAGTTTTATTACCTGCTCGAGTACCTTCAACAATGATATCTTCAGTCACTATTCTACTACTAGAAATAGTAAATACAATAATAGAAGTCGTATTAGAAATAGCATGCATTTCTTCAGAGCTTGTGTAGCCTAAATATTCAACCAAGAAAGTATATTTCCCTTGTTTGATTTTTTCAAAAGAGAATTCTCCTTTTGAATCAGTATAAACAGCTTTTTGTAACTCTTTTATAACAACAGTGGCCATCTCTAAAGCTTCTCCTTTGTTGTTAACTACTTTTCCTTTAATTGTACATGTTTGTGCAAGCAATGTTGCTGCAGTAAATAACAAACACGCCAATGCAATTAATCGTTTCATTTCAATAATTTAAGTAAACAATAACTACATGGAGTACTATAAGATCAGACTAGATTCCCACGCCAGCATTATCTGGCAGGTCTAAGGGTATGATCTCAGCCCGTTTATTTAGGGCACCCCATTTTTGATATTCAGTGAGCAAAGCTAATAACTTATAATTAAGAATTAAAGATTTACATTTAAAAATGATAATAAAAAAGAAAGGCTACCCCGTAGGGTAGCCTTTCTTGATAGTTATAAATAAATTTCTAATTACTTCTTAGGAAGTACAGTTAGGTCAATTTTATTTACTTTTTTAAAGAATTTCTTAGCAGCTTTTCTTACTTGTTTGATAGTTAAATTATCAACAATAGTCTCGAAGTTAGCAGGGTCATTTGTATTTTCTCCATCAACATATAATGTTTTAAGAGCATTTGACCAGTATTTATTATGATTCTTCGCTTGTTCACGATTTTTCTTAATGTTTAAAATAACCTTATCAAGATCTTTTTGAGAAGGACCTTCTTTTACAAGCTTATTAATCTCTCTGTAGCAGATAGATTTAAGATGTTCAGCTTTGGCTGGGTCGCAATCAAACTGAATGAACATTGTTAGTTCAGAATTTGGGAAGTGAGAAGCACTAGTAAATAAACTAACACCGTAAGTTCCACCTTCTTTTTCTCTGATTTCTTCAGTATATCTTAAATCAAGAACTTCTTTAATTACGTCAAGAGTGATTCTGTTGTATGCATTGTATTTTGTATCATTAAACATCTTAAGAATAACTGTTCCTTTTGGTGTTTCCATTGGGATATATAACTTTTTAACTGTTTCCCCTTCTGGAGAAGAAACTTTTCTGTCAATCCAGTTTTCTTTTCTGTCTTTGTCTGTAAGAGCTCCAATATACTTTTCTACAAGAGGCTTAACTTCTTCTTTAGTAATATTTCCAACGATTAGGAATGTAAAGTCAGATGCATCAGAAAAACGATCTTTATAAATATTTTCAATTTTTTTAAGATCAATCTTCTTAGTGTAGTTTAAATCTTGTAGTTGAACACGTTTATTATAGTTAGTAAAGATTCTTGTAATTGAATCAGATAAAACTTTTTGAGGATTACCTTCCATAGCTTTAATCTGAGCATCAACTCTACCTATTATACCTTCGTGTGCTTGAGCATCAAAACGAGGTTTCTCGAAATTTAAGTATAAGAGTTGTAACATTGTTTCGAAATCCTTAGGGATTGCAAAACCAGAAAAACCTTCTTCAAGATCTTTAATATATGGTCTTACGCTTACGTTCTTACCTGCTAGTAATTTTCTAAGTGTAGAAGCATCAAAATCAGCAACACCATATGCACTAGTATATGTACCAACACATTTTGCAGATACAAGATCATTGTTTTCTACAATTGAAGTACCACCTTTTGACCAAGCTTTTAAAGTAACGTTGTCTTTTTCATAATCAGCCTTACGGAAGATTACTTTAGCACCATTAGAAAGAGTCCATTCAGTAGCATCTAATTCTTTTATGTCTTTTGTAGCAACAACTTTACCACCTTTAATAGATTCTTTATCAACTAATGATTGACCAGCAGTGTTATCAACGTAAGCTGCTACATTTGAAGCCTCAACATCAGCAATTACTTTGTTTATTTCAGCTTCTGTTGCGTGTTTAACACCTTCAGAAGGACCAGTAATAACAATTGTTCTATTCTTTTTAGTCATGAATTTCTCAGCAAGTGCATTAACTTCTGCTAAACTTGTTGACTGAACAGCATACATTCCAAATTGGTAATCAAAAATAGGATCTGTTGCTACTTCACCTTGTAAGTAATCATTTCTGATTGCTCTTGCATAACTATCGTTAGAGATTTTATCTTTCTCTTTGAAATCACTTTCAATATATGATGATAAATCAGCCTTTGCTCTGTCAAGTTCAACAGCTAAGAATCCGTGGCGCTTAACTCTTTCATTTTCTGTGTAAATTAGTTTGAATGCTTCAGCTTCTCTGTTTGGTTTAGCAGTTGCTTGAATGTTGTATAAACTATATCCTCTTACAAAACTACTAAAGTTAGAACTCATACCTACGCATGCATTTTCACCTTTCTGCATAATCTCAGAAATTCTTGAACGTAGCATCATGTTATATAAACGAACAGTAATTTCGTCTTTTAAGTATGCAATATCTTTTACAGCTGGCTTTTCATGCATGATAATCATTTCAACACTAGAGTTCATAGCCTCTTTATCTGTTGCAAGTACAAAATTTGTCTCTTCATGCTCAGGAATCTTGAATTCAGGTCTTGGACGAGGATTCTTTACTGCAGGAATTTTAGAGAACATCTCTTTTATCTTTGCTTCAATGGCATCAACATCGATATCTCCAACAATAGCTATTGCCTGAAGGTCTGTTCTGTACCAGTCATGATAAAAATCTCTAATAGTTTTGTGTTTGAAATTTTTAAGGATATCTAAATCACCAATGATATCTCTTTCAGCCCATTTAGAACCTTTGAAGATAACTGGGAAATATTTATTTCTCATTCTAAATGAAGCATCTCTTCTTGTTCTCCACTCTTCACAGATTACTCCTCTTTCTGCGTCGATTTCTTCTCCCTTTAATTCTAGATAATTAGCCCAATCATTAAGCACTAATAAACAATTATCTACTAATTTAGGATCGGTAGTTGGTACTTCAGAAAGATTGTAAACAGTCTCACTGAATCCTGTTCCTGCATTAATGTTATCTCCAAACTTAACTCCACTTTTTTCTAAAGTATTAAGAAGACCTTTACCTGGAAAGTGTTTTGTTCCTTGGAATGACATGTGCTCAAGAAAGTGAGCAAGACCAGTTTGGTTATCATTCTCTAATAAAGCTCCAACATTCTGTATAATGTAAAAACTAGCTCTATCTTTAGGTTCTTCGTTATGACGAATGTAGTAAGTCATTCCATTAGGAAGAACTCCTTTTCTGATAGCCTTATCCATTGGAACTGGCTGGTGTAAGTTTGGTTTTTGTGCTGACACTAATGTTGGTAGCATCATTAAAAATACCAAGCTAAGTAAACTTGTAATCTTTCTCATTATGTTGTTTTTTGTAAAAAAAATATTATTTCTGAGTGTGAATATAGACCAATAAATTATACTGTTAAGCATACGAACTTAGCTTTAACTTTTTTTTTTGATTTGGATTTTTTAGTAGTTTAAATTTATTATTTTACTTTTGCGCCCACTTAAAATCATTAGTATGAATTCAATACAGTATATATTATTAGGAGATATAGCTCCTCCAGCTAATACAATATAAATAAGTCTATTTGTATAATTGTATTTTAATTTATTGCTGATGAGGGGTGTTCATATAAAAAGAATTTCAGGTTTACTAAGTTTTTGTTTATTTATTGAGAGTGTGTTTATGCTCTTAGCTTATTTTGTGGCTTTATATTTTGGTGAAACTAATCCTCTTGCTATCCTTGAGGCTTTCTTTATAACCTTTATAACAAGCTTTGGTCTATTTATATACGTGAGAAATAATGTCAAAAGTGAATTATCACTTAAGGATAGTTTCGTAGCTGTAGTTCTTGTATGGCTATTAATTTGTCTTTTTGGAACTCTGCCTTATGTCTTGTCTAGGCAGATACCGTCTTTTGTCAATGCACTTTTTGAGACTGTATCTGGTTTTACAACAACTGGTTCATCTATATTGAATGATATTGAGGCTCTTCCCAAGTCGCTTTTGTTTTGGAGAGCAGAGACTCATTGGTTAGGTGGAATGGGAATTATTGTCTTAGTTGTAGCTGTTATTCCTTTTATCAAGCGTAATGGTATAAACCTTATGGTTATGGAGGGTGCTTTTCTTTCTGTAGATAAGATTAAGCCAAAGCTTATTGATGTTGCTCGCCGATTTTGGGGGATTTATATATCACTTACTGGTATTGAAACAGTTCTTCTTAAGATCTTTGGAATGAATTGGTATGATGCTCTTTGTCATTCTTTTGCTACTATAGCAACTGGTGGTTTTTCTACTAAAAACACAAGTCTTATAGACTTTTCACCAGCTATTCAATATATTGTTATAGTCTTTATGTTTCTATCTGGAATGAATTTTGCCTTACATTTTCTTGTTGTTTTAGGTAAGTATAGAAAGGTATGGAGGAATGAAGAGTTTAGGTGGTATACTGGTTTGTCATTAGGAATCTCTTTAGTTATTGCTCTTTTCGCATTGAATGTTTTTAATAATGATTTTGAACTAGCTTTTCGTCATGCTCTCTTTCAGGTTGTATCCATTATTACTGCAACTGGTTTTGCTTCGGCTGATTATGAAGTGTGGCCAACTGTTTGTGTTGCTCTGATTTTCTGTAGTATGTTTATTGGAGCTTGTGTTGGTTCTACTGGAGGTGGAGTAAAAGTTGCACGTTATGTGGTGGTGTTCAAGAAAATCAAGTGCATGTTCTATAGATTAGCTAATCCAAATGCAGTGATGACTGTTAAGTATAATAAAAACACTCTTTCTGAGACTCTTGTAAATAGTATTTCTTCTTTTGTTACTATATACTTTCTTACATTTATAGTGGGGACTATTATAATGACTGCAACAGGTTTGGATATTAAATCATCATCAAGTAGTATAATTACTACTCTCGGTGGAATAGGTCCAGGTATAGGAATTATTGGTCCAACTGAGAATTTTGCAGATATTTCAGTATTTGGTAAGATTTATTTATCATTTAATATGATACTTGGTCGCTTGGAGATCTTTCCAATACTAGTTTTATTTAGTAAGTCTTTCTATAGGTAATTTCAAAAGGTCAGTTGATCTATATGACAAGTCCCAATATAGTCGATGTTAGAGCTATATTGGGACTTATTTTATATTATTACATTTGATTTTATCAAGGAGCAATAAATTTAAAACCAACACCTCTCACGTTAATTATTTCAATGCGTTCATCTTTTTTAAGGTACTTTCTAAGTTTTGTAATGAATACATCCATACTTCTTGCTGTGAAAAATCCATCATCACCCCAAAGTTCTTCTAGGACGATTTTACGTTTTAGTATTTGATTTTTATTCTCACATAGCATTCTTAGAATCTCATTCTCTTTAGAGGTAAGCTTTTGTATTTTCTCTGACTGATAAAATAATTCTTGTGTTGCGTAATTAAAAGTATACTCACCTATAATGAATGTACTTGAATCAAGAGGTGATTCATGTGCAATAAGTTGATCTCGTGATAGTATTGTTTTTATACGAACTAATAATTCCTCTATACTAAAAGGTTTTTTGATATAATCATTTGCTCCAGATTCAAATCCAATTAGGACATCAGTCGTTTGTGATTTAGCTGAAAGAAAAATAATAGGTACGATATTGTCTATTTTTCTTATTTCGTTAGCTAGAGTTATTCCGTCCATCTCAGGCATCATAATGTCAAAGACACAAATATCTGGTTTTTCTTGATTGAAAGCAGCAAGGGCTGATTTTCCATCTTTGCACCATGTTACGTCATAACCTCTGACTTCCATCGTATCTTTTACAATCATTGCTAATGATTCTTCATCTTCTGCGTATAGTATCTTGTACATATTTTATGAGATTTCTTGATTTATAGGTAAATATACAAAGAATTCACTTCCTTTCCCAACTTGACTTTTAAGACTAATAGTACCGTGGTGTTTGTCAATAATTTTCTTGACATATGATAATCCCAGTCCAAATCCTTTTACTTGATGAATATCTCCAGTATGTGCTCTGTAGAATTTGTCAAAAATGTAGCGTTGTTGATCTTTAGTGATACCCTTGCCATAGTCTTTAATAGCTAAAACAAGCTTATTCTTTTCTTTAAATAGTTTTATTTCAACAATCTTAACTGACTCAGAATATTTTATTGCGTTGTCAAGAAGATTAGTTATTGCATTTTGAAAGTGAAATTTATCCACCATAATTGGTCTAATATCACATCCACTATAGTCAAAATGAAAATCTTCGTTCTTAAGTTTAAATTTTGAGATATTATCTTTTATAAGTTCATTTATGTCAACTTTTTCAAGTTTTAGGTCGAACTCTTTTTTATCGTAAACAGATATATTTAGAATCTCTTCAACTAGATTGTTTAGTTTCTTTGTTTCATTTTTTGAGATATCGATATATTTGTCTATTCTATCAATAGCACCCATTGATTTGAAGGTTGTTATGGCTTCATTAGCTGCACTTATTGTAGCAATAGGAGTCTTGAATTCATGAGTCATATTGCTGACAAAGTCATTCCTCATTTCAGATACTTGCTTCTGATGTATTATAGTATATAGCATATAAAATAAGCAACCAGCATTAAAAAGAATCAGTATTATAGTTGCTCCAAGGGACCATTTAAGATTACTAAATATATATGAATCTATATTGGAAATACTGAGAGAGATTCTGCTATGACCTACACTACCAACTTTATACTGTATTGATTGAGCAGCAGGTACATAATTAGCTTTATTAGGATAACGTATTTTAGTTCCCCTAAAAAGATCTTCTATCTCAAATTGGAATTTAGAACGTATTTTACGTTTGCGAAGTTCGCTTGAGCATATTTCTTTAAGCTTTTCTAATTCAAGATGACTACCTTCAGGAAACATGTTACTTATAGCCATATTCATAAAATTCTCCATTGATTGATCATCTGTTTTGTCAAAATCAATGATATGGCCATATTCTTTTTTGAATTTGTCGTAACGAATTTGTGTCTCCTTCTTTAATGCATTAAATAGTGCAGCATCAAGTTCTTTATGAACTTGATCTTTATAAATTCTATACGATTCTATAATTCTCCACGTCTGTAGAGAAATAAGAATAGCAATAGAAACACTTACTAAAAGAATAATCTTATTTAGAGTCTTTTTATTCATATACTTACAAAAATAGTAAATGCAAATGAATATAATACTTACTTAACATACAATAACAGTGTTAATACATAAGTGAATTATTAGGTGTGAATTATGAATTAAGATAAAATATGTGGATATTCGCGGGTGATATATAAGGTGTGATAGTTAATAGATTTTAATATAGACGAGTATGGCTATAACAGAAGAGAAGCAGAAGACATTATTTATGCGAAAATTTTTTCGTAGAGTAGGGAAGGCAATTAGTGATTATTCATTGATAGAAGATGGGGATAGGATTCTTGTCGGTGTTTCAGGAGGTAAAGATTCTTTGGCTCTTTTAGAAGTGTTGGCTTTACGTGCTAAGAGTAAACAGGAGAATTATACTGTTGTAGCTGTTCATATTGATGTTGAAAATATAGAGTATGAGACAGACACAACATACCTTAAGGGATTTTGTGATAATTTAGGAGTTGAGTTTGTCGAAAAGAAAATCAAAGTAGATTTCTCAGTGCAATCAAATAAGCCAGTTTGTTTTGTGTGTTCATGGAATAGAAGAAAGGCTCTTTTTGAGTTAGCAAAAGAGCATAATTGTAATAAATTGGCTCTAGGTCATCATAAAGATGATGCTATAGAGACTCTTTTAATGAATATGGTAAATAATGGAATAATGAGTTCTATGCCTCCAAAACTTAGTATGTTTGAGGGCTTATTTACTCTTATACGTCCATTAATATATCATAAAGATTCTGATGTTGTTAAATATGCTGAATATCAGAATTTTAAGAAGCAGGTTAAGTATTGTCCACATGAGAATAAGACTCAAAGAAATAAAGCAAAGCAGTTAGTGGCTCAACTTGAGGAGTTGAATCCACACGTGAGAAGTAATATTTTTGCTGCGATGTCAAATATTCATACGGAGTATTTACCATAAGTCAGTATAGGAAAGGTTTTTGAGTATGTCCCTAGTGGTATGGGGCTTGTATGTTGTAACTTTTTATGTTAGAAGTAGATATATTGTGCCTTTCATGTATAAAAACTTACCCTTTATGTAAATAATTTGTCTATTCATGATATTGTTTAAAAATAATTGTACTTTTTATAAACTTTTGGAGAACGAGCTAGTACAATAGTGCATGAAAACGAAATATAAACCGCAAAATGAATTAGTTATGGAAGATGTATTAAATAATTTGGATGTTCAATTTGAGAAAGAATTTAGGGAAGAATTATTTATTGTGGAATCAGATATACAAGATGATGGTTTTGATGCATTAAAAGATTTCTATAACGGTTTTAATTCTGAAGTTCAGGAAAGAGAGGAGTGTCTTCAAGCTAAGTTGTATAGAAATGTAATAACAATAAAAGAATTTGAGGAACTTGAAGCTATTGCAGTTGTAAAGTATCCAGAAGTTAAATTTGGTGAGATTGAAGATTTTTATAGAATGACTTATTCAAAGAGTGACGAAATAGAAAGAATTGTTATATCTAAGCAAGAGAATGTTGATATGATTGTTGGTTGACAATTACATTAATTACAAAGTAAAAGTAGTTATAAAAAGACTCCCTATAGATAAAACTATGGGGAGTCTTTTTGTATGATAGTTTATAGTTTATTGATAAAGGCTGTAACGTT
>Ga0193952_1000785_pt1 | contig 12678 bp, 10 predicted proteins | sample BB_3_MG_FD_140368 | JGI IMG/M metagenome (GOLD analysis project Ga0193952, IMG submission 140368) | Microbial mat bacterial communities from the Broadkill River, Lewes, Delaware, United States - BB_3_MG | ecosystem: Environmental > Aquatic > Freshwater > River > Microbial mats | place: USA... | reverse complement strand
TAGCCCACAACGAAGAAGATATAACTATAGAAATGACTGTAGAATCTAAAGATTTAGCAAAAGCAACGGTTAATTATTCTACCTTAAAAGAAGGTAAAAAAACTTCTGAAGTAATCATTTTTGAAGGCACAGAAGCCGAAGTAGAAAAAGAATTAAAAAGTTTTGAAGCCTCAACCACTAACGAAGCTGGTGAGATAGAAAAAATAATTGAGAGAGTCGATATCTCTAAACGTTAGAAAGTACTAAATAGATTCAAAAGACACCCTCAGCATGATTTAAAAATGTTGAGGGTTTTTCATATCATAACGTTACAAAAAAGTAGGAATTCCATCTATAAGATTGTTTTATAAATAAGACATCATAAACAATCAAAACTATATCAATATGAAACGTATAAGTAAATTCCCCAAGTTTATTTTATTAATTCTAATAGCTGCACTCGCTTTCAGTTCCTGTTCAAAAGACGAAGATGACCGAATATCTGGAGGTGAACAACAAGAAATTGTTCCTGATGAATTTTCTGAATATTTTGGTAATGAAATTTCAAGAGATTTTTTAGGCACCGTCATTGATAAAAATCATCTTCCCATTGAAGGCGTTTTAGTCACCATTGGTGATGATACCGCATATACCGATAGCAATGGCGTTTTTATGATTAAGAACGCGACAGTTAATGAACGTTTTGGCTACATAAAAGCTTCAAAAGCAGGTTACATCCATGGTTCTAGAAACGTGGTACCTTCTAATGGTACCAATAAAGTGACGATAATGTTATTAGACACCAATGTTACAGGCACAGTAAATAGTGGAGAAATTGGCAATGTTTCGCTGAACAATGGAAGTTCTGTTAGTTTTGACGGCAACTTTATTAAAGAGGATGGTTCGGAATATTCAGGATCAGTAAATGTGATTGTACATCATTTAGACCCAACCGACGAGGATATGCCTTTACAACGCCCAGGTATGTTGTACGCCCAAAACACAGAAGGAGCCGAACGCATGCTTCAAACGCTTGGTATGCTCGCTGTAGAATTGCGTGGAAGTGCTGGAGAAGAACTTAATTTAGCGGAAGGCTCAACATCCGAAATTCAAATGTATGTTGATCCAAGTTTAATGGCTATAGCACCAGCCACCATTCCATTATGGTATTTTGATGAAACCAAAGGTTATTGGATTGAAGAAGGTGAAGCTACGTTGCAAGGTAACATGTATGTTGGCACTGTATCGCACTTTTCATTTTGGAATTATGACATTCAAGCAGAAGCGGTTACACTATGTATTGCAGCAACTAATGAAGATAACAATGCATTAAACAATCTTTGGGTAAAAATAACTAGCACAACTTATGGTACAACCACTGGGTATACTAACGAAAATGGTGAAGTTTGTGGTTATGTACCAAGCAATGAAAGCTTAGAACTTAGTGTGTATAGTTATGATTTTTGTGGAAATACAGCACTTTATTCTGAAATGATAGGTCCTTTTTCAACAGACTCTAATATTTCTATAACAGTACCAGAAAGCTCAGATATTATAGAAGAAACTATAACAGGAAATTTTAATACTTGTGATGGTAACGCAGTAACCGATGGTTACGTTCAGTTAAAATATAGCGGTCAAATTTTTACAGATGTTGTAAGTGATGGCACTTTTGAAATAAGCTTATTACGTTGTGAAGAAGACAATACTTTTCAAATAAAAGCAAGTGATTATGTAAATCTTCAAACAACAGATAGTATTAGTTACACTTTTACAACTCCTTTAACTAATATTGGTACCATAACAGCCTGTAATACGGTTTCTGAGTTTATTCAATATAGCATTGATGATGGAGACATCATTTATATCTTAGATAATATAAATAGTCAGTTCAACGCAAACTCACCAAATTATAACGCACCTATATTAACGCTTAGCGGCTCTAGCAATGATGGCAATTGCTTTTATATGTTCGGAAAATTAGACAACACCAACTATGAAGGTACCTATGACAATTACGCATGGAATAATACTGGTGATGACAACACCGGTTTCAATCTTGAAGAATGTATGGGTATTTCTAATGTTAATAACAACATAATTTACAATCTTACTTCCCTTGGAAGTGTTGGAGAATATATGGACATCAATTTTAATGGAACGTACGAAGATTACCAAGGAAACACACATACTATTAGTGGAGTGGTACATGCGCTGAGAGATAATTAAAATCTTATTTTATACATATAAAAAAAAGCCTCACTGTATAAAGAAGTGAGGCTTTTTAGTTACTACTAATAATTTATAGAGTATAAGTTAATCTAAAGGTAACAAAACGAGGTAAAATAAAGGTTTCCGAACTGTATACCGAAATATTACTAGAACCATTATTAACTTCAGAATCTATATTTAATAAATTCGTCGCCTTAATTTGGTATTCCAATTTAGCATCTTCATCTTTTCTATAAGATAAGCTTGCGTTCCAAGTTTGATAAGACTGTGTTTCGTTTACATTACTACTTTGACTGGTGTATGAATAATCAGTTCTAAATGTAAAAGCATTCCATATGTAAGCATCAAACTCTACTGACGGAGCATTTGTAATAAATTGCGTATCGTTTTCTCCTTGTTTTGTATCAGAAACACTATATCTATATCCCAAAGTTACATTTGGTGCTTCCCTAAAATTAGTACTAATTTCTGGGGAGTAAGTTTGAGAAAAAGTCTCATTTACCGATCTTACATCTTCCACAAATTGATTACTCTTGCTATAGTTATAACTCACCCGCATACTTGCTTTTAATTTGCCGAACGTTCGTTGTACACGACCACTAGCAGAAACGCTCTCATCTGCAAAATTTGAATTAAAATAGGTACTAGTTCTAATAACATTATCAAAGTTAGTGAACGATCGTATTTGGTCAATATTCTTATTATAATTTAGGAAAGCAAACACATTGGTATAATTAAATAAATTAAAACTAAAATATCGCAAGCTTAAATTATGTGAAAGTGAATTCTGTAAGTTTGGTTCACCGTACTGAAGACTATTATAATCGTTTAAAACCAAACCTTCCGCTAAACTTGTAACATCTGTAAAGGAGTTTTGCATATTGTATCTAAACGTTAAACTCTCACTCTTTTTAAATTGAATTTGCGTTTCGAAGTCTGGTAATACTCTAAAGAAATTATCTTCATACGTTTCCCCAAATTGCGTGTTTTTATTACCATAAGCATGCACCGAAAACCCTGGTGTAATGGTAAACTTACCTGTTTTTAAGCGATAGTGAAAGCCTAAATAAATATCACTAAAATTATATTCAGTATCATTTTCATTTCGTAATACTTCACCTTCTTCTGTGGTAACGGTTGAAATAGGATCATAATAAGTACCATCATCTAAAAACTGAAAAATATTAGAATTAAACTTCTGTGTACTTAAAATAGTTCCTAAAGTAAGGTTAATATTACTTTTTGAATTCAAAATATTATAGTAGTCTAATTTAGCATCTAATTGATTAGATTTTATACGTCTATCTTGATTTAAATCATAACTCAATTGATCTAAATCCAATCCTAACTCATCAGCAGTATTATCAAAAGCATCGCGCTCTTCTGGGTCTGTAGCAAAATTATTTGAAGGATCATTTACCAATATTGCATTGTAAAATGGATCTTCATCTTTTAATAAGTGCTGCGCCTCAAAAGCAAAAATATTATTCTCATTTAGAGTATAATAATAATTTACATTTTGATTTATACTAAAAGGCTTAGCTTTATCTACTTGAAATGTATTGCCTACTACAGATGAAAATTCATTTTGAGTTTCAGAATCATCAGAAATACGCGCTAAAACATCATAGTTTAATTGGTTATTGGCGTTTGGCTTATAGGCTGCGCTTAACTTTGCCAATCCTTGGTTAGTAGCTTCTCTACCGGTTTGAATGGTTTCTTCATCTGGAATACCGAGCTCTGAATTAGTATATCTCACAAAACTTTCTTCTCGAGTATTTAATCTATTACTGTTATAGATTAAAAAACCACTTAAATCTAAAGCTTTATTCGGTGAATAGCTAAAGTTAACTGCGGCTAGTTTAGACTCAACCGACTGAGAATCGTCAACATTTGTTATACCACTTAATCCGTTATCGCCAAGATTAAGACTTGTACCACTACTAGAACTAGGTCGTCTAAAACCTCCTCCAAAATTTCGAAGATCTCTTCCTGTTAAGGCCACTTCACCAATATTATTAATATCACCAATAACATTAACACTGTATTTAGGACTGTAATAAAATAGCTTTGGTTGCACAAGATACAGATTATCATTTGGTGATGGAGCCACTCCTCCACCTGCTGTAACATCCCCAAACCAAAAGTTTTCTTTTCCTTCTTTTAGTTTAATATTAATAGCCACATTATCTTGGTTATTTTGAACACTACTTAATTGTCCTACTTCAGCATAATTACGTAAAACTTGAATTTTATCTACAGCATTAGAAGGAATATTTTTGGTTGCCAATTTGGTATCACCATCAAAAAAGTCTTTACCATTAACCATAAGTTTACTCACCTCTTTTCCTTCGACCTCAATCTTACCTTCTGAAGTAATTTCTACACCAGGTAATTTTTTTAAAACATCTTCAAGTTTTCGTTCTGTTCCACTTTTAAACGAATCTGCGTTATAAATAAGGGTATCTCCTTTTACGGTGACAGGCATATCGTATGTTAGTTCAACAGCATCTAACATATTGTCTGCAAGCATGCTAAAGTCTTTAGTCATATCTACATCTTTAGTCACTACAGTTTCATTTACGGATTTCAATCCAATATAACTGATCTGTATACTATATGTTCCATTTTTACCTAATGAAATAACATATTTTCCGTCGGCATCAGTAATGGCATAAGATTCTAAGGTATTAGATTCTTTGTTAATTGCTATGATATTGGCTAACTCTAAAGGCGACCCAATACTGTCTTTAACAACCCCTTGCAATTTAATTTGAGCAAAAGAACTCATTACCGCTAAAGTAAATAGCAGTGCTAAAATATTTTTCATATAATTTGGTTATGGTATTTTGTTAGTTAGTTTTCTATGGCAATGACGACATTAAAATTTAGTTTCGTCTTCGTCCACCACCTCTATTACGTCCACCATACATTTCTCTCATTTCTTCCATTTTTTTAGTCGTAATTTCGGTATATTCTTCTTGTGTAACTTCTTGACCTTTTTTAGGTTTTTCTATCGTTTCTTTATCTTTTGGATTTAATACAATTTTAGTACACAATATCGTTGTACGGTCAGCGTTTACTTCTAAAATTAAACCCGGTAAACCCCAATAATTACCTGGACCTTGGTTGACTGGAATTTGCGGTGTATACCAGGCTACAACTTCTATCATTTTAGGTTCTGCAGGCTTATTAGCATCAATAGAGTCTTTAGCACCTTCACTGTTATCTTTTGATCTTGGTCCTCTAGGACCTCTAAATCTTTGAAAATCTATCCCTTGAGGTGCTATAGTTGCAGTGGCTTTAAAACAAGTATATTGTCCGATTGTTTTAGTTTCAGTGCCCATTTGCCATTCAATAGCTTTTAATTCATCTTTAACTAAAAACTGTCTTCCAAAGAACTCTTCATCTTTTAGCAACTCTTTAGTCTGCACGTTTTTATAAATTGGTCCACCTGTTAAGCTAGATCCAAAGCCACCTCTTCCGCCTCTTGCTCCCGGAGCAGCTAATTTTTCTTCTTCTTTATAAATGGATTCGGATTTATTAAAAGTTAAAGTATACTCTTTTTCCAAAAAGCTCTTCATGCGTTCTTCAATTTGCTTTTTACGTTCTGGCGTCATGTCTTGTCCTCCAAACTGGTCTAAATCCATAGTTGTTTTAGACATATAAGATGCTTTTCCCTGAAAATCTTGAGCAAACAAATTTGATCCAGAAATAAGAACCATTAATAGTAACGTAATCTTGAGTGTTAATTTCTTCATTTTAAATAGTATAATTAAACTTTATAATAGTCTGTGTTAATCTTAACCTTAAGACTCTACAAATGAAGAAAAGTTAAATTGAGATATGTTAAAATTGTGTTAAGAGGATTAACCATCTATGGTGATATGAATTATTCCATCTTTAGATCCTCTGCTCGGTGCATAACGCTCCATCATTTCTTTTCGTTTTTTATCCATGATTACATCGTATTCTTTTTGATTGACTTCCTTACCTTTTGTTGGCGCTTCAATCTCAATTTGTTCTTCAGGGTTAATTACAATTTTACTACAAATAACAGTGAGCTTACCATCGTGAATCTCCAAAATTAAACCTGGGAGTCCTTGGTATTTGGCTGGTCCATTACTTACAGGAATTTGCGGAGTATACCACGCAGTTACCGTACGTTCGGTCATTTCTAGCTCTTTTTCCTCTTCTGTATTATCATCTTTTTTATTAGAACCACTGTTAAAGTCTAAATTCATTTTAGGCACTTGCTTAGTATAAGTAGCTTTGAAGCACATATATTCTCCAATATATTTGGTATCGGATTGAAGCTCCCAATCTATGGGCACTATAGCGTCTTTTATTAAGAATTTTTTACCCATCGTTTCCTTATGATCTATGTACGTTTTCTGTTGTATATTTTTGTAAAACACATCAGACCCACTACTACCAAAAGACACCTGAAACCCACTCCCTATTTGAGGCTTATCTAGCTCTACTTCTTGTTTATACACAGATACTGATCTATTAAAAGTAAGCGTAAACGTTTTTTGAAATTGCTTTTTCATCATTTCCATCATTTGTTTCTGCATCGCATCATTTACTTTGGTACTATCCATTTTAATATCAAAATCGCGATGGGTTTTGTAGGTAGCTACTCCTTGAAAATCTTGAGCATTTACAGAAGATAACACCACCATAAATGTCATTATCGTTAGTCTTGTTAACATTGTCATCTTATTAGTTTTTTAATTTTTGTTAGTATAATAATTCATGGCTACCTTCTTAAGCTTTTTAATACGGCTTAAAAAGGAATCTCTATTTTCTGTTGTACTTTCAATTTTTAAGGCCATAGATTTAGTATAACCTTTAGAAAGGCCTTTTACATTACAAACCAGTTCAAAAGATAAGCTCTGATATGCTTTTGTTTCCTCTAATAACACCTCGAAATCAGTAATAATGAGTTCCGATTGTAATTCTTGCAATGAATCTACAGTGACCACTATATCTAGTGTATGATATTCAATTTCTGCAATTGAGCTATCGTACTTAGCTTTAAATTGAGACTGACTAAACCCAATCATAGACATAACAAAGAGTATGCTTACGCAAACATATTTTAACGTTGTGAGTTTATTAGGATTGTAAGAGTTGTAAATTGTATTCATATGGATGGTTTTCTTTTAAAATTATTGCTCTACAAATATCTCTACATCAATTTGGCTTTTAGGTTAACTAGTGTTAACGTGTGTTAACCAAACGCATAACCTAAAGATTAACTTTATACATTTGGCATATGAATGACAAACGATATCAATGGATTTTATATACCATCGTCTCCGTAATTATTATTACAATTGGAATACAGGTCTACTGGAATTACAAAAACTACCAAACCAATAAACAACAGCTCATCAATGAGGTGCAAATTAGTTTGGATAAAGCCGTAGATGATTATTACGCAGATTTAGCAGAGCGTACAACAATTGGTGTATTTCTTGAAGGAGATATGCAAAAGAACGCTTTTAAAGAAGGTGGAGAATTAGAACATTTTTTTGAGCACATTGATGAATCTAAACAAGGCTTTCGTCATCTCGACTCTTTGGATGTAAATGGTATTGAAGGCATAACGATATTTAGAGGGCATAAGGCAGATTCAATGTCTAAACAACTTACTAAAAAAGAAAAACCTTTAAAAAAAGTAGATTTCAAACGCGATAGTAATAGCTTTAAAATCGATAACAAAGAAGTTCAATTCAAAAATGCTGAGTTCTTAACCTCTAAAGTGATGATTTCTATAAATAATGACACTCTAGATGTTATTGCTATTGAGCAAAGGGTTTCGAAAGAATTAGAACGCAAAAACATCAACGTTGATTTTTTCTTGAACTATGACGACCCAGCCTTTATAAAAACAGACTCCTTAACGCAACAACACAAACCAGAATTAGATTCTAAATATCAATCTCAAAACTATTTACAAACCGATACAAACTCTACATTTTTACCTAGTGGAACTTCCTTAGCTATCCTTTTTACCAACACTACAAAGGTGATTTTAAACCGAATTCTCGGTGGCATTTTAATTTCAACACTCTTAGTATTAGCCGTAATCAGCTGTCTTTTTTATCTTTTAAAAATCATAAAGCATCAAAAGCAATTAGCCGAAGTTAAAAATGATTTAATTAGCAATATCACTCACGAATTTAAGACACCAATTGCCACCATAAGTGCTGCATTAGAATCTATAAGTAGTTTTAACGCCATTGATGATAAAGCCAAAACAAAAAAATACCTCGATATGTCTTCTGAGCAGTTAGGCAAATTAAATGTAATGGTTGAAAAGCTCCTAGAAACCGCGACTTTAGATAGTGATAAAATAGAATTAAACAAAGAAAACTTTAATCTCGTTGAATTGCTAGAATCATTAATAAATCGCTATAAAATGCAATACCCAGAAACTACATTTAAATGCGATTTTCAACTTAAAAGTTTAAATATTAATGCCGATGTTTTTCATATTGAAAACGCATTAAACAATGTGCTAGACAATGCGATAAAATATGGCGGAAATATAATTTCTACTACTCTAGTAGCTCATAAAAATGATTCAAATATTCTAATTTCAGACAACGGAAGTAGCTTAACAAAAGCGAGTAAAGACCAAATTTTTGAAAAATTCTATCGGGTTCCAAAAGGCAATACACACGATGTTAAAGGTTTCGGAATTGGTTTATATTACACCAAAACAATTCTTGAAAAACATAACGGTTCTATTGATTTAGAATTACAACCAAAATTAACTACTTTTAAAATTACACTACCAAATGGCTAATAAAATTAAACTCCTATTGGCCGAAGACGAAACGGCTCTTGGGCAAATCATTAAAGAAAGTCTAGAAACCCGGAATTTTGAAGTCATACTCTGTGAAAATGGAGACATTGCTTTTAAAAAGTATCAAACCGAATTACCAGAAATTTTAGTGCTCGATGTTATGATGCCAAAAAAGGATGGCTTCACTTTAGCAAAAGATATTAGAGCTATTGATGATACAATTCCAATAATATTTCTTACTGCAAAATCGCAAACAGCAGATGTTGTTGAGGGCTTTTCTATTGGAGGAAATGATTACTTAAAAAAGCCTTTTAGTATAGAAGAACTCATTGTAAGAGTTCATAATTTAGTCCATAGAACAAAAACCCAAAAGGCTTCAGAAATTATTACGATTGGTGGGTTTACTTTCGATTTCCCGAAGCAACAATTAAAATTTAAAAACGACGATTTTGTGCAGCTTACACACAGAGAAGCGCATTTACTCTTTCATCTGATTAAAAATAAGAATCAGGTTTTAGATCGCTCTTTAATATTAAATAAACTTTGGGGAACTGACGACTTTTTTACAGCACGTAGCATGGATGTTTTTATCACAAAACTGAGAAAGAAACTGATAAAAGATGAGCGTGTTCAGATTATTAATGTTCGTGGATTTGGATATAAGTTAACCGTTTAAGTTCTATTTTGCAACCGTTATTAAATGGATAATCAGCTCAAGAATTAAAAACCTATACGACCTACGATTCTAAACTGAAACAATTTTTGTACTTTTCAATAATATTCGCCCACGTCCATGCAAAAATTAGTCTTTTTATTTCTATTCTTATATTTAGTTGGTTATTCTCAAGAGAATTCATTAAAGCAAATTACAGCGACACTAAAAGATTCTAGCCAGCTTGAAGCGAAAGCCATTTTTGGAATTGATAATTTTGGAACATTCTATTATGGTACCGAAAATAATTCATTTCATAAAAAAACAAAGGATACCATTATAACGTATGCCAATTTTCAATTAGGAGATATTACTACTGCAAATACGTTTAACCCCTTAAAAATAAATTTATTTTACAGAGATTTTAATACGGTTGTGGTCCTTGACAACCGTTTAGCTGAAATTAAAAAAATAGATTTCAATTCTATTCAGCCTTATAAAAACGTTTCTTTTGTGTCCTCTGGATATGACAATTCATTATGGTTATTTAATCAAGATTTTCAAAATTTAGAATTATATGATTTTAAATCAAATAAAATTAAACTCAAAACCTTACCTGTACAATCTGAAGTTCTAGATTTAAAGAGCGATTACAATTATTGTTACCTACTGACTAAAAACTATTTATACGTCTATAATTATTTTGGAAGCTTAATTAGAAAAATAGAAAATTCAGGCTATGAAAGTTTAGCCTTTAACGAAGCTCACTTAATTTTAAAAAAAGAAAAATCTCTATTTATTTTAGAAAAAAATGCTTCTGATATTAAACCAATAAAACATCCAAATTTGTTAATAAAACAGTTTTTGGTAACGGACGAAACAGTGTATATTTACCACGAAAATTTACTACGTCAATACCATTTAAAAATAGAATAGATTATGCACGTTGCTATTGCAGGAAATATAGGAGCTGGAAAAACAACGCTCACAAAATTACTCGCCAAACATTTTAAATGGGAGGCCCAATTAGAGGACGTGGTTGACAATCCGTATTTAGATGATTTCTATAATCAGATGGAACGTTGGAGCTTCAATTTGCAAGTCTATTTCTTAAACAGTAGGTTTCGCCAAGTCAATCAGATTCACGATAGCGGCAAGGACATCATCCAAGATAGAACAATTTATGAAGATGCTCATATTTTCGCACCAAACTTGCATGCCATGGGCTTAATGACCAATCGCGATTTTGAGAATTACTCTTCTCTTTTTGAATTGATGGAATCCTTTGTAAAAGGACCAGATTTATTAATCTACTTGCGCAGTTCTATTCCTAATTTAGTAAACCAAATTCATAAGCGTGGTCGGGATTATGAAAACACTATTAGTATTGATTACTTAAGTCGTTTAAATGAACGCTACGAAGCATGGATTACCAAATATGATAAAGGTAACTTACTCATCATTGACGTTGATAATCTCGATTTTGTTGCTAACCCTGAAGATTTAGGAGATATCATTAATAGAATTGATGCCGAAATAAACGGCTTATTCTAACAATGACTTATTAATTTATTATCCTTGGACTGTAGTTTATGGCTTTACTACGCTATAAAACCGTTCTCTCTAGCGTGTTCAATAGCTTGCTGACTGTTTTCAACCAGTAGCATTGGTGTAGTTTTATATTGATCTATAATTCCCCTAACCCGTAACAGCTTCTTTTTATGCTTTACACTTCTTAAGTATATGGCCAATATTCTGTCTGGAAATTCGTTTGCAATTTCCATATAAATATCCGGATCATGCTCGCCATTATCACCGATTAAAATAAAGGGCAAGTGAGGATAGGTTTTAAGAAGATTCAAAATTTCCTTTTGTTTTTGAGGCTTTTCACCCTTTTGTTTTTTCTTTAATGCTTCACTCACACTTCTTAATAAAATTGGACCTTTGGGAAAGTTATTTTGTTTTAAAAAGAGTTTCAGGTAACGATATAAATTCCATGGACTATGGCTCACGTAAAAAATAGGATTTGCATTATCACCTGAAGCACCACGGTGTAGCTTATGAAAAAACTCTACAGAACCCTCTAAAGGAATTCTACTTACAGCACTCTTAAACAAACTATTATATATTAATCTCCATTTTAAAAGCGAAACAACTCCTGTATGTAAAATAGTATCATCAATATCACTTGCAACTCCAAACTGTGCTTTATTTGAAGGAATTAGTAACTCTCCAGGAAAACGATTTTGATTCTGAATAGGGTGTGCCATATTTTGATCGTTATAAGACAACTCAAAAAACAACCAACCTTCTTCATTTGTTAATGATTTTAAATCGTCTAACTGTGCTTCAATTCTAAAATAGCCTTTGTGATCTGTAGTCGCTTTTAAAACAATATTATTAGACAGTTTTAAATTTAAATCAATATTTTTTATTTCATCAGTTCCAAAACGCTTCCATGAATTTACGATAAGTTGCCATGCACTTTTGGCATCCAAATTTATAGACTCATCTTCCAAGGCTCTACCTCGAGCGTAAAAGTGAGAATTTGTTCCATAACTCTGAAATGCAATAATTTGTAAAGGATCTTTCTTAAAAATGGGCATTTATGTTTCTCTTAAAAAAAGTAAGATACTTTATAATTTAATAAATCTATCCATAAAAATAGAACTTTCAGTTAAAAAGCAAATAAATACTGACGGAAAATACAATACTAGTTATGTGTTTATCTTTTTATTAAGGAAGAAATTACAATATTATAATAAAGTAGAACTAACCTCAAAACATGCAATTCTAATTCGTTAGCCTAATGTTAAATATTTACCAATATTATAATATTCAGACTATTTTAGTCAAATCGAGATACTAACCTAACTAAAACCAATGCACAAGGCATGAAAAAATTAATTTTTCTACTACTTTTTAGCTTATCCTTCAGTTCAATAAAAGCACAGAACAACGACCAAGAAAACACCATTCCAACACCTAATTATAG
>Ga0193952_1000784_pt1 | contig 12690 bp, 11 predicted proteins | sample BB_3_MG_FD_140368 | JGI IMG/M metagenome (GOLD analysis project Ga0193952, IMG submission 140368) | Microbial mat bacterial communities from the Broadkill River, Lewes, Delaware, United States - BB_3_MG | ecosystem: Environmental > Aquatic > Freshwater > River > Microbial mats | place: USA... | reverse complement strand
GGTAGCAGAAACATTGCTTTTACAATTAGCAGGCATGTCTTTCTTTGATGCCATAAACCATGCCTTAAGTACACTGTCTACAGGTGGGTTTTCAACAAAAAATGCTAGTGTGGCGTATTGGAATGATAATCCATTAATTCAATATATTATTATATTCTTTATGTTCTTGGCTGGGACTAATTTTGTATTGAGTTACTACTTATTTAAAGGTAAGGTTTCCAAAATTTTAAAAGATGAAGAATTTACGCTTTACTTTAAGTTTATAATCATTTTTACGCTCATAGCAGCGATTTTAATCTATTTTAGAGCAGATGTCTCTCAGTCTTCAATTCTGCACCCAATGGTTTTAGGTGAAGCCGAAAGCGCCTTGAGGCATGCTTTGTTTCAAGTGTTAACAGTGGTGACAACTACAGGGTTTGTAAGTGCCGATTACACCATGTGGACTCCTTTTTTAACCGTTTTCTTTTTTGGAATGATGTTTTTAGGTGGTTCTGCAGGAAGTACTTCTGGTGGTGTTAAAGTGATGCGTCAATTAATTTTAATTAAAAATAGTTTTTTAGAATTTAAACGCGCTTTACATCCAAATGCTATTGTTCCTGTGCGTTATAATGGTAAGTCGGTTTCTAAAGATATTGTTTTTAATGTTTTAGGGTTCTTTATTTTATATATGCTTTCGTTTATAGTCGGAGCATTGGTTTTTTCTATGTTCGAATTAGACTTTACTTCTGCTATCGGTTTGTCCGCTTCTAGTTTAGGAAACGTCGGACCAGCTTTGGGTGATTTTGGACCTGTAAATAATTATGCTGCATTACCACCTTTAGGAAAATGGTGGGCTTCTTTTTTAATGCTTATTGGACGATTGGAATTGTTTACGGTTCTGATATTATTGACACCTTTCTTTTGGCGGAATAGGTAAATTTTCAACTTTTTTTTTAAAATTTATAAAATATAGCTAGCCTATATTCTCACTGATAATTTTTAGATTTTTGGAACTTTGTTTTTGTTAGGGTCTGAAAAACAGGTTGTAACATTTGTAATGGTTGTGCGTCTTACCAGTATAACCAATTAAATCATCCATCATGGAATTATCATTACACTCAGCATTAGACATTGTACCAGAACCCATTGAGGTATCTCATTTTACAACTCAAGGATTGTTAAATTCAAACTATAAATCGATAGTGAAACAAAACTATAAAACGTTAGCTTCAGAATCGGTGTTTGAAATTAGACAACGCTCAAGAACATTTCAATTTAATACGGTAAATCATATCGGTGTAATTTTAAAATTATCTGTATTTATGTTTACGCTTATCGCTTTGTTTTAATTAAGCATACACTGCCCATTGGTTTTATCAACTGACGCTGTAAAAGTGTCTTTTATATACTTTATCACCTATTATCATAGGTACTGATGTGGATTCTTATATCCTTATTTTTAACTTAAAACATTAAGAACTATGCCTTCTAACTCAATGAATGTAATTAATTTTAATAGAGGTCAACTGACGCAACGCGATAGATTTAAACACGTGTTAGGTGGTTGCACCAAAAATCGTAAAACGGAATACACTTTTCCTAAAGCGTCAACAAGTCAATTGAAGGCTCTAAGAAAAAGGTTAAAAGAAGAAAGACAAATAAGAATGTTAAAAGTGGTAGGGTTGAGTATTGTTTTAATAATTCTGCTATTCAGTGCTATCTTGTATTCCACAGATGGTATTGTTGAATTATTTACCTATTAAATATAATTAATATGCCACTAGGAGAGTCTATGAAGAGTACCTTAAAAAGTAATAAGGCTATTAAGATTGATAAATCAAGGAGATTTAGAAAGATACTTGGAGGCTATGATAATGGAAATAAAAAGGTATTTACTTTTCCTAACGCTACACCAGAGGATTTACAATTGATTAGGCAAAAATTAAAAAAGGTGAATCAGATGCTTTAGTGTAAGGTTGTTAGAGTATTTCTAGTATATATAGGTGTTACTTATTTTAATAATATGGTAAAGGTGAATTTATCTTTAAACAATTAAGCACTCGATATTTTATGGTAAGTTAAATTAATGTTAGTTTTAGTTGTGTTTTTGTGTTAAAGTGGCAATATAAGACCAGTTTATTACGGATTCGGTAAATAATTTTGTATTTTATCCAAAATGAAATTATTCACAATCCAAACGACTGTTAATTATGAAAGTGAGAATAAATGAAGAAAAGGAACACAAAACAACAACAACTAAAAAGTCGCATTTTACATACAAAGGACTTTTAAACTCGGGCTACAAGCGAACTGTAAAGCGCAACTTTAGAAAGGCTGGAAAGAAATCTATATTTGGAATTAAACAGCGTGCTAAATCTCCAAAAATGTGTCAAACAACTCATGCGACTTCAATGTTATTAAAAGTTTCAGTGTTTGCTGGTGTAGCACTTGTGGCATGTGGCTAAGTATGACTACTATAGAGAATAAAAAAAGTTGCAACAAATACTGTTACAACTTTATTTATAATTAAGCCTTAAGGTTTTAACTCAAAGCCGTTTTAATGCGCTTTATTGCTTCAATGATTTCTTTCTGTGATGCTGCATAAGAAATTCGGATACAATCTTTATTTCCAAAGGCTTCTCCTGTAACTGTTGCAACTAGGGCTTCTTCAAGTAAAAACATGGAGAAATCTGTAGCATTGTTTATGGTTTTTCCTTTAATTGTTTTGCCAAAGTACCATGATACATTAGGAAATACATAAAATGCTCCTTCAGGTTCATTGGTCTTAAAACCTTCGATTTCACTTAATAAATTTAAGATAAGCTTACGTCTTTCTTTAAACTCATCCACCATATATTTAATACGAGAAGGATCTGCTTCTAAAGCTGTTATAACAGCGCGTTGTGCAATACAATTGGCTCCACTAGTCATTTGGCCTTGCATTTTATTACAGGCTCTAGCGATCCAGTCTGGGGCACCGATATAACCGATTCTCCACCCTGTCATAGCAAAGGCTTTTGAGACTCCGTTTACAGTTACGGTTCTATCTTTCATATCTTCAAATTCAGCCATACTAAAATGACCTCCTTTAAAATTAATATGTTCATATATTTCATCAGAAACCACATAAATATTAGGGTGCTTTTTTAGCACATCAGCTAATGCTCTTAATTCGGTTTTACTGTATACAGAGCCACTTGGGTTACAAGGAGAGCTATACCAAATCATTTTGGTCTTTGGAGTAATGGCAGCTTCTAATTGCTCGGCTGTCATTTTAAAATCATTTTCTATAGAGGTTTTTACTTCTACAGGTACTCCATCGCTCAATTTAACAATATCGCTATAGCTTACCCAATAAGGACAAGGTAATATTACTTCATCTCCTGGGTTGAGCATTACAGCAGCTACATTAGCTAATGATTGTTTTGCTCCGGTAGAAACAACTATTTGAGGTAAGGTATAACTAAGGTTGTTATCGCGTTTAAACTTTTTAATAATAGCCTCTTTCAACGCTACATATCCATCTACAGGAGTATAGCTATTGTAGTTTTGATTAATGGCTTCGATTGCGGCCTCTTTAATAAAATCTGGTGTATTAAAATCTGGTTCTCCCAAACTTAACCCAATAATGTCTTTTCCTTCTGCTCTAAGTTCTCTAGCTTTTGCTGCCATAGCAAGTGTCGCTGAGGTGGCTAGATTGTTAATTCTATCCGATAGTTGATTCATTGTATTTGGTGGTTTTAAACTGGAAATTATACTAGGCTATACTTGGCTTTCTACCTAATTCTTTTAGTTGCTGATAATGCTCGTAAATAGCTTTCCAAATGGTATTGTATTCGTTATAAGGTAAACTAAATTCATGAGCTGTTTCTCTCACTATTTTTGCAATATTTTTATAATGAACATGGCTAATATTAGAAAACAAATGATGTTCTACTTGTCTGTTTAAACCACCTGTGTAAAACTCAACAATCCAACTTTTAGGAGAAAAGTTTGAAGTGGTAAATAATTGGTGAATAGCCCACGTATTTTTCATTGTACCATCTTTATCCGGTAAAGGCATTTCGGTATTTGGCATAACATGAGCTAGCTGAAATACCACACTCAAAATAATGCCTGCTGTATAATGCATAATAAAGAAACCAATTAAAACCTGCCACCACGTATAGCCAAGCGCTAATGGTAACACTACCCAGATAGTGTAGTAGATAATTTTACCAATAATTAATTTAGTCCATTGTGTTGCCGGATTAGGAAAATCACCATAAGATAATTTTCTTTTTAGGTATTGGTAAGTTTGTTTAAAATCTGTAGTCACCGCCCAATTTACTGTTAATAGTCCGTAAAGTAAGAAAGCGTAATATCTTTGATACTTATGAATTTTTAACCATTTAGCATGTTTAGAAAAACGAATGATTCTTCCCGCATCAATATCTTCATCGTGGCCTTGAATATTTGTATATGTATGGTGAAGCACATTGTGTTGTACTTTCCAATTATAATCATTACCAGCTAATATGTGAATACTACTTCCCATTAGTTTATTAACCCATGCTTTGCTAGAAAATGAACCGTGGTTTGCATCGTGCATTACATTCATGCCTACACCAGCTATTCCAACTCCAATCACAATCATAGCTATGATTTGAAGCCATGCAGGAATATTATCTATGGTTAATAAAAGTATGAGAGGACCAAGTAATAAGGTAAACATGATGATCGCTTTGGTATAAAGCTTCCAGTTTCCTGTCTTTTTTATGTTGTTGTCTTTAAAATAATTGTTAACGCGTTTGTTAAGTGTTCTAAAGAACTTTGCTGAATCCGTACGAGAGAATTTTACGGTTTGTTGTGTCATTTAATTAGTTTTATTTGAATTATAACGTTTGGGATTGTAAATCATTATAACAATGCAAAGATAGTTAATAAATAAAAAGCAACCTTAATCGATTAACGTTAAATTATGAAGATTAAAATTAAGTACTTTTGTCAAAAATTCAAACAATGAAACTCATCCTAAAATACTTCCCCAATTTAACCGATACTCAAATTCAACAATTTGAAGCCTTAGAAGGGTTGTATAACGACTGGAATAGTAAAATCAATGTTATTTCACGTAAGGATATTGACGAGTTATATTTAAAACATGTTTTGCATTCTTTGGGTATAGCTAAGGTAATTAATTTTGCTCCAGGATCCTCAATTTTAGATGTTGGTACAGGTGGAGGATTTCCTGGTGTGCCTTTGGCTATTTTATTTCCAGAGTGTCAATTTCATTTGGTAGATAGTATTAATAAAAAGTTAAAAGTGATTAACGCTGTCGCAGCAGACTTAGAACTCACTAATATAAGAACAACGCATAGTAGAGTAGAGGCCATTGACGAAACTTACGATTTTATTGTCAGTAGAGCAGTAACCACAATGCCAGAATTTACAACTTGGATTAAAGGAAAAGTTGCAAAAACTCAAAAAAATGAATTAAAAAATGGAATTTTATATTTAAAAGGAGGCGATTTAACTGAAGAACTTAAACAATACAAAACGGTTAAAGCGTTCTTACTTTCTGATTATTTTGAAGAAGCATTCTTTGAAACAAAAAAAGTCATTTATTTACCTTTAAAATTTAAATAAAGTACCGATTAAGTGTTTAAATTTTATAGGAGAAGCTAATATAAGGGTTGCTGCATTTATTATTAATGGTATTAATTATTCAGAATATATTGCTAGATCAGTGAGCTGTAGAGATGCACAAACTATAGTAGAACTTTAGGAATAACACTTAGCATATTACGATTTAAAATAAAAATCCTGTAACTAAACTTACAGGATTTTTTTTAACCTAAAGTGATTATTGCACTACGAATTTAGTTGTAAAGCTAGTATTGTTTTCGGTTACTACATTTAAAAGGTAAAATCCGGAAGCTAAATTTACAGGAATAATAGTTCTGTTATATAATGTTACTGCTGTGTTGTAAACAGTTTTACCAGTTAAATCTGTAATGTCGATAAGAGCTTTGCGGTCGGTATTAGAACGTAGTATTAATTTGTTTATGACAGGGTTTTTTTCTAATTGAATTGTGGTTATTTCAGAATTAGAAATATGTAACGAAGGATTTAATATTTCATCTAATGCAAAAGCTACGTTTGCTTGCGTGAGAAATACATGTGGTTCGCTATGGTCTGGAATAAAAGTATTAGCGAATGGAGTTTGTGTTGTCGCATCAGTTCCTCCTATGTCGATACTGTGATTCCAATTTATTTCATCATTTTCAAATTCAACGGCCAAAGCACTTACAGAAGGAATAAAATTAAATTTATCAATGGTCAGTGCGTTTACAAAATCAGTGGCAACACCTTCACCCGTGCCCAATTCACCCGTGAGTCCAGCTAAATCAAATAAACCACCAGGCGCGGCATCTACTCCGTCTGAGTAGCTAAAGGATTCACTTTCGGCTATGGATCCTTCAATTTCATTACCGAATAGTTGTATTGAAATACTGCTAACCGTATTCGTGGCACTTGCTTCTGGCGTAAAATTAACATCGATTAAAATGGATGCTGTAAAAATGGAAACAGGTACATTTAATGTGGTACTTATTACAGGGTAATTATTAGTAACTGTTGGTCCAGAATCTCCAATGGCAAAATACGGCATGTTACTACCACTGCCGTTAACTATAGAAATATTTCTTGTTTGTTCTGGAAACCCAGATGGTGTTAACGCATCTATGTGAGATTGAAAAATTGCTCTAAACGGATGGGCTACAGGTAATTTTAGTGTAGGATCGAATGACACTAAATCTTCACCAGACAAATGGGCCTCTAAATGATCAGTAAGCAACTGTCGTGCTGCAGAAGATTTTAAAAGTCCGTTAATTAAAGGTTGAACCTCTGCAACAGGATTAGTGTCATTATAAGCTAAGAAATTCAGTTGATGTTGCAGACCAATTGGGATGTTAGCTCCATGATGAGGTGAATCAAAAGAAATATAGAGCCTAGTGTCGGCGTCCATAGAATTTGCTTCCATGTAATTTAAGGCATATCGGGCAATAATTCCACCCATGCTAGGACCGATTATAACATTTTGTTCGGGACTATTTGAAGCTTTCTCGGTGTTTATAGTTTCTATAAGTTCTACTAATATCATAGCATTACGTTCCATAAAATCAGCTCCACCATCGACAATAGAATTGTCTGCAGTTCTAGTGTATGTTGGGAAGTTTAGAATAACCACATCAAAACCTTGAGCTCTTACCAAATCGGCTAAATTTTGATTTCCTGTAGTTTCTACAAAATCTAACGAGTTATATAAGCCTGTGATATCTCTGGTGTCTCCTGGATCAAAACCATCTACTACGAAAATGGGTTTGTCTAAAATGTTGTCTGGACTTAGAAATACTTCATATTCACCTTCGCCAGGATAATTTGCAGTTTCTCCATAGGCAGATAAATCTGGAGTAATAACGGAAGTTATTGGAATTTGAGCAAAGCCTAAAAAAGGTAAGCACCATAATAGCGTAAAGTAATGTTTTTTCATTAGTACCTGATTTTAATTATTATCTTCAAAAGATACAACGTTTACCATCACAACCGCTTATTTTGGATGTCATTTCTATGAAATGCAAAAAAAATCCTTAAAAGCACTATGCTTCTAAGGATTTGCATTTCAATATATTAAAGGTATTACCCTAAAAATGGATATCTGTAATCTGTTGGAGTTACAAACGTCTCTTTAATTAACCTAGGAGATACCCAGCGTAATAAATTTTGAGGACTACCGGCTTTGTCATTAGTACCAGAGGCTCTAGCTCCTCCAAATGGTTGCTGCCCTACAACGGCACCTGTTGGTTTGTCGTTAATATAGAAGTTTCCGGCTGCATTTTGTAGTGCTTTTGTCGCTTCTTCAATAGCGTATCTATCTGTAGAGAGAATTGCACCAGTTAAGGCATATTCACTTGTTTCGTCAACCAGTTTTAACGTTTCAGAATAAGCGTCATCTTCGTATAGATATATCGTAATTACAGGGCCGAACAATTCTGTAGACATTGTAGTGTATTTTGGGTCTGTAGTAACAATAACAGTGGGTTCAATAAAGTAACCTTTCGATTTATCATAATTACCTCCAGCTATAATTTCGGCATCACTATGGGCTTTAGCTTCATCTATATACTTCGCTAATTTATCAAAAGAACCTTCGTGGATAACAGCAGTAATAAAGTTATTCATGTCTTCTGGAGATCCCATTTTAAAAGAGGCTATATCTTCTAATAAATAATGTTTTACATCAGCCCAGAGACCTTTAGGGATGTATGCTCTAGATGCAGCACTACATTTTTGTCCTTGAAACTCAAAAGCCCCACGTGTAATCGCTGTAGCTACTTGTTTAGCATTGGCTGTTTTATGAGCAACGATAAAGTCTTTTCCACCTGTTTCACCAACTATTCTAGGGTAGGTCTTGTAGTTATGAATGTTGTTTCCAATTTGTTTCCATAATTCTTTAAATACATGGGTAGAGCCCGTAAAGTGTAGTCCAGAAAAATCAGGACTAGCTAATACTGTGTTAGTTATCATTACAGGATCTCCGAACACCACGTTAATAACACCATCTGGAACACCAGCTTCTTTAAAAATATCCATAATCACTTTTGCCGAATAGATTTGGCTATCACTTGGTTTCCAAACAACCACATTTCCCATTAATGCCATACAAGCTGGTAAATTACCGGCTATCGCTGTAAAATTGAAAGGTGTTACAGCATAGGTAAAGCCTTCTAGAGGTCTATATTCTACTCTGTTCCATGCTGCACTTGTGCTTTCAGGTTGCTCCATGTAAATTTCAGACATAAACTGTACGTTAAAGCGTAAGAAATCTATAAGTTCGCAAGCGGCATCAATTTCAGCTTGATAAATATTTTTAGATTGTGCTATCATTGTGGCAGCATTAATCTTAGCTCTGTATGGGCCTGCGATTAATTCCGCAGCTTTTAAGAAAATTCCAGCACGTTGTTCCCATGGTAATTGAGACCATGATTTACGAGCTTCAAGAGCAGTAGAAATTGCTTCTTCAACATGAGTTTTTTCTGCAAGGTGATATTCGCCTACAATATGTTTATGATCATGTGGAGGAGACATTGTGTTGGTGTTGCCAGTTTTAACGTCTTTCCCATTGATGTACATAGGGACTTCAACCTTTGCATTATACATAGATTTATAAGCTTCAGAAACGGCTTTGCGTTCTGCAGAACCAGGTGCGTAAGACATAACAGGCTCGTTAACTGCTATAGGTACATTAAAGAATCCTTTTCCCATAATATATTTGTTTTTTTAAGTTTGAATTTTGAAAGTGCAAAAGTACAATTTTTATAGAAGAATGCAGCTTTCAAACGTTATAGTTGTGTGAAGGTTAGAAACTAGAATGTCTCAAATTGTAGTTAAAGGAATTTTATAAATGTCTTTGAAATACTAAAGTAAAGCTACTACTTTTTTAGAGGTGCCATTGTAACTGTGCTATGATTGTATTATAGAGACTCGTGTGAATGTCTAGAGACTCGTGTGAATGACTTAAATCATCATTAGTGATGCAAGGATTCGATTTTAAATGTCTAGTTATAGAAGTGAAACTTCTCAAATCCAAACGATTAATTAAGAGCAAAAGGAGCGCTGAGTTTAAATGAAGGAATGTAAACTTTGAATTTATTTGTTTTAGATAAATTAACCATATTATAATGACCACTCATGGCACCGAATGGAGACGTTAATAAGCAGCCAGAGTTATAGGTGTGCGACTCTCCTGGTTTCAGCACTGGTTTTTTTCCAATGACACCTTCTCCTTCAATAATCTCTTCGTTATTTAAAGCATCGAGAATGCTCCAATGTCTAGAATTTAATTGAACAGAATCCTTACTTTGGTTTTCAATAGTTACTTTGTAACCAAAAGCGAAGTGCACTTTATAATTTTTATAAAATGTACCTTCAAAGTTAGTTTCTACAGTGATCTTTATGCCGCTTGTAACTTGTTGTACCATAAGTAATAGATTAATCTATGCTAAAATAACATAATTTTTGAATGAACCATTATAATTCGGTTGAGTGGTTCTAATTTTTAACAGTTCACCAACACTGTGCTGTTTTAAATTCGGAAAACATAAATTTTAGTTATTATATTGATTTTATAGTAATTACATTAGTTAGTGATATTTACGGAGTTAGCCTCTCCAAAACCGATTAGCCTATCGTACCGATGACCAAGGTCTCTGTAATAGACTAAAACTTTATAGTTGTTTTCGGTTTCCCAAAAATTGCCGCTAATAGCTCCTTCGTTAATAGTACCAGTGTTTCTGTCTACAGCAACATATTTATAATTGTAAAACCCTTGTTTCATTAGCATAGTGAGTTCGTAGCGTTTGCTTTCTGGGTTATAAATCATTTGAGTTAAAGGTTCTATGGTGAAATAATTAAAATTACCATATATATGAATGTCCTTTGATTTTAACTCATCATGCTGCAATGAAAAGTGAACCATTACATAATCCGCTTCAATATCTGGGTTGTCCCTATCTAAAACCGTTACTAAAAAATTTCCGTTAATATCAGGGTTGTATGTATAAGGTCTGTTTTTTCGACTAATATTGGTGTATAAATAATTGTGATATAAGTCTTCTAATTCTATATATTGTACTCCAACATTCGCGGCTCTTACGTCTTTGTTTTCAAAGAATAAATATTCATTGCCTCCCCAAAATGCAGATTCAGTATCGTAGCGATAGATCAGTTCATTGCCTAACGTGTATTGTGGTTTTAGGTCGGTAATGGCTGTATTGAGGTTGTTATTTTGAATAATAGCAGTCTTAATGGTTTCTAAAGGGTTATTAAAATTCAACCCGCTTGTTGTAATTACCAAGTCTACAGACTGTTTTTCTGCTATAAATTTAACGTCTCTAGAGCGTTTTACACTTACACCGACGCTGGCGACGTCTTCATACACCATAAATTTTCTACTAAACATAAGTTCATCGTAGTCGTCATAAATGGAAATCATATAATTTCCACTCTTTAGTAATCCACGTGTTTGGGTGTTCGGAATTTTCAAATTATAATGTGAATATATTTGGTAGGTATTAAAGGAGTTTTCGTAATCTAAAATACGTTGATTGTCTAAACCACTTAAATATTCGGATTTCACCAAATTAGAAGGTGTCCAGTCAAAATTAAAATGCTCAATGACGTAATAAAAGTCTTCCTCATTAGCCGTTAAAGCATCGAACTCTAGCATTAAAGATTCTCCTAACTTTAAAACGGGTAGTTGACCTTCTGTGGTATTACTTTTAAATGTAATGGTTTTAATAAAATCTGGAGGGTTAAGTTCTACAGCTACCTGAGAAAAAAGAAGCGTAGGAAATACAATACACAGTAAATTGTTTAAAAACGTTTTTTTCATTTTTTTTGAAATCTTAGCGTATAAATATAATCAAAATCTATGCCCTAAAATAGTCTTCTTATTTATAATGATTACAAATAAAAAAGTTGCTGTATTTTGGGCTTTAATTAATCATTAATTCGTAAATTTGCCCCGATTTTTAGATAACTAATCTTTAAAAGATATGTCAAAAGACATCAAAATTAAAAAGGGTTTAGATATAAAGTTGATTGGTGAAGCTGATCAAACTATTGAAAATGCTATTGTTAGTAATTTTTACACTATTAAACCTGAGGATTTCCATAGTATTATTCCAAAACTTGTAGCAAAACAAGGGACACGTGTTAAAGCAGGTGAAACTTTGTTTTTTAATAAGGACAATGAAGCCATGAAGTTTGTTTCACCAGTATCTGGTGAAGTTACAGAAGTGCAACGTGGTCCTAGGCGTCGTATCGATGCTATTAAAATTACTGCAGATAAAGAACAGACTTACATAGAACATGGTAAGTTTGATTTAAGTGCAGATGCTGAAAAAACAAAAGCACATTTGTTAGCTTCGGGCTGTTGGAGTTTTATAAAACAACGTCCTTACGATGTAATTGCAAAAGCTGATAGTACTCCAAAAGCAATCTTTATTTCTGGTTATGCGAGTGCTCCATTAGCCGCTAATTTAGATTTTACTTTAACGGGTAAAGAGGCTGAGTTACAGGCTGCAGTTACTGCTTTGTCTAAGTTTACTACAGGTGGAGTTCATATTTCTGTTGGAGCGAACTCAAATTCTCCTTTAGCTAATTTAGAAAATGCAACTACGTATAAGGTTTCTGGTCCTCATCCTTCAGGGAATGTGGGAACTTTAATTAATAAGGTTAATCCTGTTAATAAAGGTGAAACAGTATGGACTGTAAATGCACAAGATTTAGTCATAATTGGAGAGTTGCTTTTAACAGGTAAATTTAACGCAGAACGTATTGTTGCCTTGGCAGGATCTTCGGTTAAAAAACCGAGATATTTTAGAACTAAGTTAGGTTCTGAAATTTCAACTATGATTTATGATAACGGTGTAGAACGAGATAGTAATGATCGTTTTATTTCAGGCAATGTGTTGTCTGGAAAACGCGTTCAGCCAGATGGTTACTTAGATTATTATAGTAATGTGATTTCGGTAATCCCTGAAGGTAACGATTACGAATTGTTTGGATGGAATAAACCAGTTTTTGATAAAGTCTCTAATACAAGAGCTTTAACTTTTTCTTGGTTAACGCCGAATAAGAAATACGATCTAAGCACCAATATGAATG
>Ga0193952_1000781_pt1 | contig 12720 bp, 10 predicted proteins | sample BB_3_MG_FD_140368 | JGI IMG/M metagenome (GOLD analysis project Ga0193952, IMG submission 140368) | Microbial mat bacterial communities from the Broadkill River, Lewes, Delaware, United States - BB_3_MG | ecosystem: Environmental > Aquatic > Freshwater > River > Microbial mats | place: USA... | reverse complement strand
TCGCCCTTTTTGATTAATCATCAGAACAGGGATCAAGACCGGCGGGTCGCGTCCCGCCAGACGCCTTCCTTTTTCCAGCGTCAAAAAAGGAAGCAAAAAGACTTTTTAATTTTCTGTCTCTTAGGGCGGTGCTTGCGTTGAATCATTTGCAATGCAAGTTCGAGCAAATTCCTCTTTTCGTCGCTGCTAATTTGAGAAGTCTCAGCACGGGGGGTAATCTGCACTGGTTGATTGTTATTTCGGTGGTAAACGCCCAACTCGAAACAAGTTTCTCACATGGGCGAACAACCGGTAGAGAGTTACGAATGTTAACATTCTTTTGCCAGCATCTCGCAGTTAAAACAGGCAATGGATAAATTTAAGAGACTCTTCATACCCTCCCGTGTGACGCCGCCGGAGCGAAATAGAGTATTGCAGGAATTCGAGGAAAACTGTCTGAGACGTCAGTCGAGTTTTTTCCGAGCTGCAATACGCACTGGAGTGAAGGGAACCTGCCAGCGGCAGGCAAGGAGTCGGGCGCTCTTCTTTGCTTACTTTCTTACAGCGCGGTAAGAAAGTAAGGTGACGTGCGGGGTCGCAACCCCGCGACCTTAAGATTGTAACGCTTTGAAGGTTCAAACATGACCAACATAAAGAACTACACCCTCGTCACCACCGCCTACTGGGGTTTCACCCTCACCGATGGCGCTCTACGCATGTTAGTCCTGCTCCATTTCCACGACCTCGGCTACAGTGCCGTACAAATCGCCTTTCTGTTTTTGCTCTATGAATTCTTCGGTGTCATCACAAATTTAATTGGTGGTTGGATCGGATCACATCTTGGTTTGAAAGTCACCCTGTTCGCGGGCTTAACACTTCAGGTCTTCGCCCTCGGAGCTCTCGGATTTTTGAATCCTGAATGGCCAGCTCTTTTATCGGTTTGCTACGTTATGGGCTTGCAAGCGTTATCTGGAATAGCTAAAGATCTGACTAAAATGAGCAGTAAAAGCGCGATCAAGGTCCTGCTTCCAGAAAATGCCGACAGCGCCCTGTTCAAGTGGGTCGCAATATTGACCGGATCAAAAAATGCTCTCAAAGGGGTTGGTTTTTTTCTCGGTGGACTCCTGCTAACAGCAGTCGGTTTCCGTCATTCTCTCTGGTTGATGGCAACCGGTCTGGCTCTAATTCTAGCAGCAACCTTACTGTCGTTACCGCGAGAAATCGGCATGGCTAAAAAGAAGACGAAATTCAGTTCCATCTTGTCGAAAAGTCGTGAAATCAATCTTCTTTCTGCCGCTCGCCTGTTTCTGTTCGGCTCACGTGATATCTGGTTCGTGGTTGGTTTACCGGTCTTCCTTTCTGCCAGCCTCGGCTGGGACCATACTCAGGTTGGAGGATTTCTGGCACTATGGGTTATCGGCTATGGTGGCGTCCAGGCTCTGGCCCCAAAGTTACTGAAATTTTTTCTGGGTGATGGCACCCCACGCGGCGGGACCGCCGCATTGGGGGCCTTTGCTCTAGCTGGTCTGACAATATTAATCGCCATCGGTGTTGCTTTCAACTTATCACCTTGGTTGACAGTTGTTTTTGGGCTTGGTCTGTTCGGATTAATCTTCGCTGTTAACTCATCAGTTCATTCTTACCTGATTCTGGCCTACACTGAAGTTGATCAAACCGCTTTGAACGTTGGTTTTTATTACATGGCAAACGCTTCTGGGCGCTTAGTCGGAACACTGCTATCGGGAATTGTTTTTCAACTGGCTGGACTGGTTGGGTGCCTTTGGTTTTCTGCTGTTTTTGTTCTTCTGGCAGGGTTCATTTCATTGCTGCTGCCACGTGGCCATCGTGAAATTCACTTACAATAAAAAATTAGTCCTTATGTATTTCTTATCCTTCCTTCTCAAGGGCATGAAAATATAGATTTAATGGTCTCTCTAAATCGGAAAACTTAAGTGCAGACTTATCTGCAACACAATTTAACGCCAGAGCAAAACCATGCAGATAATCAACGAGCAAATGAATCGCTGTCTCCTCCTGTTCGGCATCAAGCTGTAAAACAGTCATTGCCAACCGGAAACGGCTCCTGAATACTTCTGCTGGTGCCTCAACACCACTCATCGATAAAATTGTTTCCAACAAGCCGGGATGATCATTTAACAAGGTCATGTAACTATAACAAAGAGCTAATATCTCTTCCCGCCAGTTGTCACTGACCTTCGGTTGATAAATATCTTCCATAATCGAAACCGTAATCGCTTCGAGCAATGCTGCCTTATTGGCAAAATAGTGATAAATCGCCATCGGATCGATATCAAGATGATTCGCCAGAGCACGAATACTGATCTTCTTATTATCCTTCAGCATTAACTCTTTAGCCCCTGTAACAATGGCTTCACAACTTAACCTGCTACCCTCTCGATCAGGGCGACCTCTTTTTTTCTGCTTGACGCTCATTCAGACCTCTGCTATTTATTTCTACGCTGTAGAATTGATCCTATATCGACTTACATCTCATTGCAACTCATTTTTGCAGATCTTCCCCCGCAACTTATGCAGTTAAACTATAAGGAGTCACCTATGACAAATTCAGCAAAAACCGGAGTATCTGTTTTTATCGCAACCAGCCTTGATGGTTATATCTCCCGCCCCGATGGTGATATCGACTGGCTTAACGATGCCGAAAGCCCGGGGGAAGGAGAAGACTGTGGTTTTGGTGAAATGTTTACTTCAGTTGATGCCCTGGTCATGGGACGGAACACATTCGAAAAAGTTCTTGAGTTCGGTCTGGACAAATGGCCCTACGGGGATAAGGCCGTGATTGTTCTCAGTCGCAATCTGACAGAAATACCAAAACAGCTCCAAGCAACAGTCAGCATGACAAAAGGATCACCTAAGGAACTGATATCCGAATTGAATGGCAAAGGCTATCGACAGATTTACCTGGATGGTGGCAAAACAATTCAGGCATTTCTTAGGAACGGGCTTGTTAATGACTTAACAATCACGACCATTCCGATTCTGATTGGCCGAGGTCGCTCTCTTTTTGGTGAGTTAGAGATCGATATAAAGCTTAAGCATCTGCAGACTCAAAGTTGGAAAAATGGTTTTGTGCAGTCCCGCTATGAGGTTACTTGCTGACTTATCTCTAAAACCGGCAGTTTGAAAACGAACAACCGCCATACAATTATGAGCAAGGAGTCCGGTCACTCTTCTTTGCTTACTTTCTTACAGGCGGGGTCGCAACCCCGCGACCTTAACTGCCTTTCGTACAGAAGACAAATCAAACCACATCCGGACGATCCCCCCGACTGCGCTTCCGATAAAACGACACCAACGCCAACAGCACCCCAGCCCCCATCAACATTGAACCGACAAAAGCCAGTCCCGCGCCCGGATCGTAATTAATGGTCAGCAAACTGTACGTAGCCGCTCGGCCATTCCACATAGTCCGACCGTACGACGACGGAATCACCAATAAACCATTCCAAATCAAGGGATGGTTCGCACGTGCCTGCACCCGCTTGATCAGTTGCCCTTCTTGGTAAAGTGCCAAAGTCGTCAAGGTATCCATCGGGATTCCCTGCGCATTGGGCAACGGCTTGACACCTTCGAGAGTGACAGAAACATTCAACTCTTTAATCTGCAGAGCTTGCCCCAACAAGACTCCATTCTTCTCACTGCGAAAACCACTCTGGCTACCCCACAAAAACGCAATCAAGATCAGGATAAATCCAAGGTGAATCAGATATTCACCCGTTTTCCGCCACCGTGCCCGAATATGCAGCAACCAGTCGATAAAACAGCAAAGGGTATTGATTCCCAGCAAGACAACCAGAACACCGCTAACAGGAATCCACCAACTCACTGCGAATGACTGACTAGCAACATCAGTGATCCACTGTCCGAGAGACATCGTATCAAGCGTGGAAAAAACAGGATTAAATGGGATCAGCACCGACCCACCAATAGTCAGAAAAGCTGCAACTGACGCCAGGACGATCGTCATCTTCAAAGAGCAGAGCAGCTTCCAAATTCGGCTTTCCAATAACATGTTCAACATAGGATAGCCTCCTTAGCTCAGCGGATGATTGCTGCTCATCAGCAGACCAATTCCAAGATAGGTAAACAACACGAGACCAAAACCGACAATCGACAGAATGGCATAACCACTTCCCTGCCAGCGTCGGATAAACTTAGCGTGACACATCCCAGCGTAAAAGAGCCAAATCAGCGCAGACCAGACCCCTTTGATGTTCCATGAGAAGTAATGCCCCCAGGCGACATAGGCCCAGATGCTACCGAAGATCATACACAGGGTAAAAAGGCAGAAACCGAGAAAGATCGCCTCTTCGTTCAGCTTGCGTAGCAACTGAAGATCAGGAAGCAGACTCGTCTGCAGGTGCTTCTGGGTCAGATAAAGCACTCCCATGGAAAAAGCCATGGTAAAGAAGGCGTAACCACCAAATGAAAGAGATACGTGCAAAGTAAACAGTGGTGTATCGAGTGCAGGAATCAACGGAGGAATCTTTGCGCTGCGCGGTAATACACTGCCAAAGAGCAACAGATTACACAGCATGACAAACAGTCCGGCGGCATGAATCCGGTAACGTAATTCGAAGTAAAGATAGGTTGCAGCCAGAGCCCAGCTGAAAAAAAACTGAGTCGCAAACAAGTTGGTCACCGGCAAATACCCACCTTCATACCAGCGTAATCCAAGACAGGTTGATTGCAGGATAAAGCCAGCCACAAACAGTCCTAACGCAAAGCGCAAAACCCAATCACGCCGTAATCCAATATGAAACAAATAAAGAAGAATCGCCATACAGTAAGCGACAAACGACAGATACAACAGACTTACTTGAGACATCTGAACAAACCCTTCTCAGACAAATGACAAGCCCAGGAATGACAAATAACGGACCGACATAATTCAACTGACAACATACAGGACATAGATCGACCAGTTTGATGGAAAAATACTTTCTTAGAGATTAAAGCCTTAAACAATATTCGAATATGATGACACGTCGTTAACATCTAGCATTGCAAACTTTTGGAGTATTACACATTATCAAGAAAATCATATTGAAAGAGGAAGAACTATCTGGAAAGGTTTTTCCATGTTCAACTGTCGAGGTCAAAGTAACCGTCCCCTTGAGGTCGTTTTCGGTTAAAAGCTTCAGTCGATAGATCCAAATTCCTCTTCCTGTCCCTTTTGTCGAAAATGATCGATTAAAAAAGTAACCTCCAATAGATTGGTCGCCCCAACTTTTCCAACAGGTTAGAATAGATGATCAATTTCAAATTTACTCTATGAAATCCTTGCCTTCCTCTTTCCTTACCTGCCGATAGAAATCGCATCTTCGACAGGATTGAATCTTTTTAGCAAAGACGCCTTGGATTTCACTATTACAGAGGGTTCCAGCAATACGCCAACATCGGCGACCGATATATTCACCACTATTGTATTGCCCGTCTGGAAGTGCAGTAAATATTGCGGCAGGACAAACACAGAGTTCAGCGACAAATTGACCTCCGGGCTCACGACCACATTGCTTATACTCCCAGCAGTTGATTTTAGACGACAATCTTTTATCTTTCACTCTGCCTCACTTTAACATTACGAAAAAATACACTAAACTTACAATAGTTTGACTCTCTAGAGACAAAGGCATTTATCTACCTCAAGCGCCACCCGGTCTAACAATAACAATGATTAAGCAGCAATAGGCAATTTAACCGTGAAGGTTGTTCCTATCCCTGGCTCACTCTCCACATTGATTTCACCAGTGTGATTTTTAATAATATCATAGGCAATACTCATACCAAGTCCTGTGCCTTTACCAACATCTTTAGTTGTGAAAAAGGGTTCAAAGATCCGATTTTGTAACTCAAGAGGGATTCCCTCACCATTATCGCTGACAGAGACAAAAACATATGACTCGTCACTCCACGTCTTAACAGTGATAAGCCCCTTATCAACAAGAGCATCAGATGCATTCACTATTAAATTCAAAAACACCTGATTCAACTGTTGAGCATGACAATTGACCAGCGGCAAACAGCCGTATTCTTTGAGCAACTCAGCTTTATACTTAACCTCATTCCAAATAATGTTGATGGTACTATCCAGGCAGTCATTGATGTTGCTTGGGACGATCGACTTGGTATCAATCCGACTAAAAGATTTTAAATTTTTGACGATCTCACGAACACGCTCGACACCATCGAGAGATTCGTCAATCATGTCAGCAGTATCTTCAATAATATAATCAAGCTTGGTTTCTTTACGCGCAATTTTAAGTTGTTCTCGAACCGTCGGATCCGCGAGAGGAAGAAGCAATTGACACTGAAGGTCAATATGTCCAATCAACCTTTCAACATACTTGCCCAGACTCCGCAGGTTACTACCAACAAAACCCATCGGATTATTAATTTCATGTGCAACTCCGGCAGCAAGCTGCCCAATAGAAGCCATCTTTTCCTGGTGTAACATTTTAGACTGTGCCGCTTTCAATTCATCATAAGCGGTTTCAAGCTCACCATTCTTATTTTCAATCTCACCATTTCTTATTTCCAGTGTCGATGACAGTTGCTGGGCCTTGGCAAGCGATTCTTCCAGACAGATATTGACTTCTTCAAGGTCAGCAGTGCGTTCCATAACTCGATTTTCCAATTGATCGTTGGCGGCAAGTAAATCCTCTTCGGCCTTTTTTCTTTCACTGATATCAATGACATAACAGACATTGTATTCATCATCATCGGTTATGAAGTGATTAACCGTAACTTCGACAGGAAATTGAGTTCCACTACTGCTGATATGAATTGATTCAAAAGATCGCGTACCACTTGATCGATCTTCATCCCAAGTTGTTGGCCAATCTTCTTTTGAGATATTGGCATCGATGTCGGCAACGGTCATACTTTGAAGTTCTTCCTTAGAATAACCAAGGAAACTACATGCTGCGTAATTAACGTAACTAAGACGACCATTTTCATCGACAATAAAAATAGCCTGCGATGCATTGTCGACATTCCGCTGGGTCAGCATTAAAACAATCTCGGCCCGCTTGCGACGAATAATATTAATTGACAACATTAGAATTGAAAAAGTCAGGAGGGCAAAAACCAGAACGGATGCCAATATTAGGGTGCGATTTTGCGCGTAAAAGCTATCGGGCCTATTGATTATAATACTTCCAGAAGGGAGCCCTTCAAAATCAATGTTAAAACGCTTCAGTTGAAGGTAATCGAATACATAGCGCGTAGATCCCTCCTTAATAATGGGCAGAGAATCAGGGGACTCACCCTGAAGCAGTCGTCTAGCCAGGGTCGCCATTGTTTCCCCTTGCCCATACCCACTGATCAGATTACCACCCACGACACCTTGTCCCATGTTGAATTCTAGTAAACAATAAACCGGCACATGACTCACCTCTGTGAGCAGTGCCCCTGTTTTTTCATAGGTCGAATAGCGCCCATCCCGGTCGGCAAAATACACACCGAGCAGTATCAAAGTGTCTGGTCCGAGAGTCGATATTTTTTCCTGGAGATCCTTCATTGCTAAATTTTCTGCAAATGTCAATCGCACCCTCTTTTCAAGCCCGATAAGTTGCTTGCGCATAGCCAACTCCCAGGCACGTCCAGTTTTCAGATAATCATTGATAATAAAGACTTCTTTAGTTTTAGGGTGTAACCCAAGAGCAAGTTCCAGAGTCTTGCGGGCTTCAAAAGCCTCTATGACGCCTGTCGAGCCACTGAGTTTTTTCAGTTCTTCATCATTCAGACCATTGACACCACAAAAAGACACAGGAACGTTCGGAAACAATGTGTCCCTATGAGCCAGTAAAAAATCGAAAGCATGATTGTCGGAGGAAAGAATGAGTGAAATTGCAACATCACGATATTTCACCTCGAGGGTTGCGGCAAACTGGTCAAAATAGTCTTGATGGTAAAACTGCTTAGTATCCATATTCTCAACGTGGAAAACCAGATTAGTCTGTTCAGGCTGGAGAATATCTTCGGTCGCTTTGAGAATATCTTTCACCCACGTCATGCGCTGATGATATGAGTTAATAATAAGAACATGTTGAACTTCAGAAGACACTGAAGAGGTCGGTTCTGCAGACAACGCCGGTGAAGAGAGGAGAAGGGAAAAAAGGCATATAAACAGGAGCAGAAAACCTGAACTCTTGAGCCTAGAAATGATCAGATATAATAATTTTTCAAGGTGGTTATTACTGAGGTGATCCCTTCCCCCTGAAAGAGAAGAAAGCGGACTCAATGGTTGTGGAGAATAGTTTAGAAAGTTGCTGCGACTCGGCATACTTCTCACCTTTCTCGATCCCACTCTGTATAAGCGAGCCAGTTCGACAGGTTTGAGGTTTTAATAAGAGCTCGTCGTTACTGCGTCAAATATAAACTAACTTCAGCATCAACATATTCTGGCAAAACCTGAGTATCATCAAGCAAATCGATTTAGCAACTAACCCCCCAGACACCAGCTCCCCACCGAGTAAACATCCATAAAGATTGATGAGTTGAAAGACTCCTTCAGCGACTCCCATCAACAAGTAAACAAGCAAATAAGTAAACAATAGAAAACACAATGTTGACTACAATGCTATTATAATAGAATCCTAATGTCAATAATCTAACATACTAATTCTAACAGACCGGAATACCCCATTTTTTTGTATCAGATGCAGGATCAAAAGGACACAACACAACTCTATAGTTTTTCTAGAGTGTTCAGGAAGGGACGATCATAGCTTTAGCCTATGAATGGCTGCCCATTTATAGAGTCACTAATCTTGCCATTCAAACTTGTAGCCAACGGAATAAATCGAATAGATCAGCTCCTTGCCTGGACAGGCAACAGAGATCTTACGCCGCAATTTTTTAACATGGCTGTCGATAGCCCGATCAGTGACAATTCGGCCATCTGGATAAATTTTATCCATCAGCTGTTGACGGCTATAAATATGCCCAGGATGGTTAGACAGGAACTGGAGCAGATTAAACTCCACCGCTGTCAGGTCAAGATCTCGATCATTAATGACAGCTTTGTAAGTGTTGGAATCCAGGCTCAGACCTGACATCTGTGGCACAAACCCGGCACTGCGGCGCAGCACGGTCTTGACCCTGGCGACCACCTCTCTGGGGCTGAACGGTTTACAGATGTAATCATCCGCTCCCAGTTCCAGACCGAGCAAGCGATCGATCTCTTCAACTCTGGCAGTGATCATAATAATCGGCACAGTGGAAAAGGTGCGCACATCCTTGCAGATATCGAGGCCATCCTGCCCCGGCAGATTCAGATCGAGCAGAACCAGATCGGGATCATAGCTGCGGACTCTGGCAACCGCCTCATCGCCGCGAAAAATGCAATCGGTCTGATAGCCGGCCTGATCAAGATAGTCACGTAACAGCGCAGACAGCTTCTGCTCATCCTCAACAATCAAAACTTTCCCACTCATGTCAACGACCCCCTGATTGGCAATTCGATCTGAACCCACAAGCCCCCGTAGGGAGAGTTGCTGACCTTCATCGTGCCCTGATGACCTTCAACAATATTACGGCAGATACTCAAACCCAGGCCGGCACCGTCAGATGTTTTCTGATTTTTCGGCGAACGATAAAATCGATCTAACAGCTTTTCCAGTTCATCACGCTCAACACCGGGGCTGGAATCCTGAAAGTCGATGATCACTTTGTTTTCCTGACTGGAGACACCGACCTTCACCTGACCATCCCGGTCGGTATACTTTAAAGCATTTTCAAGCAGATTATCAAACAGCTGACGCAAGCGACTATCATCACCAAAGAAGGTCAGAGATTCGATCCAGCCCTGATCAAAGGTCAATTCGATGTCATCATCCTGAAACAGATCATCAAAACTGTCACAGATATCTTTCAACAGGGCAACGAGATCGAGAGCTTCCTTTTGATAGGTCAAAGTTCCAACGTCAGACATCGCCAACTGGTAGAGATCGTCAGCCAAACGACCAAGGTGAACCGCTTCGGCATGCAATGAATCAAGAGCCGCTGGAGTTATCGCTCTGACCCCATCCTGCAACGCTTCGATCTCACCTCGCAGCACCGCGACTGGGGTACGCAGTTCGTGGGAGATTTCAGCCATCCATTGACGCCGGGCCTGCTCATTCTTCTCTAGAGTAAAGGCCAGGTGATTAAAATCATCGGCCAGAGTGCCAATTTCGTCCTGCGACCTAACCTCAACCCGCGTGGTCAGATCCCCGGCAGCCAATTTGTGTGTTCCGGCTGCCAACTGCTTGATCGGCCGAACCATCTTGCGGGCAAAAAGCAAAGCAATCAGCGCTGAGACTAAGACAACAATCCCTGCCAAACTCAGCAAGGTGTTCTGAATATCGCTCAAGAAGCGCTTCTGCTTATTATTCATCAAATCTTTGGTCGGGACAAAACCGATATAACCAACCACTTGATCCTGATAGTGGACAGGATAATATACTCGGACCGTTTTCACATCACGTCCTCCAATAATAAAACCTTTGTCCTGATCGAATAGAAGAAAGTGATCAAGCAGGATATTGAAACCGAAGGGACGCATTTCACCTTTTGGATTCTCTCTGCGAGATCTCTCTTGGTGTTCTCTTTCCCGTCTAAAGTCGGGGTGTTTAAGCTGCTCGAGAACATCTGCGTTCTCCTTGACTGCTTGATAAAGGAGATTCGCCCAAGTTTCAGGATCCTCTTTTAACGTCTGCAGAGTACCATTTTGCTTGTAATAATCCCCGACCCTTTCCTGCAACGAAGCAACCGTTGCGTTCGCCAGGCTGCTAAAGTGTCGCACCACAGTTCGGTCCAGATCCCAGCGCAACAGCACAACCATACTGACAATGGAAATAACTGTGGCAATGAGAATCAGCAGAAATAAACGTGTTGTTATATTGATCTTCATTTTCGGGCGATCCTTCGCTCAAGTTGACAGCACTATCATAATGCAGAACCGATTAACTATTTAACAGTTAACAGAAATAAATGGGCAATGCACCGCTCTTTCAACTGTTCCTGGCAACTTTCACATTTCTGCCACATTTATTTCAATTTGTAACGTTACAAAAGATCATCACATAAGGGTGGATCTGCTGCCCCAACGATTTTTTGCTCGAGGAAACCATGCCTACACCAATCGAAACAGATAATAATCAGATGAAGGCCCGACCTTTGAGTCTGGCCGTCTGGCTTATCATGCTATTAAGCTTGAGTGCCTGTAGCCCCTTCAGCGCAAGCTTAATCCCGGCGGACAGTGTGCAGATGCCGCAACAGTACGCACTCTACGATGCCAGCGGTGACAGTTCCGCTCCCGATCAGTGGTGGCAGAGCTTTGCTTCTGAAGATCTCAACCGCCTGATTGAACAGGCTCTGGCCGACAACCTGAGTTTGAAACAGACCTGGGCCAAACTTGAGCAGGCAGGTGCCCTGACCAGACAGAGTGGCAGCTCACGCTACCCTGACCTTAGCCTCACCTCCGGCTCCCAGAACAGTCAAACCCATACAAACGGTTCCACCAGCAACAGTGAAGAATACAGCGCCGGACTCAGCAGCAGTTTTGAACTTGACCTCTGGGGCCGAGTATCAGCCACGATTAACGTCCAGAGCCAGACACAGCTGGCCACGGCTGAAGATTTGAAATCCTCTGCCATCACGGTTGCCGGCGAAGTCAGTGATCGCTGGCTCAAACTGCTGGGCCAGGCCGAACAGCAGCGATTGCTGAATGAGCAGTTGGCAACCGCAACCGACTACCTCAGGCTGGTCGATCTACGCTACCGCAAAGCTCAGGCAACAGCTGTCGATCTGCTCCAGCAGCAGGAATCGATCGCCGCACTTAAAACTCAGATGCCAGCGCTACAATCGGCTCAACAACGCTACAGTCACGAGATTGCCGTGCTGCTAGGCAATAATCCGCAGCAGGATCTTGGTTTAACTCAATTTTCATTACCGCAACTGCCTCCGCTTCCCGAACTGGGCCTGCCAGCCGAACTGCTGGCCAGACGTCCCGACATCCGTGCAGCAGGAATGCGGTTAAAGGCAGCGGACTGGCAGTTGTCCGCGGCTAAAGCAGACCGCCTGCCAGCTCTCAAACTCACTGCCGGTGTCAATAGTAGCTCCGCCAGCTTTAGCGATCTGTTTGATAACTGGATTCTTAATCTGGCTGCCAACCTGACCGCTCCACTGCTTGACGGAGGGAAGCGCGACGCTGAGGTCGATTACAGGCAGGCAATTATCGACGAAAAACTGGCCGCTTATCAGGAAACCGTACTGACTGCCATCCACGAAGTAGAAGATGCCATGATCAGTGAACAGAAATTGATCGAACAACTGGAAGCAATGGAGTATCAGGACGATATAGCTAGACAGGCACTTAAGGCCGCCGAAGATCGCTATAAGAGCGGGCTCAGCACCTACCTGCCAGTACTGACCGAATTGCAGAGTGTCGAAACACTGCAGCAGAACCTGACCAGCCAAAGACTATCGATCCTGACCAATCGCGTTTCTCTCTACCGAGCCCTCGGCGGGTCATGGCCAGCGCAACTCGTCTCTCCAGAAAAAGAGGTCTCTCTATGAAAACAATAAATGAACCCGTTGAAAACAAAGGCAAAGCAATGAAAACCCTGTTAACTCTCGGCGTCATTATCCTGATTCTCGGGGTTGCGACCGCTGGTGGTGTCTATATCGTCAAAAGTACCCCAAAAGCCAAGCGCC
>Ga0193952_1000778_pt1 | contig 12728 bp, 13 predicted proteins | sample BB_3_MG_FD_140368 | JGI IMG/M metagenome (GOLD analysis project Ga0193952, IMG submission 140368) | Microbial mat bacterial communities from the Broadkill River, Lewes, Delaware, United States - BB_3_MG | ecosystem: Environmental > Aquatic > Freshwater > River > Microbial mats | place: USA... | reverse complement strand
GGAGAGGCTTTTGTTGTTTTTATATAATATTTAACTTTTATTAAACGTTGGCTTAAAGTAAATTATTGTATTAACAAATTAGGTACTTTTATGACTGAACTAAAATATTTAAACAATGAAAAAACTATGTTTGCCAATAATAGCCTTGTTAGCTGTTGTTATTGGATTATCGTCTTGTGGTAATACGAAAAAGAAGCCTATTGATGATACAAGTGAGTATCTTAATTTTAAAACAGAAGGTGAATATCAGGCTGCTGGTGTTCAAATGATTAAGTTAAAAGAGGGCTATAAAGTCTGGACTAAACGTTATGGAAATAGTCCTATGAAAGTGCTATTGTTACATGGTGGTCCTGGTGCTACTCATGAGTATATGGAGTGTTTCCAAAGCTTCTTTCCAAAAGCTAATATTGAGTTTTATGAGTACGATCAGTTAGGATCTGCTTATTCTGATCAACCAGATGATCAAAGTCTATGGACTATCGATCGATTTGTTGAAGAGGTTGAACAGGTTAGAATTAAGTTAGGTCTTAATAAGGATAACTTCTATCTATTTGGAAGTTCTTGGGGTGGTATATTAGCTATGGAGTATGCTGATAAGTATCAGAAAAATCTTAAGGGACTTATTATTAGTAATATGACTGCTAGTTTCGAGTCGTGTAGAAAATACAATAAAGTATTACGTTCTCAATTAGATCCAAAAGTTCTTAAAACACTTCTTTCTTACGAAAAGAAAAATGACTTAAGTAATCCTAAGTATGTGGATCTAGTTCAGAAGGAGTTCTATAATAAACATATATGTAGATGTAAAGAATGGCCAGAACCTGTTGTTAGAGGTTTCTCTAAGATTAATCCTAAGGTGTATGTATATATGCAAGGACCTAGTGAATTTATTCCTGCAGGAACACTTACTAACTGGACCTTCTGGGATAGATTGAAAGACTTGTCTGTTCCAACTTTATCTATTGGTGCTAAGTACGACTCAATGAATCCTAAGGATATGGAGAAGATTAGTACTATGGTACAAAATGGTAGATTCTTATATTGCCCTAATGGAAGTCACTTGTCTATGTGGGACGAGCAAGAGCTTTATATGAATGGTATCGTTAAGTTTATTAAGGATGTTTATAAGGGAGACTTTTAAATAGCATGTATCTCTTGATATGATAATTATTTCTAAAGGCCTTTACATTGTAGAGGTCTTTCTTTTATTTGTTTCTAATATGTTCGTATGAGTTTTTTCTTAAAAATCATAATAATAGAGGATTGATTGTTTGCCTATATGAAGCTTCTTTTGTATAAAATATTTTATTAAAATGAAGATAGATAATAATATAGCAAGTCCATCAGTATCATTAATTCTATTGGGGGTCCTTAAAGGATATATAAAGAATCCTATAATGTTTTTATTGAAATCTAAATTAACATTTAACAAATTCAAGAAGAATATAGATTTTGATCTTCCTTCTAGTTTTATAAGTTCTAATGGATTTATAGCACATCTTTATCTTCGTTTAAAAGAAGAGAATGGAAATAATCAGGCTTTTGAGATAATACGGGTTTGTTTATTAACAACTGGTATAGCTGTTCAGCAAGCAAATTTTAGAAATGTAGAAGCATACAGAACGTTTGATAATTTAAAGAAATACCAGCAAGAAGCAAATAAGAGTGGTAGTACAAAATTAAATATAATGGAAATCATTGAAGAATCTGAGAAGAAGTATGAATTCAGAATAACACGATGTCTCTTTTATGAATTATTTTCTTATTTAAAGGTTCCTGAATTAACAACAATTTTTTGCTCAATAGATAATGCAATATTCAATTCATATTTACCTGAAGAATTAGTTTTTCATAGGAATGGTTTGGATAGAACACTAATAAAAGGTTATAAATACTGTGAGTTTGTGATAGAAAATAAGCAAGAGATGTAAATGTATCTATTCTCTTTTAGCAATAACTTTAGTAGTAATCTTATCTAATACAGTGACATTCTTCTCGGAAATATATTTACACCCTTTGTTATCAGTAATACGTACTTTTATAGACTGTGGTGAGGTACTGTAAGCACATGAACCAATATATGTATTATTACTACTTTCAATGTATGGTTGATTTGAAATAGAGAATTCATATTTATAAGGGGAAGATCCATTATTTATATTGGCACTCATATTGAATTCGGTATCTGTACAAACTTCATCAGGAACCGTAAATGTTATCTCTGTGGCATTCTTTGTGGGGTCTAATCCAAAATATACTGCATCGATTAAGTTTCCTACTGTACCAGATGTTATTGCTTTTATTGAAAATCTAATACTATTTTTGTTATCAGGTACTTTATATTTTCCCGAATATTTAATCCAACTTCTGCTAGATGTTGTAATGTCCTTTACTTTCCTTCCATTTATAATAACTCTAATTTTTTCGTTACTTCCCGATCTACTTCTATGCCATAATGACCATATCATATTTGCTTTGGGTGTAGTTGTAACATCTTGGTAGATGGTAGATGCTGCTGTACCATTTAATTCAAGATGGTGATTGCCACTTTGTGAAGGATATCCAGGGAAGTTGTTCCATATCTCTATAGTTCCGGTATTAATATTCCATCCAGGAACTTGATTCGCATTTAAACCTTGCCATGATCCACTTATAGATGGTTCCTCAAAGCTTGAGTTGATTATTTTATTACATTCTGTAGGTTCTATTGCTTGAGCAAATGTAAATATTGGTGTCACGAGAAAGAATATGACAACAGTATAATTTGCGAGTTTTAGAATATTGCATGACATCTTTTTGAGTGTTTTAGGTTCGTAAAGTATTATGCATACTAAGTTATAATAAGAAAATCAAAAAATAAAATAATGAGCATAATAATTATAATAAAATAATGTGTTAATCTTGTTAAATTCAAATACTAAGAACGATATATTTATAGAAGAGTAATAATACTTTTGTTATCATGATAATTATACTAAATTTGAAATATCAGGATTTTATAACTTGTTATTATGGATACAATTAGGACAAAAGAAATAGATGAAACATTACCATGAAGACTATAACATTAATAGTATTAGCTATATTTCTAACTTTAAATGTATTCTCTCAATCTAGAGATCATAATACTTCCGTAGTAAATAAAAAAGAAGTTAAAGATCTAAGCATTAGTAAAAAAGGAATAGCTTTTATAAAAAGCTACGAGAAATTCAAGAATAAACTTTATAATGATGATGCAGGGAATACAACAATAGGATATGGTCATCTTGTACATCTGGGAAAGCTTAAGACAGATACATTAAGCGAAAAAGAATTTGAAAAAGGAATTACTGAGAAGCAAGCACATAAAATACTACTACATGATATTCAATCTAAAGCAGAAAAGTGTATAAAAAAGTATGTAACTATAAAACTGTCTCAGAATCAGTTTGATGCCCTTGTTTCTTTGTCTTTTAATATTGATTGTTATAGATTTCGTAAGTCAACATTATTAGATAAAGTTAATAATAAAGAAAAGGATGCAACTGTTATTGCAAAATGGTTTAAAGCTTGGAATAAGGGAACTGTAAATGGTTCTCGTATTGAATTTAAAGGTTTAACTACGCGTAGAGGTCAAGAAGCAGATATGTATAATAAGAATGTATATAATAGTAAACATTAATTTAATAGAGAATATTTCCAAGTTCTCTATGTTATTAAGAATAATCCACATATTTGTAGATGAGAAATTTTATAATATTGTCAGTGTTAATCGTGCCTATGTGTTTTGGTGGATTAAGAAATGTATCATGTGTTAATTCAGAATTGAAGAGGGACTCCTTATTCGTTTTTCTTGATAAGACTGATTCAACAATTCAAAAGAATCATAATTCAGATGGTTCTATAAGTTCGTTTTCTTTATTTTATAAGGATCTAATAGCTAAGCGTAAAAGACAACTGCAAAAACAGGATTCAATTGACAAGGCTGAAGATTTTGAAAACTGGTGGAATCCTTTGCCTAGTCCTAGTATAGATTTTGGGGTAATTGAGTCAGATACAGTTAAGAATATTAGTAAGTATAAATTTATACGCAAAGATTCTCTTAGGAAATATCTAAATTCTTTTAATAAGTTTTATTTTATAGAAGAGAACACTAAAAGTGATTATATAATTCATGAGTGCTTTCTATTATATATTGAATAAGATAAATTCCATAATACCACAAAAATAAACAGAGGCTATTCCCATAAGGAATAGCCTCTGTATGTATATTATTAAAAGTATAGAATTATTTAATTAATCCCATTCTCTTAAGTAAAGCAGTGTTGTCTGGCTTATGACCACGGAAACGAACGTAAAGGTCCATTGGGTGTTCAGAACCACCTCTTTCAAGAATGTTAGTTCTGAATGAGTCAGCTGTAGCTTTATCGAAGATACCATTCTTTTTAAATACAGAGAATGCATCAGCATCAAGAACCTCAGCCCACTTGTAGCTATAGTAACCAGCAGCATAACCACCAGCGAAGATGTGACCGAAAGCAGTAGAGAAACAAGAACCCTCAACAGCAGGAAGAACCTGTGATGGAGCAAATGCTTTCTTTTCGAAATCGATAATCTTACCTTCTATAGGTTTAGTGATTGAATGGTAAGCCATATCTATTGTAGCAAAACTTACTTGACGATCGTTACCGTAAGCAGCAAGGAAGTTATCAGCATTCTTAATCTTTTGGATTAATTCAGCTGGCATCTTCTCACCAGTCTTATAATGAGCAGCGAAAGTATCTAACCATTCTTTCTCCATTGCCCAGTTCTCGTGAATCTGAGAAGGAAGCTCAACAAAGTCACGCTTCACTGAAGTTCCAGAAACACCACTATATGTACATTTAGTCAACATACCGTGAAGAGAGTGACCGAATTCGTGTAGGAATGTCTCAACCTCACCCATAGTAAGAAGAGCTGGTTTGTCTGCAGTTGGTTTAGTGAAGTTCATTACGATAGTAACGATAGGTCTTCTATCTTTACCGTTAATGATTTTCTGATCTCTGAATGAGTTCATCCAAGCACCTGATTGTTTAGATGGTCTTGGGAAGAAGTCAGCATAAAGAACAGATACGAAATTACCTTCAGCGTCAGTTACTTCGAAAGTCTGAACATCTTTATGGTATTTATCTATGTTTTGAACTTCTTTAAAGTTAAGTCCGTAAAGAGTGTGAGCAAGACCGAATACACCAGCTTGAACTTTATCAAGAGGGAAGTATTGCTTAACAATCTCATCATCTAATGAATATTTAGCTTCTTTAAGTTTTCTAGCATAGAAACCGAAATCCCATGATTGAAGTTTTTCTCCTTTGAAACCATTCTTACGAGCAAAATCTTCTACTTCTTTCACTTCTTTGATAGTGAATTTATGAGAAGCCTCAATAAGTTCAGCAAGGAAGTTGTTTACATTCTCAGCATTCTCTGCCATTCTTGGAGCAAGAGCATAGTCAGCATACGATTTGAATCCTAAGATATTTGCCATCTCTAAGCGAAGAGAAGTAATCTTTCTGATAATCTCAGTATTGTTGAATTCGTTATCTTTAAAAGCAACTGAACCACGAGCTCTAGCTAATTTCTCTCTTAGTTCTCTATTCTCAGCATAACGCATGATAGGACCGTAAGATGGGTATTGAAGAGTGAATAAATAACCTTCTTTTCCATCCTCTTTAGCAGCATAAGCAGCAGCCTCAAGAGCAGAAGCAGGAAGACCTTTTAGTTCATTAACGTCAGTAATAAGTAAAGAGAAAGCATTTGTTTCTTTTAGCTCATTCTCATCAAATTTAAGAGATAGCTTAGAAAGCTCTTTCTTAACTTCGATATATCTTGCTTTAGCATCACCTGTAAGGTTAGCACCAGCACGAACAAATCCTTTGTAGTTGTCTTCTAAAAGAGTTTTTTGCTCAGCAGTAAGGTTTAAAGATTCTTTCTTAGCATACACAGCTTTAATACGAGAAAATAGTTTCGTGTTAAGGTTGATGTAGTTAGAGTAGTCAGACATCAATGGAGACATCTTAACTGCAATCTTTTGAATTGTTTCGTTTGTATTAGCACCTTTGATGTTATAAAATACACCAGCCACTTTACCTAGAAGGCTACCAGCATTATCAAGAGCAACAATAGTGTTCTCGAAAGTTGGTTCTTCAGGATTGTTAACGATAGCATCAATATCCTTTTTACCTTCTTCAATAGCTTTAAGGAATGCAGGCTCATAGTGCTCATCTTTGATAAGACTGAAAGGAGCTGTTTGGTGTGGAGTATTCCACTCAACTAATAATGGATTAGTTGTTGTGCTAGCTTCTACTACTGGAGCTTTCTTCTCCGCAACATCAGGTTTCGAAGACGCACATGCTGCGCAAAGTAAAATCATACTAGCCATCTTTAGATAGTTTTTCATTTTATTTATTTAATTTAGTTATAAGTTGTCTTAAAATATGTACGACCCACAAATATATAAAAATGCCTCTAAATGTGTATGTTTAACATGTTAATTGTTCATTAAAGTATTATCAATTATCACCTCTTTATGAATAGAATTAGAGAAACTCGTATTATCTCTGTCACTGAAATAGAAATATATGTCTAGAATTGTTCCATTTTTATATGCACTCAAGTCCATAGAACAGTGTTCTTCTGATCGTTTGGCGTATTCATCATATATCTTATGAATCCTAAACTCTTTAGTTCTCTTTACAACTATAATATTCACAAAATCATCCTTAATATGCTTATCTTTACTATTAGTAAGTATACAATTATCATCCCATGAGAAGAGGATATGATTTTTTCTATTAGAGTCGTATTTAATAGAGTAATCAATAGGCAAGGAGAGGGTACCCTTTGTGAGTAGCAATTTTGAATAATCCTCTATTTCTCCCTTGCTGTTAAAAGCATCGATATTTGATTGACAAAAAGCATTGTGAGCAGATAGTTGATTAGTGGCACGTTGCCATATATTTTTCAGATATGGACTCACAAGAATATGTGCGAGATGATGTACTGCTGTAAAAATGTTTCTCTGAGATAGTTGTTTCTCTGTCTTTGCATCATGATAGTTAGCTGGTATGATCTTAATATAATCGCTACCATTGCTTCGTGAACCAATCACATTACCTATACGACCAGACACTCCACCTATAATTCCATTTTTTATCTTTCCCATGACTATTATAAAATTTCAAATGACTGACTATTAGAAAAGACCTCTCGCTCTGAATTACTAAAGAAGAGATAGAAGTACTCATTCTCTTTAATATTACGTGGCATTACTAAAGAAGCCTTAAGATCTCCCCTGATGACACCAGTTTTGTATAGTTTAATCGTTTCATTATCATTAAGTAGAGCATAAAAAAGTATATCCTGATTTCTCTCATGAGACAATCGTTTATCTTTAATCCACTCAAGACTAACTGTTTTAGTTTTGGCATCATAATTCACCTCCATCTCAACAGCTTCTGGTAGATCACCCATCGTCACTCTCAATAATAGAGGGTAGGAGAGTTCCCCTTTCTCATTAAATGCAGATTTATTCAGCTTGATAAATGCATTATAACCATTGCCAAAACACCTATTCCATACAGGCCTTACAATATTATTGATATGCCTATGCGTAAACACTTGTATAGCCTTAAAACGTGAAAAAGCAAGCCTCTGTTTATCACTCCACTCCTCCGTCTTTTTCTTTTCAGGCATTCTTTTAATAACAGAATACCCCTTTTCTTGGTAGTACGCAGCATAATGACTATCGTCTACCTTCCCACTCAATCTAGGATTGTTTAATCCATTCGTTTTCATATGAATAATAGTAGTTTGTCGACTCAATGAGTGGCAGAAATTAATCGGGTAGTCGAAATAGGCTAGAGGATACTGTCACACAAGAATCGTGTTAACAATAAATTGATATTAGAATCTATATAAAGATACAACAAAGTTCTTAAATACAATGCTTTGGGGTACTCTTTAATAGCTCAGTCTTATCCCTTAGAGATAAGGCTAGGATAAGACTGGGATAAGGCTGAGATAAGACTGACTATGTTTGTTGTCTGTTTGGTCTTAGAGTGGTTTCTGTTTGTTGTATCTTAAAATCATTGTTATTATTTCATAGCCCAGTATTTATGCTTAATGAATAATTAGATTCATTGATGTTATAACTTTTTTTGTAATATCTTAGTAAAAGTTATTAATTTCGATTTGTAATAAGCAAAAAATACCATACTTTTGTAATGATTACAAATAAGAGATGATTACAGTATATAAAAAATAGAAATTATGGGTAAATCAATTAAAGGAACACAGACTGAATTAAATTTATTAAAGTCTTTCGCAGGAGAATCACAAGCAAGAGGTAGATATACTTTTTTTGCTAAGCAAGCAAAGAAAGAAGGTTACGAGCAAATTGCAGCTCTTTTCTTAGAGACTGCTGAGCAGGAGAAAGAGCATTCAAAGAGATTTTTTAAATTTCTTGAAGGTGGTGATGTAGAGATTACTGCTACTTACCCAGCTGGTATGATTGGTGATACTATAGAGAACCTTAAGGCTGCAGCTGCTGGTGAGAATGAAGAGTGGACTGATCTTTACCCAGAGTTTGCTAGAGTGGCAGAGGAAGAGGGGTTTGCTGATGTTGCTGTTGCATATAAGGCGATTGCTAAGGTTGAGGCTATGCACGAGTCTAGATATCTTGCTCTTCTTGAGAATATCAATAAGGGAGAGGTTTTTGAAAAAGAGGAATCAGAAGAGTGGTATTGCCGTAACTGTGGTTATGTACACACTGGTAAGAAAGCTCCTAAGACTTGTCCTGCTTGTCTACATGCTCAATCGTATTTTGAAATTCACAAAGAGAATTATTAATATTTCAGAAGCCGACTTTTTTAAGTTGGCTTTTTTTTTCTTCTTCTTTGTGTCCAATCTTTTAAGAGACGAGATGAAGAAGTAACACATAAACCCTAGGCTTCCTCCTATTGGTCCTGCTAGACTAGCTTTCTTTCCTTCAAAAAATACATCTTCTAATAGTATGGCAAAACAATAGGTTATTGTTGCTACAAAAATGCCTAAACAAATTGTAGTTACTATTAATTGCTTTTTGTTTTTTATTTCTAGTGTTTTCATATTGATAAATATAGTAATTATTTTAATGTAGTATTTATATAAATAAATTTTTATATATATCTTGGGAGATAAGGTTTTATCTATTATTTTTGAATCTAAAGTGGGTACTTTTCAGATTCCTGGTCTTGCCTTTCGAAATTTTATATTCATAAGCATAATTAATGTATGAGAAGATTATTATTAATAACCGTCTTGATATCCCTAACTCTTTGTTCTTATTCACAGGATAATAAGAAAAAGAAGAATCCCCTAAATGTCTTAAATAGTTTTATTCTTAAGAGTAAAGTAACAAAGAAAGCTTTTAAGAAGATTGGGATGGATACTGCTTCTCAAGATTTTAAGAGAACAATAGATTACGTTAATGGTCATATGGGTACTGGTGATTCTAAGAAGTCTTTTGAGAGGATGAAGAAACATATAAAGCAGAAATATGATAAATCTAAACGTTATAGTTCGGGGCAATATAATAAGAGTGATAGTAGGTTGTTAGAGAAGACGATTATAAAAAAACTAAAACGTCAATCTAGGAAGAATCAATTTAGCATTTCTGATTTTAGTAGATATTATTACCCTAGTAGGGATGTTGCTGATGGCAATGGATGGTATTATATTCATCATGCAGTGAAGCATAGAAACTATAGTATTGTAAGATTAATATTAGATAGAGGTTTCCATGTTAATAAAAAGAATAGAAGAGGTGAAACAGCCTTAGAACTTGCATTGAAGGATAGAAAAGCTGCACGTATAATTGAATTATTACTTAGTTATGGCGCTGATGCATATGATTCAGATTTAATTTCTGTGGCTGTTCGATATTCTAATAAAGAAGGAATAAATCTTATCTTACCTTATTCTTCACGAAGAGGTTTAAATAAGGGACTTCTTACTGCATACCAAATCGGAAATACTTCACAAATAAGATTCCTTCTTAAGAAGGGGGCATATCATAAAAGATCATACCAAGAGAGATATATTGTAGCTTGTTTGAAGAATTATAATGATAAGAAGATTAAGATCTTGTTGTTTAATAATACAATGAAAGAGATTTTTGATGTTAATAATGTCGTTGTTCTAGCATTGAAACACCATAACTATGATTTGTTGAATAAGTTATCTGAGAGTACAATCAATTTAAATGTGTCTCAAATAAATAAAATCATCAATAATGCTGACATTAAAACTTTAAAATATATAAAGCCAATATTAAGTGAGTCCTTAAAGACCTTTAGTAAGAAGGAAGATAGATATTTTGTAAAGAATTTGTGTGATAAGGAGAATTATGAATTATTATATTTTGTGAAGAATAATTTTGATAAAAATTATCTTAAAGGTATAGATGATGAGATTGCTATGAAACTACAGTTCTATCCTCTTGTGAGATGGTTACCTGTAGGTCTAGAGTCAGTTAATAGTTTGTTGAAAGAGAGTGCTAAGAAAGAAGGTGTTGGCTTGATTCTGATCTTTCTATTAATGATTTTGCCAGTCTTGTTATACATTATTCTAGTAAGGAAAAAGATATGGATTAAGATTCTAGTTGTGATTTTTTACTTCGCTTTGGTAAGATTTCTTAGTCTAGTTACACTTGAATTAGTAATTTCAGATATATATAATTTTAGACCAGAAGATGCTATTTTAACTCCATTAGTGATTGGTACTATTTGGTTGATTTTTACTTTGAGTTTAAATCGTATTAGAAGATCAAGAAGATCAAGAAGATTGAGGAAATTAGCTGTTCCTGTGATTAATGAATAAGATGTTAAGTTAATAGATTTTAAATATAAAAGTTAATTAGAAATGGATTTTAAATCAAGAGGGTTAATATGCGTGTTGTCTATACTGTTGTTGTTTTCTTCGTGTGCGTCGACTAGATATGAGACTTTACGAATAGAAAAGAAAGAGACTAATAAGTATTATACTAAGAGTCCAAAGATGAAGCTTAAATGTGAAGATAGTCGCGTATATGCTAATTTGACATCTAAAAAATATAAGGTTACTTCTGTGAATTCAATAAAGCATTCAAAGATTGTGAAGGAGATTCCTTTAATCGAAAGTATTGATCCTTCTGTTTGTTGGTTATTTGTTTGGGTTACTTTACCCGTTTTTCCTATATGGTTTATAAAAGCCGGAGAGGAAAGACCAAAATATAGAGAATATAATCAAGGATCTAAGAAGTTAAGTCCAGTCTTAATTGATAGTAATTATCCTTTAAAGAATAAGCTTGTTACATTCTCATCTAGTAATAGAAATGTTGTTCTAGCTAATCGTCGTGTAAGAACTAATTCTTATGGAAATTGTGAGATTGATTTCTCAACCTCTAAGATGGTATTGAATTCAGATGATTATAACTGGAGTAATAATATGTTTAAGAATATTAATCCAGAATATTATAATGTAACTGCAAAATATAGTGGGGTAACAAAAAGGATTTCTGTTGGACCGTTCAAAGATATTAGTTCTGTTGTGAATGGTTTTGTTAAGAGTCAAACTGAGAGAATTTTTAATAAGTATTTCTGTACTTTAACATTAAATGTAATGGATAATAATACTCATCGTTCTATTAAATATGTTGATGTGAAGATTAATTTACCTAAAGATAATTTGTTGAGGCAGAAAATAAGTAAGATTGCAAGAAGAGAGATTTCTAAAAACTTGACAGTTAAAACTAAAAGAATTAAAGAGTTGATTATTTCTAGTGTAGAAAATGATTTGTTTGAAAGAGTTAGTTCGAGTTCTACAGTAACAACTGATTATAAAGGTAGAGCGTCTTTCTGTACTTTAAAACAAACGTGTTTTATTGAATTTACTCATGATGATTATTACTGGTGTAAGCATAAATTTAGTTTGAAGAATAAAACATTGAATTATAATATCTTTATGTCTGATGTTGGTTCTAAAGTAAGAGTTGAGAAAGTGAAAGATTCTGATGTAAAGAAAGGTTATATAGGTAGTAGAAATTAGTAGCTACTAAAAGAATATAAATCAAAGGCTGTTCCGTGAGTGTGGAACAGCCTTTTTTACAGTTATGAGATTGATTTGTATAAAACTAAGAGTATTAATTAAATTCTTTTTTTAGTATTTCTGTCCATGATTGTATCCTTTCGTCTGTCTTTTCAGGATCGTTGTCTTCGTCTATCGGTAGCCCTATGAATTGTCCATCAATTTCTGCTTTTGATTCTGTGTATGAGTAGTCGTCTGTTGGTACTGCTCCAATGACTTGGCATGATTTGTTTTCTACAGCTTCGTATATGCTACCTATTGAGTCAACAAATGAATCTGAGTATGTGAATTGATCACCTGTTCCGTAGATTGCTATTTTCTTTCCTTCTAAATTAGATTTCTCTATTTCTGTGATAAATCCTTCGAAGTCGTCTTGTAAGTCACCAATGCCCCATGTTGAGCATCCAAAGATTAAGTTTGTGTATTTTTCTATATCACTTGCAGATGCATTAGATACGTCTAGTATGTCTGCATTCTCACTTCCAAATGCTTCTTGTAATTTGTTTGCTACTGTTTCTGAGTTACCAGTAGTCGAACCATAAAAGATACCAATTTTTTCCATCTCGTTTTGTGTTATTATTTACACTTCAAAGGTGGGCTTTATGTAATTT
>Ga0193952_1000775_pt1 | contig 12745 bp, 12 predicted proteins | sample BB_3_MG_FD_140368 | JGI IMG/M metagenome (GOLD analysis project Ga0193952, IMG submission 140368) | Microbial mat bacterial communities from the Broadkill River, Lewes, Delaware, United States - BB_3_MG | ecosystem: Environmental > Aquatic > Freshwater > River > Microbial mats | place: USA... | reverse complement strand
ATCTTTGATCAGGCTGTTTACGGCATGGAACATTTTCCCTCTGAAATTGTTACAACGGATGTCGTTGCGGTTATGGTTATGGCTTTGACGATTTCGTTGATGGCGACAATTTATCCAGCCTGGAGAGCTTCTAGGATGGACCCTGCTGAGGCTTTGCGCTATGAGTGATTCGGTCATGATCGAAGTTGTGGGGTTGGGTAAGCACTTCAAGACTCCTGAACGGACGATAGAAGTGTTGAATGACATCAACTTAAAGATCTGTGCCGGTGAAAGAGTTGCTGTTGTTGGAACCTCAGGTGCAGGTAAAACAACATTGATGCATATGCTCGGTGGTTTGGATAAACCAACATCAGGTGAAATTCTTTTTGAGGGCGAAAGTCTTTTTGATTTTCGCGGCTCGGACCTCGATGCCTTTCGTAACCGAACAATCGGTTTTGTTTTTCAGTTTCACCAATTATTACCTGAGTTCAGCGCCTTAGAAAATGTGATGATGCCACTTTTGATCGGAGGAGTTAAGCGAAATGATGCGACCCTTAAAGCAACTAAAATGTTGGAAGAGGTTGGCTTGGGACATCGTTTAACGCATAAACCTGGTGCTTTGTCTGGAGGGGAACAACAAAGGACTGCTATCGCCCGGGCTTTGGTCCGTGAACCACGTTTGTTGTTGGCGGACGAGCCAACCGGTAATCTTGATAGTGGAACTTCTGAGGAAATTATGGCGTTGTTAAACCATATGCATAAAGTTCGCGGTTTGACGATGATTATTGTAACCCATAATGGTCCTCTTGCCGCTAGTCTGGATCGCGTTCTTGAACTCAAGGACGGGGCCTTGGCCGCCGACAATTTAAATTGATGTTGCCGCTTTATTTCCCTATAATCCACCTTTTGAATTGAGATTCCAGCTGAGGACCACTGATGCTTAAAAAACTGATAATGACACTTTGTTTGCTGAGTTTTGCAACCATTACCTTAGCAGTCGACTTCAAAGTTTCGGATATATTGATTGAGGGAAACACGAGGGTTGAATCCTCGACTGTTTTGGCTGCTGTCTCGTTGAATGTGGGTGATCAGATCAGTATGGACGATATTGATCAAGCTTTGCATGATATTTTTGCCCTAGGGTATTTTGAAGATGTCGCTGCTGAACTGACTGAAGTTCAGGGGGCAAAAATTGTAACTTATGTTGTGAAAGAGTTGCCGTTGATTCGTAGGATTGAGATTGAAGGCAACGAAGAATTAAAAAATGATAAAATTCGTCCACTGATTAAGATAAGAACACCGTCGCTTTATAATCGTACCAAAGTCATGGATAGCATTCGAGAAATTAAGAATGCCTATATTGAAGATGGATATCACGCCGCAAAGATTAAACCGATCATGGCAACCGATATCAAAAATGAAGCGACATTGACTTTTGAAGTCGAAGAGGGTGAGCAGGTTTTAATCCGTGAATTGAAGTTTATCGGCAACACTGTTTTTGATAAAGGTGACTTGATCGACAAAATCGAAACACGTGAACGCTGGTTTCTCTCTTGGCTGACAGGTCGAGGAGCTTATCTTGAAGATACGATGGAAATCGATGTTGAAAGGATTAAAGCCGCTTACCGTGATGTTGGTTATCAGGATGTCAAAGTCAAGCCCGCTCAAGTGACACTCGTAGAGGATGAATATCTCGATGTTCTGATTGAAATTGATGAAGGCTCTCAGTATCGGGTGGGTCGCGTCTCTGTTACCGGAGATATGCTGCGTACGGAAGAAGAACTGCTGCGAGGTGTAAAGCTTAAATCAGGGGATATCTTTAATCGCTCCTTGGTGAGAGAGAGTATTCTCGGTCTGACAGATTTTTATGCTGATAATGGTTATGCCTACGCTAACGTTGCACCTTTGACATCCAAGGATAAAAAAGAGCTCTTAATCGACTTAAACTTAGAAGTTGAACAGGGGACACAGGTTTTTGTCGAACGGATTAAAATTCGTGGAAACACAAAAACACGCGACAAAGTTATCCGTCGTCAGGTTGTTTTATCAGAGGGGGATCAGTTTAGCGCAAAAAGAATCAAAGAGACCAACCGGCGGATCCGCAACCTGGGTTATTTCGAAGAAGTCAATGTGACTAACAAGCCGGGTTCGGCAGAAGACCAGACCGTTCTTGATGTCGAAGTTAAAGAAAAAGCCACGGGTACCTTCTCTGTTGGTTTAGGCTATTCTTCGGTCGATAAATTGATTGCACAAGGTTCTATCTCGCAGGACAATTTTCTCGGTCGTGGATTAAAGCTGAAAGTCAGTGGTTCTCTGGGAGGGAGTAGTACCACTTATTCTCTCGGAATTACCGATCCCTATTTTCTTGATACCAACTGGACTCTTGGTTTCGAAGTCTATAAGTCAGAGCGGGAATATGATGATTACGACGATAACCGGATCGGTGGTGCTATCAGAGCAGGTCATCCTATTACCAGGAATTCAAAGTTATATTTGACTTACCGTTACGAAGAAAAAGAAGTCATTATTACAGATTCAACGGTGACCAGTCCCATTATCCTTGATTCAGAAGGTGAGTCCTCTTTGTCTTCGGTGACAGCAGAGTGGATTCGTAAAAATACGGATGATTATCAAGACCCTAGTCGTGGTGGTATCACTAAGGTAAGTCTTGAATATGCTGGTCTAGGCGGCACAGATAATTTCTTTAAATCTGTCGCCTCACACCGCCATTTCTTTCCATTGTTCTGGGGAACTGTTTTTACGATTCATGGCGAAGTTGGCTACGTTGTAAAGACAAGCGATGAATCAGTTCCTCTAGGTGAAAAATTCTTCCTTGGCGGTATCAATACGCTACGCGGATTTGAAACCCGTGAAGTTGGCCCGACCGATCCTTCCGATAATACTGAATATATCGGTGGTGAAAAAATGGGTTACTTTAACTTTGAATACTTATTTCCCATTGCCAAGGAATTGGGACTTAAGGGCGTTTTATTTTACGACACAGGTAATGCATGGAGGGCGAGCGAAAGCTACTTCTCAGATATGCGTAATTCTGTTGGAGCAGGTATCCGTTGGCTGAGTCCGCTGGGACCTTTACGTTTTGAGTGGGGTTACAATCTGTCTCCTCGAAATAATGAAAAAAATTCTGTATTTGAATTTTCAATTGGGAAAGCTTTTTAACACAACTGAAACAGGAGAAATTTGATGAAAAGAATTATTATCGCACTGATTGCTATCCTTATGCTTGCTGCACCGGCTCTTGCTGAAACCAAAGTTGCATACGTTGACTTGCAGAAGGCGTTGAACCTTTCTAAGGCTGGCGCACAAGCAAAGTCTGACATCAGTACTTTGGTTAAGAAATATGAAGGTGAGTTTAAAACCAAGCAGGAAGACCTTTTGGCAAAAAAAGGTGATCTGGAAAAACAGGCGACACTTTTATCTGACAGTGCAAAGGCAGAAAAAGAGCGTGAGTACCAGAAGGAAGTTCGCGATCTTCAGCGATTTCAAAAAGATGTTAAAGATGAGTTGCAGTTGAAAGATGGTGAGTATACAAAGAGAATTCTTAACGAACTGTTCGAAATCCTTCAGAAAATTGGTAAAGATGGTGGTTACACCATGATTCTCGAGAAAAACGAAGGGGCTGTCATTTACGCCTCAGATAATGTCGATTTGACGGATGAATTGATCAAGCAATACGATGCAAGTAAATAATTAACAGGGGTAAAAATATGGCAACGTTACAGCAACTGGCAGATTTGGTTGGCGGTCAGATTCAGGGTGATGGCGATATCGAAATTGCTCGTGTGACACCGATCGATCAGGCTCAAAAAGGAGATATCACTTTTGTCTCCAATCCGAAGTATCTCCCCTTATTGAAGCAATGTCAGGCTTCGGCCGTTATTGTTACTCCTGGGATCGATTCGCCGGAAATGAATTTGTTGCTGTGTGCCAATCCATATCTTGCTTTTGCAAAGATTTTGACCTATCTGCAAGTTAAGGACGAGACTGTCTCTGGTATTTTGCCCGGAGCGATTGTGGCTGAATCGGCTGAAATTGATGATACAGTAACGATTCACGCGGGAGCTGTTATTGGTGAGCGTGTGAAAATCGGTGCCGGCACAGTTATCCACTCAGGTGCTGTCCTTTATGCAGATGTTAAGGTTGGTAAGGATTGTTTGATCCACGCCCAATCGATTGTCCGAGAAGAGTGCCGAATAGGTGACAGGGTTATTCTGCAACCTTCAGCTGTTATCGGTTCTGATGGGTTTGGTTTTGCTCCAGATGGTCAGAGTTACTATAAAATTCCTCAGGTTGGCATTGTCGTTTTAGAGGATGATGTTGAAATTGGAGCTTGCACCTGTATTGACCGGGCGGCATTAGGTGAGACAATTATTCGCCGTGGGACAAAATTGGATAATCTCGTCCAAATTGGCCACAATGTTCAGGTTGGAGAAGATTGCATTATCGTTTCACAAGGTGGAATCGCTGGTAGCTCAAAGGTTGGGAATCACTGCACTTTTGGTGGACAGGCTGCTATTGCTGGTCATTTGAAAATAGGTGACAATGTCATGATCGGTGGTCGTGGAGGAGCGACTGGAAATGTTGAGTCTAATCAAATTTTGTCTGGTTTGCCACTGATGCCGCACAAACAATGGCTCAGAGCAACGATGACATTGCCTAAGTTACCTGAAATGCGGAAAGAAATGAAAGATTTGAAAAAACGTCTGGAAGAGATAGAGACGTTATTGAAGGAGAGCTAAAAAATGTTAGTAATGAATATTCAAGAAATTATGGCAACACTGCCACACAGGTATCCTTTTCTGTTGGTCGATCGTATAGAAGAGCTCGAAGAAGGTAAACGCGTCGCAGGTTTCAAAAATGTAACAGTCAACGAGCCGTTTTTCCAAGGCCACTTCCCAGGCCATCCCATCATGCCTGGAGTTTTGATCGTTGAGGCTATGGCACAAGTTGGTGGCGCTTATGTGTCTGTTATTGATGAGATTGGTGATGATCGCGTTACTTATTTTGTTGGTATTGATAAAGCTCGCTTCCGTAAGCCTGTTATGCCGGGTGACGTTCTCCGCATGGAATTAGAGCTCCTGTCAAAACGCCGTGGTATCTATCAGTTTAAAGGGAAGGCCTATGTCGGTGACACTTTAGTTGCCGAAGCCGAGCTGAAAGCAACATTTGCTGACAAGTAACCTTGATAGAGGAGATTTTATGATCCATCCAACAGCAATTATATCACCAGGTGCGACATTGGCTGAGTCAGTCAGTGTTGGTCCATACGCTGTCATTGGTGAGCATGTAAAAATTGGAGCTGGCACAACGGTAGGGCCACACGCAGTCATTGAAGGCCGTACTGAAATTGGTTGTGACAACCATATTTTTCAATTTGCCTCGGTGGGTGCCGTTCCTCAAGATCTTAAGTTTCACGGTGAAGAGACCCGCTTAGTCATAGGCGACAGGAATACTGTCCGTGAATTTTGTACTCTGCATCTGGGTACAGAAGATGGTGGTGGTATTACAACCATTGGGAACGATAATCTTTTTATGGCTTATTCGCATGTTGCGCATGATTGTGTGGTTAAAGATCATGTGATATTAGCAAACGCTGCGACCTTAGCAGGGCATGTTGAAGTTGACGATTTTGCTATTCTCGGTGGCCTGAGTGCCGTTCATCAGTTCGCACGCGTTGGTTGCCACGTGATGGCAAGTGGTGGCTCAATGATCGCACAGGATGTTGCGCCTTATTCAATCGTTCAGGGTGACCGAGCAACAACCGTAGGCCTTAACCTGACAGGTCTGAAGAGGCGTGGCTTCACACGTGAAGCGATGGCTAATATTAAAAATATGTACAAACTGGTTTTCCGGTCAAATCTTAAGCTTGAAGAAGCTGTCGCGAAAATCTCTGAGGAATTTGATACTCATGCCGATGAGGTTTTGACGTATCTTGACTTCTTACAGAAGAGTGAGCGTGGTCTAGCCCGTTAATCAATTTTGTCGTTATTAACAGCAGAAGTCGCGAGCTCAGTATGGGCTCGCCTTTTGTTTTTCTAGGACTTTTCAAATGCCAATGAGTAGGCCGCAAAAAGATTCCCGGCGTGTGATGATTGTGGCTGGTGAAGCCTCTGGTGATTTGCACGGAAGCCATCTTCTCCGTGCTGCGGCTGACGCATATCCTCAACTTGATTTTTTCGGGGTTGGAGGAGAAAAAATGAGGAAAGTTGGATGCCAGATCCTTTTTCCTTCTGATGATCTCTCTGTTATGGGGATACAGGAAGTTGCTATTGCTCTTCCACGAATTCTCAAACGTTTCAAAGTGTTAAAGAAGCATCTTCAGGCGGATGATAAACCTGACCTATTGGTTCTCATCGATTTTCCTGATTTTAATCTTAGATTGGCGAAAGTTGCCAAGGCGAATGGAATCCCTGTCCTCTATTATATCAGCCCTAAAGTTTGGGCTTGGCGCAGTGGAAGAGCTAAGATCATCGCTGAACGTGTTGATCGGTTGGCGTTGATTTTCCCCTTTGAACCAGATATTTACCAGCCTCTCGGTGTTCAGGCCGACTATGTTGGCAATCCTCTCCTTGACGAGTTCAGCCAATGTCAGCCCAATGGTGATTTACGCAATTATTTAGGAATTGCTGGTGATGATCAGGTTGTGGGGATTTTTCCTGGTAGTCGTAAGAGTGAGCTACAGTATATATTAGAAAGTCTTGTAGAAACTGCGAGCTTGATTCACGCTGAAAAGCCAGAAACAAAGTTTATCGTACCTATCGCACCATCTTTGTCACGCGATGAGATTTCACAGAAATTTTCTGAACATCAATTGCCTGTTAGTTTCGTTGATGAGAACATTTATGAAGTCGCTGCTGCCTGTGATGCTGTCTTGACTGTTTCTGGAACTGTAACACTGCAAATTACATTAACCCAGACACCTATGGCAATTGTCTACAAGGTCGCTCCGCTCAGTTACGCCGTTGGCCGTAGGTTGATCAAGATTAAGTTTGCTGGATTGACGAACATCGTTGCTGAGCGTGGTATCGTGCGTGAATTTATCCAAGATGATGCTGAGCCTGTGGCCATGTGTAATGAAATTATCAAATTGCTTGATGATGAAAAATATAAAGAACAGATGCGTTCTGATCTCGAAGAGGTTTGCCTACGTTTGGGAGAACCGGGCTGTTCACAACGTGTTGCAGATATCGTTGCTGAGATGACTGGATTGAAAGAATAGAATTCCTATGCAGGAAAATAGTAAAAAAAATATATATATGCGATTGATCCAATATGCAGCTCCTTACAGGAAGCTTATTGCTCTATCGATGTTTGCTTCACTTGGTGTCGCCGGGACTGATGCGGCGACTGCATATCTCGTCAGACCTTTTGTGGATCAGTTACTCATTGAGGGTGATCTGACTTTGGCAAAGTTGGTCCCTTTTTTGGTTGTTGGCTTAGCCTCCTTCAAGGGAATCTCTCGCTATGTGCAGGAATTCAATATACGAACTGCTGGGCAAGGGGCATTGCAGGATATTCGCAATAAAGTGTTTGGTCATTCAATCCGCTTATCGATGCGTTTTCATAATGACAATTCAACCGGCGGCTTAATGTCCAGAATCTTAAATGACATCAACGTCCTGCAATCTGCTGTATCTGATGTTTTAGTGACTTTGTTACGCGAATCGATAACAATGATTGCGCTGACTGGATATGCGTTTTACACCGATTGGAAACTTGCTCTTATGGCATTTGTCGCTATCCCTGCTGCGGCATGGCCTGCTGCAGCCATCGGCAAGAAAATTAAGAAGTTTTCTCGGCGTGGTCAGAGCGCTATGGGAGATGTCACTGCCGTTCTTGAGCAAAGTGTTTCTGGTATCAAGGTTATTAAGGCTTTTGCGACTGAAGAATTGGAGCAGGAACGGTTCGTTCGCGAAAATGCAGGTTTCTTTGCATTAATCAAGAAAACCTTTCGGTACTCAGCAGCAACTGCACCTGTGATGGAAATATTGACCTCATTTGGTGTCGCAGCTGTCCTTTGGTATGGCCTTGATCGGGTTATTGCTAACGAGCTGACGAAAGGTGAGTTGTTTTCGATTTTGGCTGCGATTCTATTAATGTATTCGCCGCTTAAAAGGTTGACTAAAGTTAATAACAGTATCCAGAAAGCGATGGGGGCCGCCGTTCGTGTTTTTGAAATTCTCGATAAGCCAATTGAAATCGTGGATGCCGAAGATGCTGTTGATTTACCTCAGTGTCAAGGACAGGTGACATTTGATAATGTTACGTTTTCATATAACGATGAGCCGGTGTTACGTAATTTTAACCTTAGTGTTAAGCGAGGTGAAATCGTTGCTTTTGTTGGTGCCAGTGGTGCAGGAAAGTCAACCATTGTTGCATTACTCAATCGTTTCTATGATCCGCAAGAGGGACGTGTCCTCATCGATGATTTTGACCTGCGTGCTTTAACTCAAAAAAGCCTGCATCAATCAATGGCGCTTGTTGACCAGGATTCCTTTTTGTTTAATGACACAGTTATCAATAATATTCGTTATGGTTGTTGTGGTGCGGATATTGATGAGATACGGTCTGCTGCAAAAAAGGCGTTTGCTGATGACTTTATTAACCAGATGGAAGATGGTTATGACACTCTGATTGGTGATCGTGGAGCCCGACTCTCTGGTGGTCAAAGACAGAGAATTTGCATTGCCCGGGCCATCTTGAAGAATGCTCCGATTTTATTGTTGGATGAAGCGACCAGTGCTTTGGACACCGAAAGTGAGGCGATTGTCCAAAAAGCCCTGAGCAATCTGATGAATGATCGAACGACTTTTGTTGTTGCGCACAGACTGTCGACCATTATGCACGCTAACTCTATTGTCGTATTAGATGGCGGTCGCACTGTTGAGCAGGGAACGCATGAACAATTGCTTTCACACAATGGTGCTTATAAACGACTTTATGATGCGCAGTTCAGGGAGCAGGTCTGATGAAGTTGGGAGATCGATTGTTGTTATGGACTGTTCCTCTTATTGCATCAACTGTACTTCGATTACTTAAAATTAGTGTTCGGACAGAAATTATTGGAGCGAATTATCTCACCTCGCTCTGGGGTAATAATGAACGATCGATCATTTCCTTTTGGCATGATCAATTACTGCTGATGGTCTTTGGATATCCAGGGAAAAACGCTAAGCTATTGATTAGTTCTTCTAAAGATGGTGAGCTGTTGACCCGCACCATGCGCTTTTTTAAGCATGAGACTGTTCGAGGCTCCTCCTCTAAAGGAGGGCGCGCGGCTTTTAAGGAAATGTTATCTCTCGGAAAATCTGATGCCGATATCGTGTTGACTCCTGACGGCCCACGCGGCCCTCGGCACGAACTGAAAGATGGCGTATTACAATTAGCCAAATTAAGTGGTCGTCCCATTGTCCCGATGGCCTTTGCCTGCAGTCGTGGTCATCGGTTTGGATCATGGGATCGTTGTTTGTTGCCTTATCCTTTTTCCAGAGGGGTGTACTCTTTTGGGAAACCGCTATATTTTGACAAAGAGGACGATATCCACCAGTTCCGTGAGAAGTTAAATACTGCAATGCAATTGAATCAGAAGCAGGCTGAGGAGAAGTTGAGGACATATGGTTTATCAGCTGTATAATCTACTCTTATTATTGGCAGCACTTTTTCTGTTACCCTATTACCTGATCAGGGGGGTCAAATACGGGAAGAGCCGTCGTGGAGTTAGAGAGCGTCTCGGGTATTACGATCCGCACTTACTTGAATCTTTGAAAGAGAAGCCTGTTGTTTGGATTCACGCAGTTTCAGTGGGTGAGTCAAGAGCTGCGGTTCCATTAATCAAGCAGATACGTAAGGCTTACCCTGACCATCAGGTTTTACTCAGTAATGTGACCGAGACAGGTCATGCCATTGCTATGAATAATCAGGATATCGATCATTGTATTTTTTTCCCATTCGATTTTTCCTGGGCAGTCAAACGGTCGCTGACTCTGATCAGACCCGCTGTGATTGTTATTGTTGAGACTGAAATCTGGCCTAACTTTACTCGTCAGGCAAATCAGCTTGAAATCCCTTTGTTGATGGTCAATGGTCGGATCTCAGATCGATCCTATCCTCGCTATCGTTATGTACGGTTTTTGTTACGTCCAATTCTTGAAAGCTTTTCAGCCTTTTGCATGCAGTCACAAGCAGACAGTGAACGTATTATTGCCCTCGGAGCTCTCAGCTCCAGGGTTGAGAATACCGGTAATATGAAGTTCGATCACGACTTAAAGACTGTCCGCGTCGGCGAAGTAGAGGAGAATAAAAAGCGTTTTAGATTGCCAGAGAGCGCAGCCATCTTTGTGGCTGGAAGTACCCATGATGGAGAAGAAAAACTTCTGATTGATGCGTACAAAAATATATCATGCAAATTAGAGCGTGAACTGATCCTCGTTTTGATTCCACGTCACCCAGAGCGCAAACGTGATGTCCAATCTTTGTTAAAAGATGCGGATATTAATTGTCGCATGCGAACTCAATTGGATAAAGATGATTCCCTGCTGACTTCTCAGGATATTTTGTTAGTTGATTCTTTAGGTGAAGTGCTCGATTTCTATAGTGTCGCTGATCTTGTTTTTGTCGGTGGAAGTCTTGTGCCAGTAGGAGGGCATAACATTCTAGAGGCGTCTTTACTTGGAAAACCGGTCTTGTTTGGACCTTATGTGCATAATTTTAAAGAAATATCTGGAAAACTAATCCGATCAGGAGCTGGTGTCAAAGTTCAAAACCAACAAGAATTGGAGACACAAAGTCTTCTGATGTTGCAAGACCCTGCCCGCTGCCGGGCAATGGGGGAGGCAGGTCTTTCTTTGATTGCTGAAAACGCTGGTGCTACAGACAGGACGATGCGTCATCTCTCTAAAGTTATATGATGATTAGTCGACTTTCTCGTTTTCACTATAATCTTGTTCGTTTTGGCGCGAAAACTCCTCTTGAATCACTTCTTCTGTTTACTTTGATTCCACTTTCGATTTTATATGGAATCATCTTATGGTGTCGTAATCTTTTTTATGATTTAGGGCTGTCCCAGTCATACGTGTCAAAGCTTCCGGTTATCTCAATCGGAAACATAACTGCCGGAGGAACAGGGAAAACTCCTGCTGTTGATTTTCTTGTAAAGGAATTCATTCGCCAAGGGAAAAAAACTGCAGTCGTTAGTCGTGGTTACGGTGGTACCTTTTCAGGGCGTGTCGGTGTTGTCTCTGATTCTTCAGGGATAACGATGGATGCCGTCTCGTCCGGGGATGAACCATTTTTACTGGCGAACAGAAATCCTGAATGTTCAGTTGTGATTGCTAAAAAAAGAGTTGATGCTGTACGGAAGCTAGAGAATGAAAACCAGGTCGATGTCATTATATTGGATGATGGCTTTCAACATCGGGCTCTACGAAGAGATGTTGATATTGTCCTCCTTGATGCTGTTCAGCCATTTGGGAATGGATGGCCCTTACCTGCAGGTAATTTACGCGAATTTAAAAGAGGAATAAAACGTTCAGATCTTTTACTTCGGACGAAATGTTCCGGAGATGTAACACCCATTTTTGAAGATCGTCCTATTTTCAATTGTCATCATCGATTATCTGATAATGTTTCTGATTTAAATGGCAATTCTCTTCCGATCTCGGCATTACAGGGAAAACAGATTTTAGCTTTTTCTGGTATTGCTAATCCAGAGAGTTTTTTCGATGATCTGGAAGGGATTGGTCTTAGGTTACATGAGACCATTTCATTTGCTGATCATGTTGACTATAGTGACTCTTCCGTCATGCAGAAGCTTCTTTCGAAATCAGCAGATATTGATGCCATGGTTACAACTGAAAAAGACGCTGTTAAACTTGTATCTGATATGTTTGAATTACCTTGTTACTATGTACCGATAGATATGGTGATCAGTAACGTTGATGAATTTATCGAAACACTATCGAAACATATATGGAGAAAGTAGATGGGTGTATCTTCAGAGTTGATGGACATTCTTGCGTGTCCTAAATGTAAAAGTTCAGTAGAGGCTGCACCTGATGGCGGGACAATTCTCTGTCATCAATGCAAACTCAGTTATCCTGTTCGTGACAATATTCCGGTAATGCTGATCGATGAAGCTGAATCGTTCTGATCATAGAGTTGAAACTGATCAACGGTTATTGATTCTGAGTGATACTAAGCCTGGGCATGTGAATCAGTCGATCGCCTATGCGCGTCATCTTGGAATGGCTTATGATCTGGTTGAAGTGACTTTTAAGTATAGGTTCTTTAAGGGACTGTCTTACCTGGCAGATCGCCTGGGGATCTATACCGATTGGCTGTTTGATGCACAGTTGCCAACGTTTGAATATGCTGCAGTTGTATCTGCTGGATCAGGGACTTATTATGCCAACCGAGCGGTGTCTGCTCAGTTAGGCTGTAAAAAAATCGCGATTATGTTACCTAAAGGGTATCGATACGATTTCGATCTGATAGTGGCACAGCAGCATGATGCCCCTCCTGATCTGGATAATTTGGTTGCACTACCGATTAATTTAACCTATGTCGAAGCAAAAGGACTGGTTCAGGCGGATGCCGCTCACCGTTATATTTCAATTGTCATTGGCGGCGATAGTAAACGTGCTGTTCTTGATGAAAATATGCTTCGCAAGCAAGTAGAACAAATCAGAGCACAGTTTCCAGCTCATGATTTCTGGCTGACAACGTCTCGCCGGACATCTGAGGTGGT
>Ga0193952_1000765_pt1 | contig 12851 bp, 11 predicted proteins | sample BB_3_MG_FD_140368 | JGI IMG/M metagenome (GOLD analysis project Ga0193952, IMG submission 140368) | Microbial mat bacterial communities from the Broadkill River, Lewes, Delaware, United States - BB_3_MG | ecosystem: Environmental > Aquatic > Freshwater > River > Microbial mats | place: USA... | reverse complement strand
TCCATCGCATCGGCAAGCCAAGTATGTAATGGAAACTGTGCAGATTTACCCATAGCACCAACAAACAGAAAGATACCGATCCAAGTAAGTGTAGCTATATCTAAAGTAGCCATTGCAGGAAATGCGATGTCATACTGAAGTGAACCTGTGTTCCAATAAATTAAGAAGATACCGATTAACATACCAAGGTCTGCAATACGGTTCATAATAAATGCCTCGTTAGCGGCCCAAGTAGCACTCTCTTTTGTGTACCAAAAACCAATAAGACCCCATGAACAAAGACCAACACCTTCCCAACCTATAAATAGACCAGCAAAGTTATCACTCATAACAAGAACAAGCATTGAGAACACAAAAGCCGATAACCAAGCAAAGAAACGGTTAAAACCTTTATCGTGTGACATATACCCAATAGCATATACATGAACTACAGTTGAAACTAAAGTTACAACCATCATCATAGTAACTGAAACCTGATCAACTACAAAACCAAACGGAATGTAAAGATCACCAGTAGCCATCCATGTCATCATCTCTACATGAAGAGTATGACCAGTTGTCATAACTAGTATTAAAAGTATAGTTGAACTAAGTAGTGATACACCTAGTAATATACTTGGAACTATACCAGCTATCAATGTTTTTGGACGTGCGCCAAAAAGTGCTGCAAACAAAGAACCAACAAGTGGCGAGAATAATGCAGTATATAAAAATAATTCCATTAGCCTATCCTTTCATTCTTGTCATAAAGTCAAGGTCAATGTTGTTATAGCGTTTATGCCAAACAATCAATAAACCAAGCCCAACTGCAACTTCACTTGCTGCAATAGCAATTACAAAGAATGCAAACATTTGACCAGTAAGGTCACCGTAATAATGTGAGATTGCTGCAAAAGCGATATTTACAGAATTTAATAAAATCTCAGTTGCAAAAAACAGCATTAAAAGATTTTTTCTCTTCATCACACCAACTAAACCTATACAAAATAGAATTGTCGATAAAACAAGATAGTGGTTTAATCCAATTTCCATCATTTAAGATCCTTTGGTTTCATTTTTTCAGCACGCATATCTTTGATCTCTTCTTCAGTCATCATAGTTAAAGATGCATCCATTTTCTTACCAGCTAGAACAATACCTGCGATCATAGCTACTAAAAGCATAACTGCTGCTACTTCAAAAGGTACAAGATATTTAGTAAATAAAACCATACCTACCTCTTGAGTATTACCTTCATTTCCAACCGGATATAAAGCAGTAATATTATCACCAACAATTGGAGCTGCGAAAATTAAAACAACTAAAACAGCACTAATAGTTGCTAAACCAACTACAAGATACTGATTACCTTTTTTCTCTTGAACCTCTCTTGTTGTATCAAAAAACATCATTCCAAAAGCATATAAAGCCATAACAGCACCAGAGTAAACTACTATCTGAACTGCACCTAAAAAGTCAGCACCCAATATAAAGAAAAATGCCGAAATAAAAATCATCCCTGCTGCTAACGCTGTTAGAGCGTATAACGCTTGTGATGTAGTTACAGTTATATAAAACATCGCAATAGTTAAAAAAGCAAACAGATAAAAAGCAATCGCTTCAAACATACCTATACTCCTTAATATGCTAGAGGTGTTTTTTTAACACGCTCATCTTCATGTGGTGTGATAGCACCAAAACCTTCAAACTCTTGTTGAGTTCCTGCCTTCATTTTATCAAGTGGTGTTAACATATCTTCATATAAAATGAAGTGTTCACGTTGCTCAGATGCATTTTCATACTCACCACCATGTGTGATAGCAAGTTCAGGACAAACCTCTGCACAGTATCCACAAAAGATACAACGACCAAGGTTGATACTGTATTCAGAAACCTCTTTACGAGAGTTCTCATCTATTTTAGTGTCCATTCTAATACAGTTAGATATACAGATCTTCTCACAAAGACCACAACCTATACATCTCTCAGTATCACTCTCCCAAAGTCTTTTCATCTCATGAACTGCACGATATCTTGGACCTATTGGCATCTTCTCTTCTGGATACTGTACTGTATGGATATCAAACTTGATCATCTCGCGAAGTACTACCCAAAGACCAACAAAAAGCTCACCTTTAAAAGTTCTGCTAATTACACGCTTAAACTTACCCCATGGTGTAGTAGGGTAATCAGCAATATCTACCATAAAGTAGCCGTTATCACTTACATTTCTATCATTAAATTGTTCTTCAATTTTCATCAATTACCCCTTACAACATTACTAAGCCAGTTACAACTATGTTGATCACAGCTATAGGCATTAAAACTTTCCAACATAACCACATCAACTGATCCGGTCTTACATCTGGCCAAGCAGCTCTTGTCCATAAAAAGAAGAAAAAGAAAAATGTCACTTTACCTAAAAATGCTAATGCTCCTAAAACACTTCCATCACCAAAACCACCTAAGAAAATAAGTGGGATAACAAAAGAGATAAAGAACATATTTGCATACTCACCAATGAAGAATAGACCCCATCTCATACCAGAGTACTCAGTACCAAAACCATCAATAATCTCGTGATCATTTGCTATTAAGTGAAATGGTGTACGTCCAGTCTCAGCAAATGCAGCTATCCAAAACAGTATAAATGCTACAGGCTGTGACCATACGATCCAACCATTGTCAATTTGATAGTTATTAAAGTCTATTAATGAAAGTGACCCAACCATCATGATTGGAGCAAGAATTGAAAGACCAGTTACAACCTCATAAGAGATAAATACAGCAGCACCACGAGCAGCAGATATAAGTGAGAACTTATTAGCCGAAGCCATACCACCTAAAAGTGGACCATAAAGACCAATACCCATAACACCTAGGATATATAAGATACCTATGTTGATATCTGATACAATTGGATTAACTTTATATCCAAAAATCTCAAAAGATGGTAAAAATGGAATAGCAGCTGCAGCCATAAAAGCTGTTGCAGCCGTAATAACCGGTGCTATTTTAAAGATACGTCCAACTACATTTGTAGGTATAATATCCTCTTTTGTAAATAGCTTAATACCATCTGCTGCAACTTGCAACAATCCATATGGACCAACATACATTGGTCCAAGACGACGTTGCATAAATGCAAGTACTTTTCTCTCAAAGTATGTACCTAAACCTGCTAAAGCAGAAAATACAAGTAAAATTACAACTATTTTGACAATAGTTTCAATCAAATATGCTGTTTCCATATATTACACCTTTTCTATCGAAGCTAAATTAAAGCGGTAATCGCTAAACAAAGCCTCTGAATTTAGATTTGAATCAAAAGTTGGCAAAATAGCTATGTTGCCGCTTATTTTATTATCACTTACAATGTTTGCTACTAGCTCACCATTGTCAGTTTTTACCCTAACGTTTTCTCCTTCGTTAAAGTCACTTGCATTTAAGTAGTCTTCACTCATGTAAACTCCGCTGATCTCATCAACATTAGTACATTTATTCGTAAATTCACTAAACTGTCTAACAGGATTAGCAAGGTAGATCAATGTACCTTCTAATTTAGTATCATTAAATTCAGCTACTTTTGTATCATCAGATTTTTTCACTTCTATTTTATCAAGAAGATATCCACGATGTTCTGTCCCATCATTTTCATAATGGTTTGGAAGCTCATCAAAAGCTACCGCTTTAAATCCAGCTTCTACTGGTAGCATAGATGTATAATCAACTGTATAATCAGCTTTTAAACCAAGTTCATTTGCTATATCATTTAATACATATCCGTTGTATGGAAGTGCTACATTTGTAGGATTAACTCTTTTGTTTATAGAAGTTAATGTTCCCTCTTGCTGATTTATTGCTGGCATATCAAGATCACCATTACCTAAAGCAGACAATGTAAAATCTCCTTTAGTGTTGTAACCAATTGTATATCCAGTAACACTTTCATCAAGGTCACATATAAGACTAACACCTAATGTATTAGTCAATGTTGGGATCATAGTTACTTTAAAATCTGTACACTGCTCTATTAAAGCTAAAAGACGTGCACAGTTTTTAGAATTTGGATGAGTATAAAGATCTGGTCCAGCTATTAAAGAAAATGTATCTTTTTTCTTTAGGTTTTTCTCTAAATTTTCCATAAATTTAGTATCTACACCTAAAATATCTAAAAGAGCATTGTGGTCTACAACAACTTCTTTATCAACCTTTTTAGGTACCATTTTTTTCTTTTCTACCTCAACTTCTTCCTCTTCACCTGTCTCTTCATTAACCTTAATCTCTTTAACCATCTCTATAACTTCTTCTTTGATAGTTTCAGTTACAGTTACTGTTTTATCTGAGTGAAAAGTGCTTAGGTACTTAGTCACATCTGCTGGAACTTTTTCTTTATCACCAAATAGATCAAGTACTAAGTAAAGAGCAACTTCTTCTTGTAACGGTGCATGTTCAACTGTCATTATAGATTTTCCAAGACCTTCAATAATAGGGTCTTTTACAGGGTGGAAGTAAAGGCCAGCCCCTTTGTTTATAGTCATTGAGTTGTTCAGTGCATATCTTGCATTTGGATTATCACTTTTTAGTGCACTACCTATTGATATGACAAAATTAGAGTTATGAGTAGCTTTTAAGTCATTTTGATATAGTTTAGTTCCACTTACTTCGCTGTAATCGTTTAAAAATCTTTGAAATACATAAGCATCTTTATTTACAAGTTTAGCACCTGTTTTTTCTTTGATCTTTTGAAGTATCAGAGCTTCTTCATTTGTAATAGTAGAAGTAAACTCTATCGATTCAGCTTTGTTAAATGCTTCTACAGCAGATGCAAATGCAGCTTCATCTTTTCCTTCAACTTTGTTTTCATAATCAAATGCATAACGCCCTGCACCACAAAGTGATACATAGTTCCACTCGTTCATCACACGGTAGATTTTTTTAGTATCATCACTTACATTTGTATGTTTAACATCGTATGAGATTTGACATCCAGCTGAACAATGTCCACAAGTAGCAGGAATCTGTTCTAACTCCCAAGCATTTGATTTATACATAAAGTGAGTATCAACTAAAGCACCAACCGGACAAACAGCTGCACACTCACCACAAGATGTACAATCAAGCATATCTTCACCACTTGTTAAGCCGATAACTGATTTATTAAGCTTATTCCACATAGCGTATGCATCTTTTGGCATAGTCTCTTTATACTCAGCGTCAAGTGCATCTGCACCACGTGGTACAGTTTTAAGTGAGTTATCACCAATCATATCTTTACATGCAGTCGAACATCTCTCACAAACTATACAAAGACCCGGATCGTAGTGTAGGTGACCCCAATCTTTAGCCTCGCGGCTCACATCTTTGATCGCATAGCTTTGAGAATCTACACCTAGTTCAAGTGTATAGTTTTGAAGTTCACACTCACCTGATTGATCACAAACACCACATTGTAATGGATGGTTTACATCGTAAACTTCCATAATTGCACGACGTTCTTTTTCAATGTTCTCAGTAGAAGTGGTAATATTCATACCCTCTTTAGCCTTGGCATTACAAGCATATACTTGCTTTCCATCAGCTTCTACTAAACATATCCTACATGCAAGAGTTGGACTACATCTTGTTAAATAACAAATTGCAGGTATAAATATATCATTTGCGCGCGCTGCATTTAATATATATTCACCCTCTGTGGTTTGAATCTCCTGATTATCTATTGTTATTGTAATATTGCTACTCATTTATTACCTCTAGTTTTACTTGATTGTATCTATAATTTGATGACTTTGACTCAACATCGAAAGTAGGATTATACGCAATCGTACCTTTGAGATGTCTATCAAGGTGAAAGTTTCTTACATACTCTATTCCATCAATTACGAACTTTACTCTATCTCCTGATTTTATTTTAGCTGCTGTTGCAAACTGTTCAGAACCCAATATTTCATCTTTTTCTACAATCTGCTTACAGTCTTTTGTAAAGACTGAAAACTGGTCTATCGGATTTTTGTTATATAAAACACTTCCATTAAACTCACCTAGTTCTGCAACTTCATCAAGTTTAGGTCTTTTTCTATTGCTTTTTGCTTCGATCTCATAACCACGGAATTCATTTCCAACATTGTCGTAGTAGTTATCTAGCTCATCAAATAACACATCTTTAAAGCCTAGTTTATGAGTATAATCAATTGTATTTTCACTCTCTACACCCAATGCACAAGCTAAATCATTTAGTTCATAACCATTGTATTCAACAGCTGCATTTAAAGGTACAAGTTTTTTGTCTATATTTACAAAAGTACCCTCTTGTTGATTAAGAGCTGGCATATCTAAATCACCATCACCTTTAGCACTTAGTGTGTAATCAGCTTTAAAGTTATAACCTACAGTTAAACCATCTTGCTTTTCATCCAGATCACAGATCAGACTTACACCTAAAGTATTTGTAACAGGTGGAACTACTATAACTTTAAACGAAGTATTTTTCTGCAAATAACCAGCTATAAGGGCTATATTATTTGATCTTGGATGATTTATAACATCCTCTCCGATTACTAATAGAGGGTTCTTTTTTCTTATCAAAGCTTGTTTTAGTGCATCTAATTCTTCTTCAGATATATTGCTCTCACCACAAAGGTAACCAATATCTAGTGAATCAAAGAACTCTTGTTGAGAAGACTTATCTTCAACAAACGTATCAGCGATCATTGCTAGTGCTGCTTCTTCACTTCCAACCTCATTTTTAATAAAAAGAGATACTAAGTTTGCAATACCACTCTCTTCTACCGGATGAATAGAAGCTACATATGCTTTATTATGGTTAACAGCTTGTGCAAGTGAGAATCTAATCATAGGATTATCAGAAGATATTGAGCTTCCTACAGAGATCACATAGTCACTTTTCTTAATATCATCAAGATTTGCGTTATATAAAGATGTGTTTGCAGCAGATGCAAAACTCTCCATAAACTCTTGATATTTTTTAGCCTCATCATTTACAAGGTTAAATCCAAGCTTTTTCTTTAACTCATTTAGTATATATGCTTCTTCGTTTGTGATCGTTGATGTAAAAACAACATTTTTTGCACTTTTTAGATTTTGTATTGCATCATTAAATGCATCTTCATCTTTGTTTAGTACTTTATTCTCATAGTCATATCCAAATCTTCCAGCTCCACATAATGATGAAAATTCTGATTCATTAGTAACTCTAAGGATACTTCCCTCTTTTGATTCATAGTTTAGTGAACATGCACTTGAACAATGTGCACACGATGATGGAACTTGTTGTAACTCCCATGCATTTGACTGGTATTTAAAATCAGTACTAGCCATAGCTCCAACAGGACATACACTTATACATTCACCACACTCTATACAGTTTTTACGATGTATATCGATCTCAGATTTATATCCCCCAGGTTTGATATACAGTGCTTCACTACCTACAACTTCATTACATACAGCTGTACACTTTTCACATAAAATACAAAGAGAAGGATCATATGTATGTACACCCCATTTCTTCTTTTTACGCTTTTGATCACGAACTGCAAAAGTTTGTTCACTCACACCAAAGTCAAGAGTTTTATTTTGAAGATCACATTCACCAGATTTATCACAAACACCACATTGAAGAGGATGGTTTACATTATACATCTTCATGATATTTTGACGCTCTTTATAAAGTGACTCTGAATTAGTTTTCACTTCAATACCATTAACAGGAGGTGTATTACAAGAAAGTACAAAACCATCCTGACCTTCAACCTCTACACAACACATACGACATGATGCATTGGCAGTAGTTTTTGGCAGGTAACACATAGTTGGAATATATATTCCCTCTCTACGAGCTACATCTAAGATAGTTTCACCTTTGTTAGCGTTATATTCATTTCCATTTATTTTAAATTTAACCATAACGCCCCCTTTACCTAGCTACCATAGCAATGTAGTAACAACGCATACAACGCTCAGCTTCGCTAATAGCTTGATCTTGAGTAAAACCAAAATTAACTTCCTGATTGTTGTACTTTCTAATATCTACATCTAAAACTTCAGATTTTTGACGAGGGACACCTGCTAACCAGCCAGTGATCTTCTCATTCTTGTCATAAACCCTCATTTTTCTTAAATGATCTTCCATAATCTCATCATCAGTTAATGTTATCTCACCACCATTTTGAACGAAACGGCTCATTACAGATGCTGCACGTTTAGCCTGACCAACTGCATTTACAATAGTCATTGGACCATATTCGCAGTCACCTGATGCAAATACACCCTTACGTGATGTCATATAGTCTTTACCATTTGTCTTAAGTGTAGCCCAAGACGTCATATCTAGTTCCCACTCTTCAGGTATAAAGTCTAGATCAGCTGATTGAGAAACCGCAGGGATTAAATAATCAACCTCTATAGTCTCAGTAGCACCCTCGATCTTAACTAATTGTGGACGACCACCATCAGGATCAGGAACTAATTCGAACTTATCTACATCAAGTGATTTTAAAACATCATTTTCATCGTTCATCTTAGCAACAGCAGAGTGAAATATAAACTCTACACCCTCTTCAACTGCTTCATGATACTCTTCATAGGTTGTATTACGGATAATTGTTTTTTCATCACGGCGATAAAGCATGATCACACGCTTTGCACCTGCACGAATAGAACAACGTACAACGTCCATAGATGTAAAACCACCACCTACACACGCTACTGTTTTACCAGTAAGATCTACATGATCAGTTGGAAGCATCTGCTGTTCTTGTACCTCTTTAGGTGTAGTGATACCGAACTTCTCATACAGGTTTACCCAATCAAGAAAATCAATAGCACCCCAATAACCCTTAATCTCAGGACGTTCATTATCACAACGTACTTTCTTAGATATACGAGTACCAGAAGCTATCATAGTTGCATCATAATCTGTCTCAAACTGACGCATCTCATCAGATGACACTTTATGGTTTAGTATAAAATTAACACCTAAATCTTTAACAGCTTCTATATCTTCTTGATATTTACCCCATGGCATACGATATTCAGGTACACCAACTGTAACTTCACCACCTAAAACAGGAAGTTCTTCGTAAACATCAACTTCAACACCATCAAGTGCTAAGTAGTATGCCGTAGTAAGTCCAGCTGGTCCTGCACCTATAACTGCAACTTTTTTACCTACAGGTGCTTTTTTCTTACCCTTACCTGGGTGATAAAAACCTAATCCATGATCAGTTTCATAATCAGCACCAAGGCGTTTAAGCTCCATAATAGATATAGGAGAATCAAGGTTTGTTCTTCTACACTCATCTTCACACGGATGTGGACATACACGTCCACAGGTATGTGCTAGAGGCATTGTTTGTCTAGTGGCACGAAGTGAGTCATCTAGTTTAAGATCTCTTACACCCTCTATATATGCAGGGATATCAACATGTGCTGGACATGCATCCATACAAGGGGCTGTGATCTTAGCTATATAATCTACATCTTCATGATAGTGTTTAGATGGTTTCTGACTATTTATACACTCTAAAAAAGTCTCTTCAAAGTGTGTCATAAGATCTAATAGTGGATTTGGTACAGTTTTACCAATCTCACACTTAGATGTAAGTTGCATAGACTTAGAAACCTCTTTTAAGTGGTCCATATCTGCTACACTACCCTCACCTCGAGCAATCTTATCTAATAGATCATAAAGGATTCTTCCACCCCAACGACCCGGTGCACATCTACCGCACGCTTCAGAATACTCTTGGTACTGGTGAGCATATTCAGTAGCAAGTTTTACTACATCTACATCTTTATCAAATAGAGCTACACCATCCCAACCAATAAACGCTTTAGAAGAAGAGTGCTCATTATATTGCTCTGGCAATTTATAAGCAGACTCTTTCCAGTCAGCTTCATCTTTACCGATATTATTAATGTGCTCTTCGCGCCACGTTGAGAAATATACTTTACTCAAAACTTAGCCCTTAACCTTTTTTAACAACGATAGTCCAGTCAACTTCGTTGAATTTTAATGAATTAAGTAGTTCATAACCACACTCTTTAACTAAGTCTGCCGAGTTTTGAATCGGTGTAAAATCACCGATCTCAAATAAAAATATGGCAACTTCACCCTGCTTATGCTCGTCTAAAATCTCTTTCATACGAGGTTCGTAATTATCTTTTAAATGTCTAAGGTCATATCTTTTCATTATCTATCTACCTCACCAAATACGATATTTGTAGTACCTATGATTGATACAACATCTGGAATATAGTGACCAGGTAATAGGTCAGTTAAAATTCCTGTATGCCAGAAACTTGGCGCACGTAGTTTAAGTCTGTAAGGATAAGCTCCACCTTGAGAGTTGATAAAGAAACCAAGCTCACCTTTTGGCGATTCAGTTGGAACATAAACCTCACCTACAGGTGGACGCATACCTTGAGTTACAAGTACAAAGTGTTGCATTAATGAATAGTTTTGAGTCATTATGTCTAACTTTGGAGCTGAAACATATTGAGGAGCGTGTGCCATCAGTTCTGTTTGATTATTTTTAACACACTCTTGATACATATCTATTGTTTGGTAAAGGATCTTTGCAGACTCTCTCATCTCTTCCATGTAGATTCTATAGCGAGCATAGTTATCACCCTTGTCAGAATAAGGAACATTAAATTCAACTTCATCATATAACTCATACGGCTCTTCTTTACGAATATCCCAAGCTACACCGCTAGCTCTAAGCATTGGACCTGTACAACCCCATGATAGTGCCATATCAGTTGAAATCTCTCCAACCTCTTCCATTCTCATTAACCAGATACGGTTTTGATCTAGTAGATCTTCGTAATCTTTAATATTTTGTGGAAGCTTGTCTAGGAAAGTTTTTAGCTGAGCAATAAAACTGTCTTGAATATCAAGTGGAACTCCACCAATACGAATAGCTGCATGAGTTAAACGTGCACCACAGTAACCTTCCATAATATCCATTAAGTACTCACGCTCGCGGAATGCGAATAAGAATACTGTCATCGCACCGATATCAAGTGCCGTTGTAGCTAACCAGAAAAGGTGAGACATTAAACGGTTGATCTCTAAAAGCATCATACGGATAACTTTAGCACGACGAGGAACTTCAAGACCTACAAGTTTTTCAACTGCAAGTGCGAAACCGTAGTTGTTTGAAGATGAAGCGATATAGTCCATACGGTCAGTTGTCGGCATGAACTCATTATAAATCATGTTTTCAGCCATCTTCTCCATACCACGGTGAAGATATCCAACATCAGGATGCGCTTTTACAATTTGCTCTTGTTGAAGGTGAAGCATTAAACGTAACTGTCCGTGAGCTGATGGGTGCTGAGGACCGAAGTTTAATATAAGTTCATTATCTTCTCTATCAAAAGTAATATTTTCAAAAAACGGCGTTAATCTATTTTTTACTTGTGCCATATTTTACCACCTATCTTTGAGGGTCATCAATAACTTTTGATGACTCTTTATCTAATTTTTTAATCAAGAACACACCACCATCTTCTTGGTAAGACTGTGTTTTATCTTTATTTTCTTCTTTTTCTGGGTCCATACCTTTTGGCACTTCATGACCAAGACGAGCAAAACGTTCAGAATCGTACCTGTCAACGCGAGCAGTGTCACGAAGTTCAGGTCCGATAATATCACGTGCTTCTTTTCCATAGATCTTGTCAACTTCATACCATGCTGCAAACTCGTCACCTTGTAGTGGATAAGTTTTAAGAAGTGGATGACCTTGCCAATCGTACGGCATTAATATACGTTTCATAAACTCATGACCGTTTGCTTCAATACCAAACATATCGTACATTTCACGTTCACTCCAGTCAGCACAGCGGAATAGTTTAGATACAGAATCAACAGCTTGACCATTTTTAATTGAATATTTTATACGGATACGTTTACGTTTAGACATACTTAACATTTGATAAAAGATCTCAAATTCATCACGTTGCTCAATAAAATCTATAGCACTCATCTCTGAGAGTTGAGTATATTCTAGTTCGTCTCTCATAAACTCTAAAACAGCAAAAATATCTGAAGGATTAATCCAAACAGTCATCTGCTCAACTTGAATAAATGCTTCTTTTACTTCAAACTTACCTTTTATAGCCTCTAGATCAGCCAAAAATACAGGATCACTTTCAACTTCAAATTTTGCAACTTGTGGAGCTTGCCAATATCTATCTGTGTAGTATGGTTTTGCCTGTACGTTCCCTTTTGGTTTATATGCTCTCATTACATCAACCTTTTAGCTTTTTGTGCACGACCGGCTTTGTTTGCACGGATCTTCTTTTGAAGTAACATTACACCATACTGAAGTGTTTCCGGACGAGGAGCACAACCAGGAAGATAAAGATCAACTGGGATAATTCTATCAGCACCTTGAACTGTTGCATATGTATTAAACATACCACCAGTATTTGCACATGAACCCATAGATATTACCCATCTTGGCTCTGTCATCTGATCATAAAGTCTTTTAATAAACTCAGCGTGTTTTTTAGTAAGAGTACCTGCTACGATCATAACATCAGCTTGACGAGGTGAAGCTCTAAATATAGTACCAAAACGGTCAAAGTCATATCTTGATGCACCTGAAGCCATCATCTCAATACCACAACAAGCAAGACCATAAGTAAGTGCCCATAGTGAGTTTGAACGTCCCCAGTTAGCTAACTTGTCAATAGACGTAAGTGCTACCGGTAAACCGCCATCTTGTGTATAATTTATTTTATGTTGTGCCATTCAAGCGCTCCTTTTTTCCATGCATAAACGAAACCTATTGTTAGTAATCCTATAAACATTAACATCTCAGCTAAACCAAACCAGCCTA
>Ga0193952_1000757_pt1 | contig 12897 bp, 10 predicted proteins | sample BB_3_MG_FD_140368 | JGI IMG/M metagenome (GOLD analysis project Ga0193952, IMG submission 140368) | Microbial mat bacterial communities from the Broadkill River, Lewes, Delaware, United States - BB_3_MG | ecosystem: Environmental > Aquatic > Freshwater > River > Microbial mats | place: USA... | reverse complement strand
GTGTTTTTTGATGCTAAAGCAGATGAAATTATGGATATTCTTTCTGGAGGACCAAGTGTTAACATTACAAAAGCAATGGATATCTTAAACAGAATAGCGCCAATGCATTCACAAAAGTGGCGAAATATTAAGTATTAATATGCTATTCAAATAGTCTACACTGTTATTGCCTATGTAGAATCTTCCGTTTTAAGTTATTGCAGTATTTCAGAATCCTTTATATTTTTACCAGAACATATAAGAGTATAGTAAACTCGAATATTTTTTTACCTATTTCAAAATATGAATAAGTAAACGCTTAAATTTGTATAACAAATTATAAAGTCTTGCTCACATCACTTTACATAAAAAATTACGCACTCATAGATGAGTTAAATGTTGCATTTAATAATGGTTTAACTATCATTACAGGAGAGACAGGTGCCGGAAAATCTATCTTATTAGGTGGTCTATCTTTAGTTTTAGGCAAACGTGCAGATTTAAGTCAGGTGAAAAATGCAGAAGAAAAATGCATTATAGAAGCCGTATTTGACATCGCCAATTATGATTTAAAAGAACTATTTAAGGTTTTAGATTTAGATTATGATGTGCAAACTATTATTAGACGCGAAATTTTACCTTCAGGAAAATCAAGAGCCTTTATTAATGATACACCTGTAACCTTAGAAAGTTTAGTCGCTTTGAGTAGCTACTTAATAGATATTCATTCGCAGCATCAAACACAACAATTAACCCAAGACGATTATCAGTTTAAAGTTATAGATGCTTTAGCTGAAAATAAGTCTAATTTGGAAACATTTTCAAAAGGCTTAGTAGCGTATAAGTCACTTCAAAAAGATTTAGAAGAATTAAAGCTTTCTAAGGCTGAATTGATAAAAGAATACGATTATAATCTGTTTTTATCTAACGAGTTAAATGAAATAAATTTAGAGAAAATTGATCTTGAAGATTTAGAAAATCAATATGAAGAGCTCAATAATGTAGAAACCATAGGAGAGAAGTTAAGTAGTTCTAAAGTTATATTAAATACCGAAGACCTTGGCGCCATAGATCAATTAAAAGCTGTAAAGCAAGAATTATCTAAAATTGCTGGTTTTGGTAAATTATATGAAAGCTTAAAAGCTCGTATTGATAGTGTTGGAATTGAACTCGAAGATATTTTAGTTGAGTTAGATAATTTAGAAGAAAATTTATCTACAGATCCGCAAGAATTAGAACAAATTGGTAGTAAACTTCAAATTATAAACAATCTATTTCAAAAACATTCGGTCTCAGAAATTGAGGAATTAATCACTATTAAAAATGATTTAAAATCTAAAATTGACAATACCGAAATTTTAGACGATACCATACGCCTTAAAGAAGAGCAGATTTTAAAATTAGAAGAGAAGCTTAATCAAGTGGCTTTAAAAATCCATAATAAAAGAAAGAAAATTATTCCAGTTTTTGTTTCAAAATTAGAGGCTATACTTTCAGATTTAGGCATGCCAAATGCAAAGTTTAAAGTAGAATTAGAAACTACTCGTCATTTTCTTAAAAATGGAAAAGACAACTTACAATTTTTATTTATGGCTAATAAAGGGTCTAGTTTTAACGAGCTTAAAAAATCAGCCTCAGGTGGAGAACTGTCACGTATAATGTTGGCTATAAAATCTATATTGGCTGAATATATTCAGTTGCCATCTATAATGTTCGATGAAATTGATACGGGTGTTTCAGGTGAGATTTCAAACAAAATGGGAGAGATAATGAAGCAAATGAGTAGTCAAATGCAAGTATTTACTATTACACATTTGCCTCAAATTGCAGCCAAAGGCAACTCGCATTTTAAAGTGTTTAAAACAGATATCGAAGAAGTAACACATACACAGCTTAAAAAATTAAATGAAGATGAACGTATCGTAGAGATTGCTCAGATGCTTGGTGGATTAAATATTACAGATTCAGCAATGGCACATGCAAAGCAATTGTTAAATTAATTAATTTTAAAAGATGAAACGGTATTTTATAATTCTATTATTTGCAGGTGGCCTTGTGTGTCTTGCTTGTGATAAAGATGATCCTTGTGAGGTTAATCATGTAATTATAAACGGAGAATGTGTTCCTGACTATATTTTTCCAGATAATAGCGTCGTATTACAAAATGGTGATAAATATTATCATAAAAAATTTGGTCTCATTATATATAAAGACGGCCAATGGACAGATAAATGGAATAATATTATTGAAGAATTATAACCTAAAATCAATTTATAAGCTTACAGTCGCAATTTTTAGACTTTAAAAAACAAACAACTAAAACAATAACCATATGTCATACAATTTACTAAAAGGAAAAAAAGGAATCATATTTGGAGCTTTAGACGAAAACTCTATTGCTTGGAAAACTGCTGAACGTGTACATGAAGAAGGTGGTACGTTTGTATTAACCAATGCACCTGTTGCTATGAGAATGGGACAGATAGATGAATTGGCAAAAAAAACAGGTTCTCAAATTATTCCTGCAGATGCAACTTCGGAAGCAGATTTACAAAATTTAGTAGAACAATCTATGGAGATTTTAGGAGGTAAAATTGATTTTGTTTTACATTCAATAGGTATGTCTATTAATGTTAGAAAAGGAAAACACTATACAGATCAAAATTATGCATGGACACAAAAAGGAACAGATGTGTCAGCAATGTCTTTTCATAAAGTTATGCAAACACTTTACAAAGCTGATGCCATGAATGAATGGGGAAGTATTGTAGCTTTAACGTATATGGCTGCACAACGTGTATTTCCTGATTATAACGATATGGCAGATAATAAGGCGTATTTAGAAAGTATTGCACGTAGCTTTGGCTATTTCTTTGGTAGAGATAAAAAAGTACGAGTTAATACCATTTCGCAATCACCAACACCAACTACAGCAGGTTCAGGTGTAAAAGGTTTTGATGGATTTATAGCTTATGCAGAAAAAATGTCGCCTTTAGGTAATGCAACTGCAATGGATTGTGCAAATTATACTGTGACACTATTTAGTGATTTAACAAAACGAGTAACGCTTCAGAATTTATATAACGATGGAGGATTTAGTAATATGGGGGTCAGTGATGCTGTTATGGAGACTTTTGTAGATAAACAATAAACAACTTAATAAACAATATATTTTTAGCCGTTATGTTAATTACATAGCGGCTTTTTTATGGCTTTTAAAATTCATGAATTTTGACAGTCTAATTGAAGTAAAAGAGTCAATTATTTTAAAATATAGCTTAAATGTTTTTTGTCGGTATTTTCGACATTTCAACGATTTGAAAGTTAAACTAAAAGTTATTCTAAATAATTAACATATTTTTAAAGAATTACTAACTTAAAAATACAATTTTATGAAAAAAATTACGCTTTGCTTATTTGCACTGTGTTGTTTTGCCTTTTCTTGGCAAGGACAGTCGCAAATATTTATTGACGAGTCATTAGATTCAGGAGTGCCTGCAGATTGGACAAATAATTATTATTATTCAAGTTCAACTGCAGATTACTTATGTGAAGGTACAGGGAATGTATACAATAATTTATATTATAGTACTTGGACTGAAGAGGCTTTCGATGGAGATTTAACTTCTCCTAATTACGTAGGTGTCTCAAATGAGACAGATACAACAGTTGAGTTTGAATGGAATGCTAGACCATATTCTACTAATGCAGTAGATTATATTATTTATGTAGAGTATTCAACTAATGATGGTACAGACTGGAATTTAATTTCTTCTTTTGCGGTTACAGAAACAACAGCTTGTACGCAATACTCTGATGTAATACCTGCGGCTAGTCTGCCAAGCGGATCAGATTTTAAATTTAGAGTAAGAGGTGAGTGGGTATCTGGTGACAGTTATTTTTACTTAGATAATATTTATATTACTCAGGCTATTAGTTGTCCGCAACCTTCTGATTTATCAGTTTCTAACTTAGAATCAAATCAAGCAGTTTTATCTTGGGTAGAAAATGGTTCTGCATCTTTGTATAACGTTGAAGTTGTATTAGCAGGAGATGCTCCAACTGGTATTGCAACTGATACTGGTGTTGCAAACTCATTTACTAAAACTGGTTTAGCTGCAGATACAGCATATGAATTTTACGTGCAAGCAGATTGTACAGGTGGTGATGTAAGTGCATGGGTTGGACCTGGATATTTTTATACAGGATATTGTGTTCCTGAATCTACAAATCCTGGTACCTATACAGATTCATTTACTGTAACAGGTGCTTTAATGGATACATCAACAAGTGAAACAGGTTATACAGGTACTGGATACGCAGATTACTATGATACAAATACAATTGAAAGCTTCGAAGGAGGTGCATTTGATTTTTCAGCTACAATTGTTGGAGGAACAGCTGGTTATGCTGTTTGGGTAGATTGGAATAATGATTTTATATTCGATGCTGACACAGAAACCGTTTACAATACAACAGGTTATGATAATGGTCCATTTGAAGCTACAATAGCCGTGCCAAGTGGAACAGCTATGGGTGACTATAGACTTAGAACTATGGTAGATTATAATGATTCTAATCCTAATGATGATGCCTGTGCCTTTGGTTCTGGAAGAGGTGAGGTAGAGGATTACAAACTAACTATTGTAGCTGCGCCTACTGATGCTATGGATTTTAATAATGTACAGTGGGTAACTGATGGTGTTAATGGTAGTGATGTATCTTTATCGATTAGCGCTGGTACAGCGGTAACAGTGTATGCTAAAGGGTACGAAGCTGGTGTTACCGATGCAGAAGGTGCAGGTGCTGGTGTTGAATGTTGGATTGCAATTAATAACGAGAATACTGATCCTGCAACTTGGGACAACGCGCTATGGAAAGTTGCTACATATAGCAGTGATTCAGGTAATGATGATGAATATGCATATACCACTTCAGATACTCCACCTGGTACAAACTATGTAGCTGCAAGATGGCGTTTAAATAACGCAGCTTATACTTATGGAGGTTTCAATGGCACTTGGGATGGGACTAACAATGTAAGTATTGAGCTTGTTGTAGATCCAGTAGCTAATGATGATTGTGCAGGAGCAATTGCATTAACTGTAAATGCAGATTTTGATTGTGCAGTAACTACTACAGGTACTATTCAATACGCTACTGCATCAGGTGAAGATGAAGCTACATGTTTTGGTACTGAAAATGATGATGTATGGTTTTCTTTTGTGGCAACAGCAGAATCTCATAAAATTAGTTTGTTAAATGTAGCAGGTACTCCAACTGATTTATATCATTCTGTTTGGTCAGGGGCTTGTGGGGCACTTACAAACATAAACTGTAGTGACTCTGATAACAGTACTTTAACAGGATTAATGGTAGGTGAAACATATTTGTTAAGAGTAAATTCATATAGCACAGCAGCTAATCCAACGACAACTTTTGATATTTGTATTGGAACACCACCACCACCACCAGCAAATGATGATTGCGAAGGAGCAGTAGTATTAACTGTTGAAAATGAAATTACTGATTTAGCTTCTGCAACACAAGTGTCAGGAACTATTGCTAGTGCAACCGACTCAGGTATTGCAGCTTGTGCAGGTAGTAATGCAAATGATGATGTTTGGTATAGTTTTGTAGCCACTTCAACAGCTGCTAATATTGATGTAACTGATGATTTTGATGGGGTAATTGAATTATTTAGTGGAGCTTGTGGTAGTTTAGTCTCAATTGAATGTGATGATTATGATTCTACATATGGTAACCCAAGAATTAGTCGTACTGATTTTGTGGTAGGTGAAACTTACTTTGTAAGAGTATTTTATTATAGTGTAGGCCCAACGTCTACACCAAATTTCACAATAGCCTTATGGTCTCCAGATGAAGCGTTAAGTGTAAACAATTTTGAAACTGAAGCCGCATTCTCTTACTTTCCTAACCCAGTTAAAAATACATTAACATTAAATGCTAAAAATACAATAGAGCAAGTGGCAATGTATAATATGCTAGGACAAGAAGTATTAAGAGTTTCACCTAACTCAGTAGATAGTGATTTAGACATGTCTAGCTTACAAACAGGTACTTATTTTGTTAAAGTAACTATTGCAAATGTTACAGAAACAATAAGAGTGATGAAGCAATAAGCTTAATCAACATATAATTACAGAAAAGCCGCTATTTTAGCGGCTTTTTTTATTTAAAACCAAGACTTCAATGCGTCATTTTAATTTAATGGTGGTCTATGCATTTAAAGCTCATGTAACTATTAAAAGTTGCGCTTGGTTTATTTATCTTTGTTACCTATGAATGACATTGATTTTTCCTTTATTATTCCAGTTTATAATAGACCAGATGAAATTAAAGAACTCCTAGAGAGTTTTTTAAATTTTAAAGGTCATCGTAGTTATGAAATTGTCATTGTAGAAGATGGGTCTACAGAAACTTCAGAAAACATAGTTGAGCAATTTAGTAATCATCTAAATATTTCATACTATTTTAAACCCAATTCAGGTCCAGGTGATTCTAGAAACTTTGGTATGACAAAAGCAAAAGGAAGCTATTATATTATTTTAGATTCAGATGTTTTGTTGCCGTCAAATTATTTAATAGAAGTTGAAACGTTTTTAAATGCATCTTATTACGATTGCTTTGGTGGGCCAGACGCGGCGCATTCGTCGTTTACAAATCTGCAAAAAGCTATTAATTTTGCTATGACTTCGTTTATAACAACAGGCGGTATTAGAGGCGGAAAACAAAAGCTTGAAGATTTTCAGCCAAGAAGTTTTAATATGGGATTGTCTAAAAAAGCATTTTTAGCTTCTGGTGGTTTTGGAAAAATTCATCCAGGTGAGGATCCCGATTTGTCATTACGTTTACACCAATTAGGCTTTAAAACTACGCTAATTGAAACGGCTTTTGTTTATCATAAACGCAGGGTCTCTTGGTCTAAGTTTTATACTCAAGTTTACAAATTTGGTATGGTAAGACCAATTCTTAATCAATGGCATCCTAAATCTAAAAGTTTAGTGTATTGGTTTCCTACTTTATTTAGTTTAGGGATAATTGTTTCAATTATATTGGCATTATTACATATAAATTTGCCATTATATCTTTATGGTTTATATTTTACTTTAGCTTTTGTAATGGCTTTAATTTCAACCCGAAGCATCAGTGTAGCGTTTCAGGCTTTATTTGCTATAATTATTCAGTTTGTAGGCTATGGTTATGGTTTTTTAAAGTCTACATTTAATCTGGTTGTTTTGGGTAAGCACCCAGAAGAGGCATTTCCACAACTTTTTTTTAAAGTATAAATGAATTCTAAGAAAAAAATAAACATATTAGACTACTTAAAAAAGAAAAGCGTTAAGCGTTTTAGTCTGTTCTTTGCCATTGCATTTGTGTTTTTAATTATTTCTAAGTTATCTAACGATTATAAACAGACAATACAACTAAAAGTAAATTTAGTCGATTTTGAAGATGAAATTTTGTTAGAAAATGACTCGATTAATTATATTAATGCGTATGTAGAGGCTAAAGGCTTTTCATTAGTGCCGCTAATGTTTAATAGTTATAGAGGGCTTGTTTTAAACGCAAAAAAAGATGTGACTGTAAAATCCAATCATTTTTTGTTCGATGTACAAAAGCATAAATATTTAATAGAAGATCAATTAGGTCATTCCTATAAATTACTTTCTGTTTTACCAGATACACTTTTAATTTCATTTTCTAAGAGAGCTTCAAAAATGGTTCCTATAACTTTAAAACAGACTATTAATTATGCTGTAGGTTATGATTTAAAAGGGGAACTTAAATTTGATAAAGACAGTGTGAAAATTGTAGGTTCAACTTCTGAGGTCGACAAAATTACTCATATTAATACTGAGAATTTAACCCTTAATAATGTTAAAAACAATATTGAAAAAAACGTAAATTTAGATATTTCAGGTTTTGAAAATATTGAAATATTTCCAAAGTCAATTTCCGTATCAGGAGAGGTTGCTAGATTTACAGAAGGCATTGTAGAAGTTCCTGTTACTATAACCAATCAGCCCAAGGATGTTACAATTAATTATTTTCCAAAAACAGTTAGTGTTTCCTATTATGTAGATTTAGAAAGCTATAACGCTATCAAAGCTTCAAATTTTAAATTAGAATGTGATTATACAGACTTAAATGCAAACCAAACGTATTTAGTACCTAAAATAGTAAAGAAGCCAGCGTCTGTAAAACATGTTAATATAAAACAGAAACGAATAGATTTTATAAAGTTATAAGATGATAGTAGTAGGATTAACAGGTGGAATAGGAAGTGGGAAAACAACGGTTTTAAAGTGTTTTCAATCGTTTGGAGTACCAGTTTATATTGCAGATGTCGAAGCCAAAGCTTTAATGAATCGTTCTAAAATTATTAAAAGAAAACTTATTCAGTTGTTTGGTGACGCTGCTTATGTAGATGATACATTAAATAGACCGTATTTATCTTCAAAAATTTTTAACGACAAGACCTTACTCTCTAAAATGAATGCGATTGTACATCCAAAAGTTGCATCGCATTTTAAACGTTGGCTAAAAAAGCAGGATTCACATTATGTTATAAAAGAAGCCGCTATTATTTTTGAAAACCACCTTGAAAATCAATACAATTACATTATCACAGTAGTTGCAGATGAAGATCTACGAATACAACGTGTAATGAGGCGAGATAATACTTCAGAAGAAAAGGTGAAATCAATTATTAAGAATCAATTGTCTGATAAAGAGAAAATTGAAAAGTCAGATTTTGTAATTACAAATAATGATTTGGAATCAGCAAAAAAGCAAGCTTTAGAAATTCATCAGCAAATACTTCAAGATATTAACAAAAAATAAAAGAATTTCTTTTGTTAATGTAAGGTTAAACCTAATTTGTACTAAATGTTAAAATGTTAAATTTGACTGATGGGTAAAAAATTATTTGTCTTATTGATAGTCTTAATGAGTTTATCTCTCATTGGAATAATTTTTGTGCAATCATTTTTTATTAATAATAGTTTAGAAAATGAGGACAAAAATTTTACACTAAGTGTAAAACGAGCTTTAAGTTTTGTGTCTAATTCAATTGAAGAAATGGAGTTAAGAGATGCATTTTCAAAGCTTCAACCTCACTTAAATAAAGACACTAAAGTAGATTCGGTAAAAATAAGACAGCTTTTTATTACATCAGAAGATGATTTAAATGACCTCACTATAATAAATCGTAATACGGTTTTAGAAGAGCGTCTTAAAGTCCCTTCGTTGTTCTTTGAAATTGATGCAGACAGTTTTAACATTAGTAAATTAACTAATGAGCGTGTTAAAGAAGTTTATAGTAATTCCAGTTTAGATGGTAATACCTCTATAAAACCTATGCAACGATTGGTCGAGATTTCATCTATGCCAATTATTGAAAAGCAAATGTATGAAGATGTTATAAAGGAGTATTTAAAAGATATTCCAATTTATAAACGTGTTACGACTAAACAAGTTGAAGCTTTCTTAAAAAGAGAACTGAAGGATGAAGGCATAGATTTAAATTTTGAGTTTGCTATTTATGATGATGATTTAGCAACAAAGGTGCAAACCCAAAATTTTGAAAAAGAAAAGGCTTATGGTATTCCTGTGTTTTTAGACAATAATAAAGAGAGTAATTATAATCTTTGGGTCGATTTTCCGGATAGAAAAAAGTATTTAATATCCTCTGTACTAAAGATGGGATTTTTGTCTATACTATTTACAAGTATTATTATCATAGCTTATGCTAGTGCGATTTATCAATTAATAAAGCAACGACAAATATCACAGATAAAAACAGACTTTATTAATAATATGACACATGAGTTTAAAACGCCAATTGCAACCATCAATTTAGCATTAGACTCTATAAAAAACCCTAAAATAATTAATGACCAAGAAAAGGTGAAACGTTATTTAGGAATGATAAAAGAAGAAAATAAGCGTATGCATGCTCAAGTAGAAAATGTATTGCGTATTTCTAAATTAGAAAAAAACGAACTTAATATTAGTAAGGAACATATAGAATTACACGACTTAGTAGAAGATGCTATTACACATGTAGAATTAATAGTTGAAGATCGTAAAGGCTATGTGAAAATGCATTTAAACGCTGCTGAGTCATCAGTTTTAGCAAACGAGACACATTTTACAAATGTGATTGTTAATATATTAGATAATGCTATTAAGTATTCAGATGATGCACCAAAAATAGATGTGTATACTGAAAACGTAGGAAATAATATTATTGTAAAAATAGCAGATCAAGGTAATGGAATGTCAAAAGCTGTTGCCAAACGTGTGTTTGAAAAATTTTATAGAGAACACACAGGTAATGTGCACAATGTAAAAGGACATGGCTTAGGTTTAGCCTATGTAAAAAGAATAGTAGAAGACCATCAAGGTCATATATCAGTAGAAAGTGAAAAAGGAAAAGGCAGTACTTTTATTATAAAGATGCCGTTAATATCTTAAAAACGAATTATGGAAGAACAAAACAAGAAAATTCTTTTGGTAGAAGACGATCCAAATTTTGGAACCGTTTTAAAAGATTATTTAATGATGAACGATTACGACGTTGTCCATGCCAAAAATGGAATGGAAGGTTTTGAAAAGTTCAAAAAAGACGATTACGATCTTTGTATATTAGATGTGATGATGCCTTATAAGGATGGCTTTACATTAGCTAAAGAAATTCGCGAAAAAAACACAGACGTTCCTATTATTTTCTTAACCGCTAAAGCGATGAAAGAAGATGTATTAAAAGGTTATAAAGTAGGAGCAGACGATTACCTTAATAAACCTTTTGATAGTGAGGTTTTATTAATGAAAATTAAAGCTATAATTCAGCGTAAGGCAACAGATACGGTTGCAGATAGCAAACAATTTGAATTTAAAATTGGACGTTTTGATCTCAATTCAAAACTTCGTTTCTTAAAGTTCGATGGAGGTGAACCTTCAAAATTATCGCCAAAAGAAAACGAGTTGTTACGTTTATTGGCATTGCATGAAAATGATTTAATGCCTAGAGAATTAGCACTGACTAAAATATGGAGAGATGATAATTATTTTACCTCTCGTAGTATGGATGTGTATATTGCTAAATTGCGTAAATATTTAAAACCAGATCCTAACGTAGAAATTTTAAATATTCACGGAGAAGGCTTTAGGTTGGTTATTAACAACAAATAAGTTTTATATCCTTTTTTATACCTCAAAAAAATCCAGTTTATTACGCTGGATTTTTTTGTGATGGATATTATGTAATTACTCATTCTTACTAACTAAATGGTAATGATTACTTTTGGTGATTAGATGCAATATATTGTATAATAGCGTTAGCGTCAGTTTTATAATCAAACCATTTAATTGCGTCATCTTTTCTAAACCATGTGAGTTGTCGTTTGGCAAAACGTCTGGTATTCTTTTTAATTTCAGAGACAGCAAAATCTAGAGAGTCATTACCTTCAAAGTATTCAAATAACTCTTTGTAACCAACAGTATTTAGTGCATTAAGATGCTTTTTTGGTAATAGAGCTTTTGCTTCTTCTAATAATCCGTTTTCAATCATTAGATCTACACGTTGGTTAATTCTATCATAAATAACAGAACGTTCAGCATTTAAGCCAATACTAATGGTCTTAAAGTCTCGATTTTTTTCAGGATTGGTAAGAAAAGAAGTATATGGTTTTCCTGTACCAATACAGATTTCTAGAGCTCTAATAACACGTTGCGGATTGTCTACTGCTATAGTTTTAAAAGCCTCTGGATCTAAAAGGTTGAGTTGTTCTTGTAAAGTATTTAAACCCTCTTTTTCTAGTTGAAGATTAAGGTTTTCTCTAATATTAGAATCAACTTCAGGAAAATAGTCTAAGCCTTTTGTTACAGCTTTTACATATAATCCAGAACCTCCAACCATGATTACAATAGGGTTGTCTTTATGTAATTCTTTTATTTTAGAAATGGCATCGCGTTCAAAATCACCAACATTATAATTTTCATCTATAGATTTATGCTGAATAAAATGATGTGGTGCAGCATTTAGTTCTTCTAAAGAAGGTACAGCAGTTCCAATAGACATTTCTTTGTAAAATTGTCGAGAGTCTGCAGAAATAATTTTAGCTTTAAAATGTTGGGCAAGTTTAATACTTAATGCTGTTTTTCCAATCGCAGTTGGACCAACAACGGAAATGACAATTTTGGGATATATTTTAGGCATTATTTAATCTACAATAAAGGATTGAGTTCATTTCCACAATTATAGCAATAATCTGAATTATCTTTGTGGTCTGATGCATGACAATTTGAGCAATGTTGCGAATTGAGGTGAATAGTAATATTGTCAGATGGATTATTTCCATTAGTTTTTAATGCTTCATTTTCGGCATCTTCTTTTTGACCACTTCTAGCATATTCTGCAGAAACAATCCCTGTTGGTACTGCAATAATTCCGTAACCTAAAATCATGATAAAAGTTGTAATAAATTGTCCTAGAGCTGTTTGTGGGGCGATATCTCCAAATCCAACAGTAGTTAATGTTACTACACACCAATAAATACTTTTTGGTATATTGTCAAAACCATTGGCTTCTCCTTCTACTAAATACATAATAGTTCCAAAAATGACCGAAGTAATCATTACAGCAAATAAGAAAACCATAATTTTTACACGACTTGCAACTAACGATGCTTTTAGGTGATTTGATGCTCCTAGATATCTAGCCAATTTTAAAATTCTAAAAACTCTCAGTAGCCGTAATGCCCTTAAGGTGACTAAAGCTTGGGAACCAACAAAAAAGAAAGATAAATACATTGGTATGGTTGATAAGAAATCGATGATTCCAAATGAACTAAATATATATTTGAATGGTTTTTTTACTGAAATTATTCT
>Ga0193952_1000754_pt1 | contig 12919 bp, 7 predicted proteins | sample BB_3_MG_FD_140368 | JGI IMG/M metagenome (GOLD analysis project Ga0193952, IMG submission 140368) | Microbial mat bacterial communities from the Broadkill River, Lewes, Delaware, United States - BB_3_MG | ecosystem: Environmental > Aquatic > Freshwater > River > Microbial mats | place: USA... | reverse complement strand
TCAATACTAGCAGCGATAGGATTAACTTTTTTAGCTTTTTGGGTAAAGAAAAACATTTTAAATAAATTGGACATACACTAACCTCTTAATTCATTTGGTTTTTAAAGTCGACGAGTTCCGCGTTTAGCTCCAACCGTTTCAATGATTAAGTCATTTTCATTACTCAATCGACGGGTTCCTCGTTTAGCTCCAATCGTTTCGATATCTAAATTATTTTCATTACTTAATCGACGGGTGCCACGCTTTGCACCAATTTCTTGTATATCTAGGTTATGAACATCTGCTATTTGAGCTGGAGTAACTGACATAGCCATTGAAAGAATAATTGAACTTAACATGCATTTTTCCTTTATATTGTTGTTTATTAGAATACCAATAGGAAATATGCTTAAATCGTGCCAAATAAATTTGACATCGCGGTACCTTGTATTATAAAGGCCGTGTTCGCTTATTAAAATAATTTAGTCGTAGTTGATATGGATACATCGGCGTTATGTCATTTTTTTGACAAAGCGATAGATTGTTTTTTTGAAGTTGCAAAGGTGTTAACTAAATGCCGTTGATTTCTTAGCTATTTGATGAGCAAGTAGGTACTTTTGGAAATGTTCAGTAGCTAAGGGCTTACTATATAAATACCCCTGTAATTGTTCACATCGTAATCCAGACAGAAAGCTTAATTGCTGATTCGTTTCTACTCCTTCAGCCACAACATCCATACCGAGGTTATGTGCAATAGTAACAATAGTAGCAACCATATTTCTACCTTGTTCTGACTCTTCAATATCATCAACGAATGCTTTATCTATTTTTAGGGTATTGAGTGGGAATTTTTTCAAATATGCTAAAGACGAGTAGCCAGTACCGAAATCATCAAGAGATAAGTGAATACCTAAAGCTCTTAGCTGTAACATAGTATCAATTGCTTCTTGCGGCGAGTTCATTACGGTACCTTCTGTTATCTCTAACTCTAAATGCTGAGCGGGTAATTTACTTTCTTTTAAAATATTGGCGATCTGAGTGACCAAGTTTGATTGCGTAAACTGTACAGCAGATAAATTCACTGCGACTCTACCATCAAATAATCCTGCGTCTACCCATTTTTTTGTAGCGTAACAGGCTTTTCTTAAAACTATTTCGCCTATATCTATTATTTGACCTGTTTCTTCTGATACAGGAATAAATATAATTGGGCTAATAATACCTTTGCTAGGTGTTTCAAAACGAACTAAGGCTTCCATACCTGCAATTTTTCCTGTAGCAATTTCAATTTTGGGTTGGTAATAAACCGAAAATGAATCATCTTTTAAACCATGTCGAATTAAACTTTCAATTTGTAGTCGTTTAACCGCTTGTTTGTTCATGGAATCACTGAAAAATTGGTACTTATTGCCGCCACTTCCTTTGGCATGATACATGGCAGTATCGGCATTTTTAAGGAGTTCATGCCCCGTCATACCATCTTCAGGTGAAAGAACAATACCTATGCTGCTGTATAAAACTATTTCTTGATTTTTTATTCTAAAGGGTAATGCAACTGTACGTAATATGTCTTTGGCTAGAGAAGTGATGGTATGGATATCATTAGTGCCTTCAATAATAATACTAAATTCATCACCACCTAATCGATATACCGTATCTTGCTTGCGCCCTAGGGTTAACATACGTTTGGCGACTTGACATAATATTGCATCACCAACTTGATGCCCCATAGAATCATTTATTTTTTTAAAGTTATCTAAATCAAACACAAGTAAAGCATGATTAATGTTACTTCTAACTAAGCGCGCTTGGTTCGCTTGAAAGTATGACCGATTTGGTAAACCTGTTAGTGTGTCAGAGCTAACTAATTTTCTCAGCTCTGCTTCAGTTTCTTTGCGTTTGGTAATATCTGAAAAAACACCAACAAAATGTGATATTTGGCTGTTTTCATCTTGAATAATATCTATATTCAAATCAGTTAAATATTTACTACCATCAGTACGAATATTTTCAATTTCACCATACCAACTACCTTTCGTAAGTAAGTGTTGTTTAACATTTTGTGTGAAACTCTTGGGGTATTGATCAAATGACAGTGATCTACCGATAGCTTGTTTTCTGTTTGTCCCTGTTATTCGCTGAAAAGCCTTATTAACATCTACAGCAATAAACTGGCGATCGTAAATAATAACAGCATCAGATATATTTTGAATGCACCTAGCAAAAAGCTTTAATCGTTCTTCTGTTTTTTTTATTTGGCTAATATCTTTAAGTGTGCCTGTCATACGTGAGGGCTTGTTGTTTTCATCACGTTCAACTATTTTGCCTCGATCTAAAATCCATACCCATTGATTATTTTTGTTTTTTACACGATATGTTGCTTCGAAATGATCTGTATTTTGATTAAAATGTTCATCTAGAGCTTTTTTTACTTTACCTAAATCATGATGGTGGATATTAGTTTTTAATACACCTTCATCAGTGCTTTGTTCACTTTTGTTGCGCGTACCATCTTGAGGAAAATCTAAAATACCCCAAATATTAGAGCGGTATATTTTATCGGTAACAATATTCCAATCCCACATTTCATCGCCACTACCCCATAAGGAAAGTTTTAAACGTTCTTCGCTTTCTTTTATTTGTGAATGATAAAGCTGCTTGTTTCTATATTGCTGAAAAATATAGATAAAAAATAATAAAGTAAGTAAGCCATAGAACAGTAACATACTGGTGGATAACCACCATGGTGGTAGAATACGTACGTTTAATTGACTTGTTTTAGCTTTGTTTTGGTTATAAATGTCATAAGCCTGTACTTCAAATACATATTTTCCAGGGCTTAAATTAGTGTAAGTTGCACGGTTGTTAGCGGCATTGGTTGCTGCATCTATCCAGTTTTTTTCTAATCCCTGTAATCTATATCGATAACGAAGTTGAGAAGGTAATTTTATATTTGGCGATATAAACTCAATGCTGATAGGGGATTGTTTATAAGCTAATTCTAAATTATCTAAAGAATTTAAATGTTTTTTCAAGGTGTAAGTATTTATTTTATTTTGGATAAGTTCTTGTTCTGGATTAATAGGCGTTTTTTTATTGGCTACATAGAGGTTTGTAAACACAGGGAAAGTTATATCGTGTTTAATTTTTAATAGCTCATTTGGGGTGAATTGGTAAAAGCCGTTAGGGCTGCCGAAATACATTTTTCCTTTAGTGTCTTTAAAAGCAGAAGATATTTGAAATTCAGGAGAATTAATTGCGAAATCTATATCAAATTTAATTAGTTTTGACGTTTTCAGAGATATTGAATTTAGCCCTGAATTGGTTGCTACCCAAATATTTTCATCTTCATCTATCAGTAAAGAGGCTATATAATTGTTTGTTAATCCATTGCTTTCATTGAAGGTAGTGACTTTATTATTATCAACGTTAACCACGGTTAATCCATGGGATTCTGAACCCAATAAAATATTGTTTTTATAAATCCAAATATTATTTATCGATTTGGTATTTATCGTATTGCTTAATTTAAAGAAATTCTTTTCAAAGGTATTATTCGTAATATTAAAAGTGAGTATTTTGTTATTATTTGATAGTAAAAATAATTTATCGTTATTAAATTGTAAATGAATAAAAGTATCGTTATTTGATGTTGAATATCTTTTAAATGAGTCATCATTTGTATTATATTGTTTTAGAAAACCGTCATAATCTATATACCAAAGCGAGTCTGCTGAGGCTAGAATCGAGTTGTCAGCAGGGTAATTTGATTCATTTAACCATGTTTCTTTTTCTACTAATTTTTTTTTGATAATATTGTATTCAAAGAGTTTACCTGTTTTAGTTATTATGAAAAGTACACCTTGATTTGAAGATATGATTCGCCAGATATCCTCTTTAAAATTCAGTTTGATTTTTGTTAATGTTTTTGAATTAGATAAACTAAATAAACCATTTTGCTCTGTTGATAACCAAATAGTACCTTGAGGACTTTCAACAAAAGATTCTACCCTATATTTTTTGTCATTATTATCAGTTAAACCATGAAAAATAAGTTCTGTTAAGGGAGAGTATTGATTTAGCCCCCCTCCATAACTTGCTAACCACATATTGTCGTTATTATCGCGGTGTATATCCATGAGCCAGTTTTCACTCAAAGATGTTGACTTGTTATTTTTTTGATAGCTTTTAATGTCGTTATTTAATAAGTTAACCGTATTTAAACCATTGTGTGTAGCTAGCCAAACATGATTTTCGTCAAATTGTTCTATATTTCTAATTTTATTCGATAATAAAACTTGGCTTTTATCGTTTTCTTTAGGTTTTTCCGTGAGGTGTGAAACGAGTTGATAGCGATCATCAACAATATATAACCCATTGTCAGTTGCTAACCAATATTGATTATCGATTATTTTCATGTCAAATAATGCGTTAGCTTTAATAGTGAGATTGAATTTATTTGCTTGTGTTAGTGAGCCTATATAGTTAAGACTTTTACTGAGAAGGTGAATGCCGTTGTCAAAGGTTCCTAGCCAATAGTTCTGTTGTTTATCTTGAAAAATAGTTTTTATTTCTCGAGTTTTATCATTATGGTCACGTATATTTATTCTATTGAACTTAATATTATTAACATTACTTGTGGGAGAAAGAGTATGTAATCCTTCGGATGTTGATATCCATAATGGCGATTTTTTTTGTTTGCTGGTTGAACTATCGGTTTTATTTTGAAAAATATCCCAAATTACGTTATCTTTTAAAGATGAGTCATCATTTGCGACATGTTTGAAGTTATCAAAATTATCAAGTTCAACATTGTAACGGCTTAAACCATTTTCGGTGCCAACCCAAAGCGTGTTTTCGCTGTCGATAAAAATTTTACGAATTACATTATCAGTGATTGAATTTTTATTATTAATATTGTGTCGGTAAGTAACAAAGTTATTACCATCAAAACGGTTTAAACCATCTTCAGTGGCAAACCAAATAAAACCTTGGTGATCTTGTGTGATACCAAATACATTTGAGTTGGATAAACCTTGTAAAGTAGATAATTGCGTAAATTTTAATTGTGTGCTTGTAGACTCGATGTTGGTGTTTTCTGTTATTTCTGATACATCACTCGATAGTTCATTTGTAATAGCATGAGAAGAAAAAGAGGCATAGAAAATAAATATTATGAGCTTTTTGAGAGCGTTAAGAGAAAATAATTTATCAACAATAAGATTTAATACATAAATAGTAATAACCTTAAAAAAATATGAAAACACAGTTTAACCTAGCTTAGCTATAGTAGTGAAAAAATTGTTTATAAACATAAATAGCGTTAGACAAAAAAAGCATGTGGCAGACCATTAGAAATGATGTACTGCCTTAAGTCAACTTTTGTTACATTTGAATTGATTTTTATCGTGTTTAATTGCTTTTTATTTGGCAGGGCTAATATTTTATTCGACCTTTTTTAGTAAATGCAGTTGTATCAACTAGGTTGATATTATTTTTTAATGTGTGTTTTATTTTTTGAAACAATGCAGGCTCTTCTGTTGGCATTGACATAAGAATGATTCTATCGGGAATTGCTATTGACCTCAGCTGCTTTGTAATGAATGTGATAACGTCTTGAAACTTTAAAGACAATATGGATTCAACCAGTTGTGCTTTATGGGTGAAGTGAACATCCTTATTGCATATTGCTGACCAAAAGCGTTGGCTTTTAATTCTTAGATTATTATCTTTTTCTTGTAACTGCCCAGCCAAACCATGGATAAGGTGAGACCAGTCATCATTACTCAAATCGTTTAAGGTGTCTAAGCTATTGTTTATAAAGTCATCAATAGCTTTAGTTAAGGTGATGGCATCGGTATGAGGAGATTGAATATAAAAAGCAATCCCTGGATAACGATTTATTGGCACATAACCTACGCCAACTAAGTAGCCATATTGTTTGTTAGTACGCATTTCTTGAAAAAATAAAGGCGATAAAAGGTGGCTTGTTACCATAGCTAAGGCTACTAAATTTTCATCTCTGGTACGCAGTGGATTATAAATAACGGTAGCATGATCATGCTCTGGTATTGTTAGAGGGTGAACCAGTGTTTTTTTATTCATAATATCAATAACAGGGCATTGCACAGCATATTCGCCATGATATTTATTTTTGAAGGCTAATTTTATATTCCTGACTATGTCATTGGCATGCTCTATTAACCAGTTACCATGAATTAATACTTCTAAGGTGACTTTTTCAAAGAGTTGTTTACTGTATTTTTGAAATTGTGAAAAGCTAACTGTTGTTAATGCTTTTGCTAAGTCGTCAGCACAAGGGTTATTTGGTTGCATTAGGGAACTTAGCGTAGAAAAAAGCTGTGAAATAGACTTGCTTTTATCACTGTTTTTCCATTGATTGACTAATTGTTGTTTGAATAAGTTGAAGTCTCTTTCGTTTATTCCGTGGTGAATTAAGCTATGTAAAAGTTTTTGTAATAACTTAGGTTGATTTTCACTGATGCCAGAGATTTGTAATGTAATACCACCTTGATGAGCGTATAAATGGTAATGAATACAAGCAAGCTCAGCGTCGTAGTTTTCTTCAACGATAGTATTTGTATACAAATCTACAAATAAGCGTGTCATTGCAATATTAGCAACGCTTTGTATTGCAAGAGGTGAGTCTATGCCAATATAAATATAGCCTTTGGGTACTTTGAATGTAGTGTCTTGTTTGTACCATACGGCTAAGCCATTGCTTGATTCTATTTTTGTTGGCAAGGTGTTTTTATCTATATTATCAAAAATATGTGGATTACCTGTAATGTACGGATTTTCTTTTGGTAAAAAAAGATCGTTGTTTTTTTGATAGTTTTTATGGTTTGGAGTAGATAATGTTCGCCAGTAGTTTAGTGTTTCTTTTGGTATTTTATTTATATGATAAGGTACCTGATACCAAAAACTGGTTCTTGAAAAATTATTATTTTGGCTAATATGAATAACACGAAGATTGTCAGCATTTAAATAGCTTAATAGGTGATTAATATTATTATCATTCATGCCTGACATAATATAATCACCAAATATATAATCTTCGCAGGGATAATGCTGCATATTAATGGCAAGTTGGCTAACATTGTCTAACGGGCTACATTTTTCTTGGTACATAAATGATAGATCAGCAATGATTTGCTTTTCATGATAAAAATAAACAGGAATTTTTTGAGATTTTAATAAACCAATATAAGAAAAAACGATGCTAATAATATCATCAATATGTGTTTCGCCTAACTCGGTTAAACTAATATTAATATTGAAATCTTTAAAATTAGAACCGTTGATACCTGACCCAGCCGTTAAGCTCATTGCCCATTGCTCTTGCTTCAGTTTTGCTAAAATACTACCTTCGCCTTCATGGCCAATTAAATAAGTGAGTATAGATTCAGGCTTATCTTGGTAATATTTATCAATGCTTTCCATCGCAAAACTGATAATTAATTGATGTTCGTTTTTTACAGGTTGTACATTTATTTGTATTCCTTGATGCTCAGGCAAATATAAAGGTTGGGTAACGTTAGCTAATGCAATATTATTATTTTTAATTTCACTAAACATGCACTCAGCTAAACTTTGCAGTTTGGCTAATGGCTGTGGTCCTTCAATAGCAAGTGTCATATAACTTGCTTGGTAGTACTGTTCAAAAAAGTCATTAACCTCATTGCTAATACTCAGACCATCTCTATCGGCAAGCGTGTCAGTGTTACCAACGGAAAATTGGGAAAAAGGATGTAGTTGATTAATTGTTTCTTTATGAACATCATATAAACGACGAACATCGTCTTTAAGTTTTAACTTAAACTCAGCTTCAATATTTTTACGTTCTTTATGAATAAACTCTTCAGATAATAACGGGGAAATAAAAAACTGACTAAAACGATCTAGTGCTTCTTTAAAGTGTAGATAATGAATATCAAAGTAAAAGCAGGTATGCTCTGTTGCTGTCCAAGCATTATTACTACCGCCATGTTGATTAATAAATTTTTGATATTCACTGCCATCAGGGTATTTAGTTGTGCCTAAAAAAAGCATATGTTCTAGAAAATGTGCTAATCCCTCTCTTTCTGATGGATCATTAAAGTGACCGACATTAATAGCTAATGCCGCCGCACTTTTGTCGGTATCTTCGTTATGAATCAATAAAACCCGCAACCCATTGTTTAAGGTAAGAGATTGATATTTTTTTAAATCATTCGGGCTTTTCTTCAACTCACGGCTCCTAATTATTATTGCTTTATTTAGTCTAAATTACCTTATGATATAATTAGAGTCTATTTTATTCTTAACAGTTAATATATATTTCCATTACTATAGCCAAAAAAACAACAACCGCGTAAGTTTATCTACTCGATAAGCGGGAGAAAACATGTATATTTTTATTATGCGCCATGGAGAGGCAGCAAATATTGAAGGTAAAGATTCACTAAGACCCCTGACAAAGCTAGGGGCTATTCAAGCTCAAAGAATGGGGGGGTGGATAGCAAAATATGAATTAGCAAAATTGATGAAAATTTTTGTAAGTCCTTATGTTAGAGCACAACAAAGTTGTGCCAATGTGTTGCTGGCAATAAACAAGTTGGTAGGGGCAAATGATATTATTCCAGAAACATTTGATTTAATTACCCCCGCTGGCAATACTAAACAAGTTCACAATTTTATTGATGGGCTGACCGTCAATAATATTGCTGATCAAAATCAAGCTATTTTATTTATTTCTCATATGCCTTTTGTTAGTTACTTAGTGGGCGAATTAACCAACTCGACGAATATGCCCATTTTCGCAACGGGTTCAATTGCTGTAATTGATTATGATACTGAAAAGATGCAAGGACAATTAGTTGAAATAGTACAGCTAGAAAATATAGACGTTTAAATGTAGACGTTCAATAGGGCTATGACTTGTTAAATTTATCTTTTAGCTCTATTAATGCTAACAGAGCGCCATTTCCCCCCCATTCTAATGGGGCTTGGTGAAATGCCATAACATCTGGATGTTGTACTAACCAATGAGGGACTTTGTTTTTTAATACTTTTGAGCCAAGGCCATGAACAATACAAATGCATTGGGCATGCTCTTTTTGACAGGCATAAAGTAAAGCTGCAATTTCTTGCTTGGCTTGTCTTTGATCTAAACCATGTAGATCTAATATTAAATCAGGGGTGTAAACACCACGACGTAAATTTTTAGCCTCAAAACTATCCACATCACTGCGGATATATTTCATTGGGCCTTGTGTGTTTAAGTTTGGTTCAAATTCGTCAGAAAAATAAAACTGTGCTAGAGACTTGTTTTTATCTTGTTGTGAGTTTTCCTGATATTTTTTTAACTGAGAATTGTTTTTAGGCTTGCTGAGTTTTTTATCAAAGTGTATGGTGTCGGCTTTTAATCGTTTTACCTTACCTATTGCTTGTTGAAAAATATTTTCATCAATGGGGTCAATTGATTTTTTAAGATTACTTGATATTTTAAGTATATGTTTCATTTTCATCATAACAGTTTAAAAATATCTGTTAATCTTTACAAGAAATGAATGCAATGATTTATACTTCAACCTATTTTAAGGGTATTGTTAAATGCTTAGCGTGAATATCTTGATTGAGTCTAGATAATAAATAGACGAACTATATTGCTAAAGAGCTATAGGATTTTTTTTAATGACGAAGTACATTGAAGTCACAAGCCAGTTGCACACTATTGCGGATTATTGTCGTTATGGTGCGACATTATTTAATCAAGCTGAATTATTTTATGGTCATGGAAGTGATAACGCCTTTAATGATGCGTATATTTTAGTTATGTACGCTTTATCATTACCCAATGAACTTGATGACAGTATAATGACATGCCGTTTGGTTGAATCAGAGAAATTACATGTTTTAGCCTTGTTTTCTCGTCGAGTAGAAGAACAAATTCCCGTTGCTTATATCACTAATGTTGCTTATTTTGCTCAATTGCCTTTTTATGTTGATGAGCGGGTATTGATACCTCGTTCACCTATTGCCGAATTAATTGAAAACCACTTTTTTCCTTATATTACCGCAAACAATTCGCCAAAACGTATTTTAGATTTATGTACTGGCAGTGGATGTATCGCTATCGCGTGTGCTAGTTATTTTAGTGAGGCAGACGTAGATGCAGTGGATTTATCCATTGATGCACTTAATGTTGCGCAAATAAATATAGAAAACCACGGTCTTTGTGAACAAGTTATTCCAATTCAGTCTGATGTTTTCTCTGGGGTTGAAGGGCAAAATTATGATTTAATTGTCAGCAATCCCCCTTATGTTGATCAACAAGATATAAATAGTTTGCCGCAGGAATACCAGCATGAACCTGAAATGGGATTAGGTTGTGGCGAAGATGGCTTAGATATTGTACGGATTATTCTGGCTGAAAGTGCCAAGCACCTTAATGAAGGTGGTTTGCTATTTTGTGAAGTGGGGAACTCTGAAGTACATGTTAAAGCCTTATATAAAGAAGTTCCGTTTACTTGGCTTAACTTTGAGCGTGGAGGCCATGGAGTTTTCATGTTAACTAAGGCTCAATTGGTTGAGTTTTCAGCTGTGTTTACTGCGGCTTTAGAAAATCATTAAAAATATTAAATAAATTAATTAGACGTTGGAGTTAGAATGTCAGGCAATACCTTTGGAAAATTATTTACTGTGACTTCATTTGGTGAGAGCCATGGTTTAGGCCTTGGTGCTATTATTGATGGTTGCCCACCAGGAATTGAGTTATCTGAAGAAGATTTACAAGGTGATCTTGATAGGCGACGTCCTGGGAAATCTCGTTTTACTACGGCAAGAAATGAAGCCGATAAAGTTAAAATTATGTCAGGTGTTTTTGAAGGGAAAACAACGGGCACACCGATTGGTTTAATAATTGAAAATACTGACCAACGTTCAAAAGATTACGGTAATATTGCACAAAGTTTTCGCCCAGGTCATGCTGATTATACTTACACGCAAAAATATGGTTTACGTGATTATCGCGGCGGTGGGCGTTCTTCGGCAAGAGAAACAGCCATGAGGGTTGCTGCAGGTGCTATTGCTAAAAAGTTTTTATATCAAAAATTCGGTATGAAAATACAAGCTTGTGTGACACAAATTGGTGATATTACAGCCACATCTGCTAACGGCGCCACGCTTGATTTTACAAATATTAATTGGGTAGAAGTTGAACAAAATCAGTTCTTTTTTCCTGATAATACTAAGTTAGAACAATTAGACCAACATTTACGTGATGTAATGCGTGCTAAAGACTCTATTGGTGCTAAAGTGAGTGTTGTTGCAACGAATGTTCCTGTTGGCTTAGGAGAACCTATTTTCGACCGACTTGATGCTGAAATAGCACATGGATTAATGAGTATTAATGCGGTAAAAGGTGTTGAAATTGGTGATGGTTTTGGTGTTGTTGATCAAAAAGGTTCAGAGCATCGAGATGAACTAACACCGCAGGGGTTTAATAGTAATCATGCTGGTGGTGTATTAGGCGGGATTTCTTCTGGTCAGGATATCATTGCTCATTTAGCACTGAAACCTACGTCAAGTATTGGGGTTAGTGGTAAAACGGTTGACGCTAATGGTGTGGCAACTGATATTATTACGAAAGGTCGACATGATCCTTGTGTTGGTATTCGTGCTGTGCCAATTGCAGAGGCTATGCTAGCACTAACCTTAATGGATCACTATTTACGACACAGAGCACAAAATGCCGATGTTATTTGTAGTACGCCAGTGATCACAAAAGGCTAAATGTTTACTAGTCGTTTAGATTTTATTGTTTCATTATAATTGTTTAGCTTATTTAGGGTAAGTAGGAGTTAGTTTGTCATTATTTACCCGTTTATCTTCGAGTTACTTTTTTTACTTTGCCATTCTCGGCTTAATTTCACCTTACCTTTCTGTATTTCTAGATGGTAAAGGTTTCACCTCTCTTGAATTAGGTGAAATTTTTGCAATTCTTACCGCTACAAAAATTGTGGCTCCAAGCTTATGGGCAATATTAGCAGACAGAACAGGAAAACAATTACTGATTATTAGGCTTGGGGCGTTATTTGCCTTATTAAGCTTTGCATTATTGTTTTGGCTAGATAGTTATTGGCCTATTAGTTTTTCTTTGGCGTTATTTAGTCTATTTTGGACGGCAATATTACCGCAACTTGAAGTATTTACGTTAAATTCTGTTCGTCGAAGTAGTAAAATTTATGCACGTATTCGGTTATGGGGAAGTATCGGTTTTATTGTTTTAGCGCTTCTAGCAGGGCAACTCATGGAGCACTATAGTCAATCCGCTTTATCAACTTCATCTCAGTCTTCGTTTACATCTGCTTTTGTTATTATGGGTTGTATTATTTTATTACTTTTATTGTTGTCTACTATTGCAATTAAACCTCAGCGCGTAATAAATAAAGTGAAGGCGCACTCAATAACATTAAAACATAAATTATTGACATTAAGTTTTCTTTCTTTCTTTACCGGTGGCATGCTATTACAAATAAGCTTTGGACCATTTTATGGTTTTTTTGCTCTTTTTTTACGTGACTTATCCTATTCTGGTTTTACCGTTGGTTTACTTATTTCTATTGGCGTGGTTGCTGAAATTTTAGTGTTTGTTTTTGCAAGTAGCTTCTTTAAATACTTTTCGTTAAAGGCTTTGTTAATATTTAGTTTGGTGGTAACCGCAATTCGTTGGGGCTTGGTCGCATTATATGCTGAGTCAGTTTGGATTTTGACTTTTACACAATTACTGCATGGCGCTAGTTTTGGACTTTTTCATAGTGCTTCTATGTTTTTTGTTAGTAACTATTTTAGCGCTAGTCAACAATCACGAGGCCAAGCGGTGTATTTGGGAGGTGTTTATGGTGTGGGCGGAGCGATTGGTGCTTATATAGCAGGG
>Ga0193952_1000752_pt1 | contig 12928 bp, 10 predicted proteins | sample BB_3_MG_FD_140368 | JGI IMG/M metagenome (GOLD analysis project Ga0193952, IMG submission 140368) | Microbial mat bacterial communities from the Broadkill River, Lewes, Delaware, United States - BB_3_MG | ecosystem: Environmental > Aquatic > Freshwater > River > Microbial mats | place: USA... | reverse complement strand
GATCGAAAGCGAATAGTGGTTATTCGACCAACCGAGGTTGGATCGAAGGTCTTTAGATTAGATCTCACAGATAAAAATATATTATCGAGTCCAGGTTTTAATCTTTATCCAAATGATGTTGTTTATGTTGAGCCTCTTAAGTCAAAATCGTTTAAGCTTAATATACCTGTGGCATCATTATTTTTGACATCGATATCAACCCTAATCCTTATATTAAACCTAGTAAAATAGATTTTTAATGTCACAAGAGCAATATTTCGAAGAGCAAGAAGAGTCTATCGACTTTAAGAAATACCTATTTAAGGCGCTTAGTAAATGGTATTGGTTTGCAATATCGTTGTTTGTCTGTTTGGCTATCTCTTATCTGTATGCAACTTATACTATTCCAACATATTCGGTTTCTTCATCGTTAATATTGCGTCAACGAGCAAGTGATATGAATGGTATGGATATGATTGTTGAAGAGCTTGGTTTAAAAACTATGCAACGTCGCAAAGCTGTTGTAGAGAACGAAATATCAATATTGCAATCATATACTTATGCTGCTAAAGCAATTGCTAAGTGTGACTTTTATGTCACATATATGGGGCATGGCTATATTCGAGATGTTTTTTTGTATAAACGCGCTCCATTTATTGTTAAATCAGATTCAATAATAATAAACAATACAGATGTTTCTGTCAAAATTAATATTATAGATGAAAGTCGATTTGAGCTGAAATATGAATTAAATGGAGAATCTATTTCGAAAGAACTTGCTTTTGGAGAGCGTTTTAAGAACTCTGATTTTGATTTTACTGTATACCGTGACCAAAACCAAACTATTGCCTCGTATAAAAGTTACAGTTTCTATTTTAATCAATTTAACACGTTAGTAAACGATTATCGTAATAAAGTGGAAATTGAAACCAATGATAAAAAAGGGACCATTTTAACTCTAAGTATGAGTGGTTTTGTAGCTCAGAAAGAGGCTGACTATCTTAACATGCTTATGCAAGAGTATTTGAATGCTGATTTGGAGGAGAAGAATGATTTGTCGCAAAAGACAATAACTTTTATCGATAATCAGATTGCTCAGATGCAGGATTCATTGAAGATTGCTGAGGATGAATTACAATTTTATCGTTCAAATAATAAAATAATAAATCTTAAAGACGAGGGTCGTATTTTATATGAAAAGCTTCGTTTGGCAGAAGAGCAGAAAAATGTTCTTGTAATGCAGAAGAGTTTTTTAGATACTTTAAATTCTTACATTATAAATAGCGATAAGACACTTATAACTCCTTCGATTGTTGGAATAGAAGACCCTGTTTTGACATTGCTAATTACTAATTACAATACAGTGCTGGCCCGTAAGCGACAAATAAATTATTCGGTTATGGCAAATAATCCTGAATTTATTCAATTAACAGATCAGCTTATTGAATATAAAGAAGCTTTACTATCAAATATTAATAGTAGTCAGGGGAAAAATAGAGCTAGTTTGTCTCAGGTCAACAAAAAGTTAGATGCTATAGAAAGACAAATGCAAGGTTTGCCTATTAATGAGCAACAGCTCATGAATATTCAACGTAAGTTTGATCTTAGTAATAATTTGTACAACTTCTTATTAGAGAAACGTGCCGAACAGGGAATTGCTTCGTCAACAAACTCGCCAGATCATAAAATTTTGGATTGGGCCATGGCCGAGAATTCAATTCTTATTTCGCCTAAAAAGAGTAAGATTTATATAATGGGATTGATACTAAGCTTACTTTTTCCATCTGGAATAATAGTGTTACTAGATTTGCTTAACAACAAAATAGAGACTGTTAAAGATGTAGAGTCGCTTACAAAAATTAATATTATTGGCCAGATAGCCAAGAATAACTATAAAACAGAAATGCCTGTAATTGAACATCCAAAATCGAGTTTTGCAGAAGCTTATCGCTCGATAAGAACACAGCTTGGTTTTATGCTTCCTACAGACAAAACACCAATTATTATGGTAAGTTCAGCTGTTAGTGGAGAAGGTAAAACTTTTTCGGCTATTAATTTGGCGTCTGTGTTTGCTTTGGGTAATAAAAAGACATTATTAATAGGTTTAGATCTACGCCGTCCTAAGCTTCATAATCTTTTTAATGTCTCTAATGTGAAAGGTGTTAGCACATACTTAATTGGGAAAGATAAGTTTGACGATATTATTATAAAAACTAATGTTAATAACTTGTTTATTGCTGCGTCGGGACCTGTACCACCAAATCCAGCTGAGCTTATTGAAAGCGAGAAAATGGATTTATTTATTGAGCAGGCAAAAGCAGAGTTTGATATTGTTGTTATTGACACTCCACCATATAGTATAGTTACTGATGCGTTTCTTATAAAAAAACAAGCTGATGTTTCTCTTTTTGTAGTAAGACAAGAGTACACAACAAGAGATCTTATTAAACAATTTGACAAAATGGCTAAAGCAGATAATCTTAAAAATGCAGCTATTATTTTTAATGATACTAACCTTTCGGGTATTTACAGATACGGATATAAATATGCCAACAAATATAGAGCTGAATATGGCTATATGATGGGGTATTATGAGGAGTAATAAAAAACTTAAATGATGAAAAAAGCTATTATAACAGGAATTACTGGGCAAGATGGTGCTTATTTGGCAGAGTATTTATTAAAAAAAGGATACGAAGTACATGGTGTAAAAAGAAGAAGTTCTCTTTTAAATACCGATAGGATAGATCATTTATACCAAGACCCTCATATTGAGAATAGAAACTTAATTTTGCACTATGGTGATATGACTGATTCAATGAATCTAACTCGTATCATACAAGAAGTTCAGCCTGATGAAATATATAATTTGGCTGCTATGAGTCATGTTAAAGTTAGTTTTGATACTCCTGAATATACTGCAAATGCCGATGGTATTGGTACTCTAAGAATTTTAGAAGCAGTTAGATTACTTGGATTAGTTGATAAGACAAGAATCTACCAGGCTTCAACGTCTGAACTATATGGATTAGTACAAGAAGTTCCTCAAAATGAGCGCACTCCATTTTATCCAAGATCACCTTATGGAGTTGCTAAATTATATGCATATTGGATTACAGTTAATTATCGGGAAGCATATGGAATACATGCTTCAAATGGTATATTATTTAATCACGAAAGTCCTGTGCGTGGAGAAACTTTTGTTACAAGAAAGATTACAAGAGCTGCTACTCGTATTGTATCAGGAATACAGGATAGATTATATTTAGGAAATCTCTCTGCTAAACGAGACTGGGGGCATGCTAAGGATTATGTTAGAGCAATGCATTTAATATTGCAACAAGATAAACCTGATGATTATGTACTTGCTACTGGAGTTACTACCGAAATTAGAGAATTTGTACGTAAAGCTTTTTTAGTACTTGGTGTTGAAATTGATTTTGTTGGTGAGGGAGCGAACGAACAAGGAATTGTTAAAGCATGTAATAATGCCAAGTATCAAATAGAAATAGGTAAAGTAATCGTTTCCGTAGACCCAAATTATTATCGTCCAACAGAAGTTGATTTATTAATAGGCGATGCTAGTAAAGCTAAGCAGATCTTAGGTTGGGAGCCTGAGTATAATCTTGATTCTTTAATAGAGGATATGATTTGGTCGGATATTAAGTTGATGGAAAAGGAGCAACTTTTAAAAGATAATGGTTATAGAATAAATAACTATTTCGAGTAAGGAACATTCTATATATTAATTCAAAATGAATAAAGAATCGAAAATATATATAGCTGGACATAACGGAATGGTTGGTTCTGCTATATGGCGAAATCTTGTAAACAAAGGATTTAAGAATCTTATTGGAAAATCTTATAAAGAATTAGATTTGACTAATCAGATTGCTGTTGAAAGATTTTTTCAAGAGGAAAAGCCAGAATATGTTGTTTTAGCAGCTGCAAAAGTTGGGGGTATAATTGCCAACAATACTTATAGAGCGCAATTTATTTATGAGAATTTACAGATTCAAAATAACATTATTCATCAATCGTATTTGAATGGAGTTAAGAAGCTCCTTTTTCTAGGTAGCTCTTGTATTTATCCTAAAAATGCACCACAACCTCTTAAAGAGGAATATCTTTTAACTAGTGAATTAGAGTATACTAATGAGCCTTATGCTATTGCCAAAATTGCAGGTATAAAGATGTGTGAGTCGTATAATATACAATATGGCACAAATTTTATTTCTGTTATGCCTACTAATCTTTATGGCACAAATGATAATTATGATTTAGAAAAGTCTCATGTTTTACCTGCTTTAATTAGAAAAATGCATTTAGCTAAATGTATTCAGAGTAATAACTGGAAGGCTATAAGTGATGATTTAAATAAGATGCCAATAGAAGGTGTTAATGGGAATTCGTCTCAAAGTGAAATTCTTCAAATTTTATCAAAATATGGCATTACAATTTTAAATAATGATACTTTGCTATGTTCTGTTAAATTGTGGGGAACAGGAATGCCCCGCAGAGAATTTTTACATGTAGATGATATGGCTGATGCTTGTGTTTTTGCTATGCAAAATATTAATGCTGATGTGTCGGATTCTACAAAAAAAGAAGTTAAAAATACTCATATTAATGTTGGCTGTGGTGAAGATATTACTATTAAAGAATTGGCCGAATTAGTTAAAAATATAGTTGGTTTTAATGGAGAAATTTTTTGGGACTCTGATAAACCTGATGGAACAAAACAAAAATTACTTTCTGTAGACAAGCTTAATAAATTAGGTTGGAAAAGCCAGATTTTATTAAGTGAAGGAATTAGTAATGTTTATAGTCAATACATAAATTAATTTACTTGATTCATGTTTTTTTTTAAGGGTTCTGCCCGAACCATAAAAGCAAAAAAAAATATATTAATTTCTTTTATTGTAAAGGGAGCTAGTATTGGAATAGGATTGCTTTTTGTACCCTTATTATTAAATTATCTCGATGCTGAGAGATATGGAATATGGTTGACACTTAGTTCTGTTATTGGCTGGTTTTCTTTTTTTGATGTTGGATTAGGAAATGGTTTGCGAAATAGATTAGCAGAAGCCTTTGCCAGCGATAATAAAGAACTTGCAAAAAAGTTAGTTAGTACAACTTATGCTGTTATGGGCATATTACTATCAATCTTGATTATAATTTTTATCGGTATAAATTTTCTTCTTGATTGGTGTAAAATACTTAACACTCAGGTTATTTCGAAAAGTGAATTGTCTTTAATAGCTTTGATTGTATTCATCTTCTTTGTTTTACGACTTTTCTTTCGATTAATAGGGTCTATATTACTTGCCGATCAAAGACCTGCACTAAATAATAGTCTGGGACCAATAAGTAATTTATTGGCACTTATTGTCATGTACATATTTTTAAAAACAACTGATGGTTCTTTAATTATTATGGCTACTGTTTTAAGCGTTTCCCCAGTTGTTGTTTATGTGTTGGCAAATGTGTTTTTCTTTAGAGGAAATTATAAATATTTAGCTCCTAGCTTTAAATATGTTGAGTTTAATAAGTCAAAAGATTTATTAAGCTTGGGTTTTAAATTCTTTTTCTTTCAGATATCGGCAATAATATTTTTTTCTTCAACTAATTTTTTAATTGCTCAGTTTTCTGATCAAGAGTCTGTTGCAGCGTATAATGTGGCCTATAAGTATTTGTTTGTAGTAAATATGATTTATGCAATAGTATTAAGCCCGTTTTGGTCTGCTGTTACTGATGCATATGCAAAAAGTGATTTTAATTGGTTAAAAAAGACTATTCAGAAGTTGAATCTTCTATCTGTAGGAATGGTAATATTATTATTGGTATTATTGTCTATCAGTCCTTATGTATATTCGTTTTGGGTTGGTGATAAAATTAGTATTCCTTTTTCGCTCAGTATTGCTATTACATTGTATTTAATTGTACAAGTTTTAATAGCACCGTTTTCTTCATACATTAATGGAATAGGAAAATTAAAACTGGGTATTTATGTTGCAATCATTAAGGTTGTTCTTTTCTTTCCATTGGCATTTTTATTGGGTGATAAATTTGGGTCAATAGGAGTTGTTACTGCTATGATGCTTATACAATTGCCTTCGTTAATTATTGAACCAATGCAAGTAAAAATGCTAATTAATGGTAAAGCAAAAGGTATTTGGAATAAATAGATAAGGTAATTTTTTGAAAAAAACTGTGAATATGAAGCTTAAAGTATTGTGGATTGCACCTATTAGGCACCCTAAAAATATAGCAGGGCATCCTGCTCCTTGGATTGAAGAATTAGCAAAAAATTTATCTGCTGAAATTGATTTGACCATTTTAGGAGGGGCTAGTGATAATATTAAGCAGGTTGAGACTTTTCATTATGATAATATTACTAGAGTTTATTTAAAAACAGTAAAGTCTTTAGTAGATATTGCTACTTTGAAATTGTATAACCTCTACATATTCCGAAAATGGATAAAAAAGAATTTTAACAAATACGATTTAATTCATATTCATGGTAACGAACATCAGTATGAAATTGCTTGTAAAAACTTTAAAATCCCTAAAGTAATTTCAATGCAGGGGATTATTTCAGAATATTTAAAATATTATAAGCCTTCTGGATTAAAAAAACTCTCTTGGTCAATAGCTTCGTATTTAGAGTTAAAAGGATACAAAACAGTTAATAATTATTCATGCAGAACTAATTGGGATAAAAGTATAGTACTTAATCATAATATTAGAGCACAAATATTTAATATTTGGGAAACTATTAGGCCTCAGTTTTTTGACTATTCTAAAAAGAGAAAGGGAAACGATATAGTATTTATTGGTGGATCGAATCCTATTAAAAGGTTAGATAGTGCTCTTATAGCTTTTGACATTATAAAAAGAGATAGAGATCTTAACTTGTTAGTTATAGGAAATACCTCAGTAGAATATATTAATAGTGTTATTGTTAACAACAATCTAAATATTGGTTTAAATAAAGACGTTAAGATTTTAGGATTTCAAGATGCAGATGGAATTATTGAGTCATTTAAAAATGCTTTTTGCTTGCTTCATCCTTCATTAATCGATAATAGTCCTAATAGTATTTGCGAAGCACAAATATGTGGATTGCCTGTTGTTGCAACTAATGTTGGAGGTGTTTTAACTCTTATTGAAGATGGTGTAACAGGTCTACTAACAGATTCTAATCCTGATTTTATTGCAAAACAATTATTGAAATTATATGACGATGATTTATTGTGGTCTACAATTTCAAATAATTCTAGTTTAGCTTCTAGAGAAAGGCATAACCCTAATACCATTGTTGAGAATACATTAAAAATGTATAAGGATATAATAAAAGGAAATGATGAATAATATTTTTTATTTTTTTGTCAAAGCTTCAATAAAAGTTAAACGAATATTTCTACAACCAATTTGGAAGTTACGTGCTGTAATATTGTTTAAGGCTTTTAATGTTCAATATTCATCATTTAAATCAAATGGTGTTCCAATTATAAGAGTTAGTAATGGAGGAACTATATCAATTGGAGGTCTTTTTAAAATGAACAACGGATATCATGGTAACCTTATTGGAAGGCAACAACCATGTATTTTTAATGTTTCAAAAGGGACGTTAACTATTGGAAATAATGTTGGTATTAGTTCTTCGGCTATTGTTTGCCATAATCAAATTCGAATTGGTGATAATGTTAAGTTGGGAGGAAATGTTGTTATTTACGATACCGATTTTCATTCTTTAAATTTTGAAGATAGAATCAGTATTCCTGAAGTGAAGAATAATATTAAAACTTCACCTGTTAATATTGGGAATAATGTTTTTATAGGTGCAAATTCTACAGTTTTAAAAGGTGTAAGTATTGGCGAAAACTCAATTATTGGTGCAGGATCTGTAGTTACTAAGAATATACCTGCCAATGAAATATGGGGAGGCAATCCTATTGTTTATATAAAAAGTCTTTAATTGAGATTTATTTAGAAAACTGTTTATTAATGCCGAGATATAAAATTATAATATACTTATTATTAATAATTTTGTTTGTTGATTCGTTGCCAGCATTACTTGAGGCTCGTTTCAATGTCCATTTACCAGGTTTTGTTTTTACAAGCCTAAATTTATCATACTTAATTTATTTCTCATGGCTTACTTTTGGTGTACTCAGAAAAAAAGGTGTTAAAATAAACATTGCTTATTTCCCGTTGCTTTTTGCATTATATATAGTTGTAAATACATACATTAATAATATTTCATTTTTAAAAATTGGTATATATCTGGTTTATTTTTTAGCCCTATTTTGCTTAACCTATGAGTTTTCGGCTAATAAAATTTCGTATAAAACAGGAATACCTTTTATTTTCAAAGTCTTATATAGTTTTTTCTTTTTCTTATTCGTTTTTTACATTTTATCAATTAATAAGGGTATAACATTTTCTTTTCGAGAGGTTAGAGTTAATGGTTTTTTATCTAACGCTAATGAAGATGCCGGAGCATTTATTACACTTTTCCCTTTTGCCCTATACTGGAGCTATAAAAGAAATATTAAAATTATATATAGAATTTTTTTAATAGCGTCTTTTTTGTTTGTCTTAGTCTTTTTAAATGGAACACGATTCGCTATTATAGGTTTTGTTGTAAGTATGTTTTTGTTTTATTATAAGTTAGGTGGGCATAAGTTATCAAAAAGTATAGGTTTATATATTGCAATAATATTTATTCCTATTGTTTTTATTAGCGGAACTTTTTCATCTATTACCAATAGTATTGATATTGATAAATTAGTTGCTGGTGAAAATATTAATGATAATAACTTAGTTGGACGAATTGGTGGTATATGGATCCCTGCATCGCTTAATACAATTGAAGAAGATCTTTTTTTTGGAAAAGGACTTGCTACATGGTTTGATCAAGAGGTTACTTTTACAGCCAACGAACATGAGAATCTTATTAATACTAATAGAGCTCCGCATAATTCTTTTGTATATAATTTCTATCAGCTGGGATTATTTGGTGTTTTAATATTTATATGGTTGTTCTATACTGGCATTGTAAGGCTAAACAGAACATTTAGCAGATCAAAAAATCCTGATTTACTTCTAATTTATTCTACATTATTAGCTTCGTGGGTTGGTTTTATTTTTTGGAATTGTTTTGCTAATGCGTGGCCAGTAATCAGTATACCTATATTGGTAATATTGTTTAGTGTTTCTGTTTTTATTAATTATAAAATGTTTAATAATGAAGTTGTCGATAATAGTTCCCGTACATAATAGAATAGATTCTGTTAGATCGTTTCTTAAACAGATTTATCTACAGGAATGTAATATAGATTTTAATGTAATTGTGGTTAATGATGGTTCTACAGATGGAACCAACGAAATGATTAAGGCAGAATACCCTGCAACAACAATTATTAATGGAGATGGTAACTGGTGGTGGACAAAATCGGTTAATGAAGGTATTAAACATTCATTAAAGAGTAATTGCGATGCTGTTCTTTTAATGAATGATGACACATTTTTTGATATTAATTATTTAAAATGTATTACAAAATATTACGATGGTAAGTCAATTATTGGGAGTGTAGGATTAATTAAAAGTGGTAACTCTGATAAGATTTTCTTTATGGGAGAGAAATCTTTTAATCGTTATACATCAAACACAATACCTGCGTTTAAGAAATTTTCTCCAGTTCCCAATATTATGGAAGGAATACATACTAGTGTTGCTTTACCCGGACGTGGACTATTAATTCCTTGTGAAATATTTAATGAGATTGGCTTTTTCGATCAAGAAAAATTGCCACAATATAAAGCCGATTACGATTTTGTTCTTAGAGCATACTCAAAAGGAATAAAAACATATGTTTGTCATGAAGCTATAATATTTTGCGATTTATATAATACTGGTGAAGGATCGAGTTTTAAAAAAGCTTCGTTAAAATCTTTTTTTAAATCTTTTTTTAGCAAGTATACTCATAATAGTCTTTCGGCTTCATTTGCTTATAAAGCTAAGCATGGTTTTGCATTTTTAACTCCTTTTTTAATTCTGTACCAATTTTCAGCATCGTTGCTATTATTTATTTATCGCAATTATTTTTATAGTAAAAACCGTATTTAATTGTTTATTGTCTATGTTGAGTTTTATTGTAATTGGTAGAAATGAGGAGAGAACATTATCGAAATGTTTCTCTAGTATTATTGAAACAATAGATGTAAACAATTATTCTGATGCCGAAATTATTTATGTCGATTCCAATTCAAACGATAGTAGTATAAATATAGCTAGTCAATTTAATATTAGTAGCTATATTATTAAAGGCGAAATAAATGCTGCTGTTGCACGTAATGTTGGAGCCGTAAAATCAATTGGCGACATTTTGATTTTTATTGACGGAGATATGGAAATTATGCCTGAGTTTTTCCCGTTAATCATAGATGATAATAAATTAACTTACCCTTTTGTATCGGGTCAGTTTGTGAATTACTGCTATTCTCCAGTTGACAGATCGTTTCTTTATACACAACCTTACCATTCGGGCTTTACTAATGGAATAAAGTATGAAAATTCTACTGGTGGTTTATTTGCTGTAGACAGAAAATATTGGGTTGAACTTGGAGGTATGAGAGAAGACTTTAGGCGAAGTCAGGATCTTGATTTTGGTTTAAGAATGGCCAAATTGGGTATTCCCTTGCTAAGGTATGAGGCTGTTATGGCAAACCATCATACTATTCAATATACCGATAGATTGTGGGATGGTTTATTCAGCGGAAGCACATTGTATCGTTTTTACTTACTACGTCGAAACTTATCAAATAAGTATGCTATAAAGAGATTTATTTCTAAGGACCCAACTGTCTTCTTGTTACTATGTTGTGTTATGGGAGTAGTGTTTTTTGACCCTATATTTATTGTCCTTGGTTATCTGTTTCTAATATTAGTTATTTCAGCTTATCACTATCGAAAGAAATTTTCATTAGATAAACCTCTTTATTTAATTGTTAAAGATGTTCTAACTATTTCTTCGCTTTTGTTTTTTTATCCTTCTAAAAACAAAAAATATAGTGTAACAAAATGTGTTTAAATGATTAAATAAGAGCAAACAAAAATGAAAAAGAAAATAGCCGTAATAGGCCTTAAAGGATTACCTGCTTTTGGTGGTGCAGCTACTGTTGGCGAGAACATTATTGAGCAGTTAAAAGACAAATACGATTTTACTGTTTATTCTGTTTCGTCTCACACATCAGAGAAAACAGGCAATAGAAATGGGTATAAGCAAATTGTTTTTAAAAAAATTCCTTTTAAAAAAATTAATACTCTGTATTACTACATAATATCTGCTTTTCATATTTTGTTTAGCTCTAAATATGATATCATTCATTTACACCATCGTGATGCAGCTTTTATTATCCCTTTTTTAAAGTTGCGTACTAAAAAGGTTGTTCTTACAATTCATGGTTTTGGGACTAACGATTTATCCGATAAGTGGAATAGATATAAATGGTTTTATGATCTTCAAGAAAAGTATTTTGTTAAAAAAGCCGATTCTATTACCACAATGTCTTTGCGCGATAAGAATATTATTGAGAGCAAGCTTAATGTTCATGTTGATTACATTCCAAATGGTATAAACTTGCAACCCCAACGAGAAAAGAATAAATCAGAAAATTATATAATGTTTGCTGCAGGTAGAATTGTATCTTTTAAGCGTTGCGATGTTTTTTTAAAGGCTTTAAAGTTGATTAATTATACAGGGGCAGTTAAGATTGTTGGAGATATTGAGCAATCTATTGCATATAAAGAATACTTGTTAAAACTTTCTGAGGGTTTAAATGTTGAATACACAGGCTTAATTTACAGTAAAGACAAGTTATTTGATTTATATAGCAATGCTAATTTCTTTGTTTTTCCTTCATCTACAGAGGCTATGTCAATGGTTTTGCTTGAAGTAGCTTCAATGGGAACTCCAATAATTTGTAGTGATATACCTGGAAATACTCAGGTTTTTGATAGTAATGAAGTTCTGTTTTTTAAAACAGATGATGTTGAAGATCTTGCTAGTAAAATTAAGTTTGCAATTACCAATCATTCGGTTATGGATGAATTAAGTAATAGTGCTTTAAAAAAGTTAAATACTAATTACAGGTGGGATATTGTGGCTGGTTTGTATAGTGATACATACGAATCTTGTAACTAGCAGTAGTTTATTGTAAAACCAATAGTATGTTAATAAAAAAGAATAAAATACCTGTCAAGCAAATAATTCTTATTGGCTTTTTACCCTCTTTCTTAAAGAAGATAGTTTATAGAATTAAGGGTTATAAAATTGGTAAGAATGTATCCTTTGGAATGGGTAGTGTTGTGATTGGGAAGGATGTTGTTATTGGCGATAATTCGTCTTTTGGACTAATTAGTGTTGTTAGAGCAAAGTCTGTAAATATTGGAAGGTTTGTTAAAGTAGGCGCTTTAACAATGATTGATACTGGTGTTCTGGATATTGGTGATGATTCGCGTATTAATGAAAAAGTTATTGTAGGGGGAACATCAACACCCGAATCAATGCTAAAGGTTGGCAAGCGAGTTATTATTATGGAATATTCATACATAAATACAACTAAGCCTATTATTATTGGTGACGATTCAGGTATTGGTGGACATTGTCTGTTATTTACACATGGTTCGTGGCTTTCGCAATTAGATGGTTTTCCAGTTTCTTTTGCTCCCATTACAATAGGAAATAATGTTTGGTTGCCTTGGAGGGTTTTTGTTATGCCTGGAGTTGAGATTGGCAACCAAGTGGTGGTGGGTGCAAACTCATTAATATCAAAAAATGTTCCTTCTAATGTTTTAATAGCTGGTAGTCCAGCTAAGATTATTGCTACTGATTATCCTAAATCAATTTCGGATGAGAAAAAAGATTTAATTTTTAGTAAT
>Ga0193952_1000749_pt1 | contig 12966 bp, 15 predicted proteins | sample BB_3_MG_FD_140368 | JGI IMG/M metagenome (GOLD analysis project Ga0193952, IMG submission 140368) | Microbial mat bacterial communities from the Broadkill River, Lewes, Delaware, United States - BB_3_MG | ecosystem: Environmental > Aquatic > Freshwater > River > Microbial mats | place: USA... | reverse complement strand
CGTTTTCTTGATAGTGGTGAATTTGTCCGATTGGGCGAAAACATCACTCGCCATTCCCAAGTTCTTCTCATTGCCGGAACAAATCGCGATCTGCGCCAACTGATAAGCGCAGGCCAATTTCGGGAAGACCTTTATCATCGGCTCTCAGAGTTGATCATTAAAGTTCCATCCCTGAATCAACGACGCGAAGATATTCCCGATCTGGCCGTCCACTTCCTCGGTCGTCTATATCAAGCTTACCATCAACCAGAGTCAGAGACATCGGAACCACCTTCCTTAAGCCCACAAGCTAAAAACCTGCTAAAACGCCACTACTACACCGGAAACATTCGAGAATTGCGCAGTATTCTGCTCAGAGCCATGCTTTTCCGACAAGGCAAGGTGATTCATATGGATGAAATCAACAAAGCATTACAACCGCAGCAACCCCATATCGAAGCCGTCGAAATTAACACAGAAGGGAACACTGAGCAGTTAGCTGAAAAGCTTCTTTATCAAGTTCAGGAAGAGGGACAGGATTTCTGGTCGACAATCTACCAACCCTATTCGAAGCAGGAAATCACGCGCGATGTCGTTATAAAACTGGTGGAAAAAGCGCGCGCAGAAGGGGCCACCAATATGCCAAAGCTGGCCAGACTGCTCAATGCCTGCGCGACTGAGATCTCATCTGCTGAGGAGAAACGAACCTTCTTCAGATTTAAAAACTTTCTTTATAAAACAGTTCGAATACAGTAGTGATCAAACCAGAGTTTTTACTTTGATCAATTCTTCAACTTCGTGACGTTCTGCTTCTGACCAGGGACCGACAACAACCAATTTCATGGCATCTGAACGGAGAAAGCGGCGGGCGGCATTCTGAAGATCTTCAGGGGTCACTTTTTTCAGTTCAGAGATATCCTGATCCAGGGTTCGCAGGTATTCGGCCTGAGTACCCCATCCGTAACGAACAGCCAAAGAATCTGTCTGGTCGCGGGAAAAATCGAGATCGAAAATATAACTTTTGACAATAGCGGCCAACTCCTCTTCCGACAGCATTGTATCGCGGGTCTCGGCCAAGACATTCAGCAATTCAGACACGGCCTGAACCATGTTATCTGGAGCAACGGACAGATCTATCGCCAGATAACCAGCGTCCGCCATCATGGAGCAGTTCGCCTCAACGGCATAGGTCAAACCTAACTCCTCCCTTAAACGTAGAGTCAGTCGAGCCCCTCCGCCCCAGGAAAGCACACGGCGCATCAAACGGAAAGAAAGCGTCTGCTGATCACTGCGCCCAGGCAATGGGAACGCCATCTGCAATGAGATTTGAGAATCGGAATCTTGTACCCATTGGCTCTCTGAACCGCTCGGAATCATTTTTGGGGCAGATTCAATCTCCTGCCTTTCTCCTGGTTTCCAATCTCCAAATTGATCAGTAACAGCTTGAATCACCTCTGCCCTGTCAACAGCACCACAGGCACACACAACAAGGTGCCCCGGTTGATACCAGGTTCGATAGTATTGCTTCAAATCATCGACACTGATCCGGTGAAGGTTTTCAAGTGATCCGATGAGAGATTCACCTAATGGATGATTTGGCCAAAGCATCTTGACCATAAGGTTATCGGGGTTGATTTGCAGTCCATGTTCGTTAAAATCTTCTCGTGCCTCTTCTAAAATTATCCGTCGCTCTGTCTCGACATCACTGAATTTCGGACGTCTTAGCATCGATGCAAAGATAGAGACCCCTTCAGACAAAAAGTCGGGGTGAATGCGCGAATGAAAACAGGTTGTTTCGGCATCGGTCGATGCATTGACCGCCCCCCCAATTGCCTCAAAGGCACGCTCTAAATCAGTACTGGTGGCATACTCTGCAGTTCCACGAAAAAGCATATGCTCGAGGAAATGGGAAATCCCAGACTGAGTAGGCTTTTCACAGCGACCACCAACCGACAGATAACAAACAAGTTCCACCGAATGGAGATGGGGCATGGGAACGGTAACCAGGCGGACACCATTCGGGAGTTGATCGACATAATAATCAGACATACGTTATAACAGCATTTCTATCAAAGAACAAAAGGGCCATCAGCAGCGATAGCCCTTTTGTGATATTTAAGCGTATTAATTAAGCTATTTCTGAAGCAATTGAGCAGCTTCTTTAGCGTGATAAGTGATAATTAAATCGGCGCCAGCCCGTTTCATTCCAAGCAAGGTCTCCATCATGACCCGATCACCATCAATCCAGTCTTTTTCTGCCGCAGCCTTAACCATACTATATTCGCCCGAGACATTATAGGCAACCAGAGGCAGATCAAAATTATCTTTAAGATCGCGAACAATATCCAGATAAGACAACGCAGGCTTAACCATTAGAAAATCGGCAGCTTCTGCAACATCCTGATTCGCTTCACGCAGAGCTTCAAGGCGATTCGCCGGATCCATCTGATAACTGCGACGGTCACCAAATTCCGGTGTGCTATCGGCAGCTTCACGAAAAGGACCATAATATGCGCTGGCATACTTAACGGCATAGCTCATAATCGGAATATGATCAAAACCATTCTCATCAAGGATATCACGGATAGCACCAATTCTACCGTCCATCATGTCGGAGGGAGCCACGATATCGGCCCCGGCCTGGGCGTGAGAAAGCGCTTCCTTAGCCAACAATTCAAGCGTGCTGTCATTATCGACATCACCATCTTTGATAATGCCACAGTGACCATGGTCTGTATATTCACACATACAAACGTCTGTAATCACGGTTAGATCTGGCACTTCCTTCTTAATCGCCCGGATTGTATTTTGAATAATCCCACTCGCGCAGTAAGCGTCACTGCCAACAGCATCCTTGGTTTCAGGAATACCAAACAGAACGACAGCAGGAATACCCAGTTCATACACCTCCTTAGCCTCGATGACAATATTGTCGATCGACTGCTGGTAGATGCCAGGCATTGAACTGATTTCATTTTTAATATTCTCACCAAAAGCACTGAACATCGGATAAATCAGATCTTCAACCCGCAGATGAGTTTCACGAACCATACGCCGGATATTTTCATTGCGACGCATACGACGCGGACGGTAACTGGGAAAATACATGGGCAATCTCCTCCATATTGAGATGGGCACAGCAACACCCATTTAAAATGAATAACGTTAAGTGAGCAGGCTCACCACTGTTTTTATCTACTCTCGATAATATTCTATCATTGCCTGAACCAGAGAGGCCATGGTCCAGTTCTGTGGTTCCAAATCAACGCGAAAACCGCACTGAACAATTGTCTCCGAGGTCTGCGGACCGATAGAAAACAGTCGGGTCCGATTCAGTAACCTCTTCGCATCATCTCCCAGCATGCGGACCAAGTTCTTAAATGTTGACGATGAACTGAAACAGATAGCGTCAAGCGTCCCCTTGAGCAGCAACCGACGGATCTGCTCGGCGTTATCCTCCGGCATCACAGTTCGGTAGGCAACCGGAGCAACAACCTCTGCGCCTGCATTGGTCAGACTGTCAACTAAGAGTGGCCGTACAACCTCTGCACGAGGATAAAGAATCTTTTTATTCTCAACTCCCTGCTGCAAAATGATATCAACGAGACCTTCAGCTCGATGGTCTTCCGGCATCAAATCAGGCTTGGTAAAATTGCGTTTAAGAGCTTCGGCCGTTTTAGGGCCGACAGCAACGACAGTGATATCGGTCAAAACCCCATAGTACTGGTTATTTTCCAACAACCGCTCAAAAAAGGCGTCAACACCGTTTACAGAGGTAAAGACCACAATATCGAAATCATCGAGATTACGCATGGCCACATCAAGAGGCTCCCAGTTTGGCGGTGGGACAATCTCGATTGTCGGCACACAAACAGCTTCCGCCCCATTACTTTCTAGCAGAGCAACAAATTCTTGTGCCTGGGATTGAGTCCGAGTCACCAGAAATCGCTTTCCCGATAATGGCTGGGGTAAAGTCACATCACTCCCTTTTTATTCAACCTGAATGCCTGTCATTCCACGTGAGCCGATTGGTCGCCTCGTGGCGATACCAACCCAGCTTTCGATTAATTACTCTTTAAAAGTTTCACAGCCGTAGACTTCATTCAGAATTTCACCCGCGCCTTGAGCCAGTAATTCCTTTGCCAGAGCAACACCGGTTTCTCTTGCTTGATCAACATGACATGTGACCGTTTTTTTAAGCACTTTCTGACCTTCGACGTCTGACACTAGACCAGTCAATTCAAGCTGATCACCTTCAACGGTACCATAGGCGGCGATAGGGACTTGGCAACCACCCTCTAACGTAGACAGAACAGCTCTTTCTGCGGTGACAGCATAGGTCGTTGGTGGATGATTAAAAAAATCGATCAGGCCGTTAGTAACATCATCATCGAGACGACTTTCAAGTCCCAACGCTCCTTGTCCGATAGCAGGCAAACACACGTCAGGCTCAAGATACTCACTGATCTGGTCGGTAAAGCCAAGACGGTGCATCCCTGCTGCAGCCAGAACCACAGCATCAAGATTATCGTCGTCAAGTTTTTTGATCCGAGTTTGCACATTCCCGCGGATATCGACCATTTTCAAATCAGGGCGTACACTCAGCAACTGAGCTTTCCGCCGCAATGAAGATGTTCCGATGCGACCATTTTGAGGGATATCGCGAAAGCTGGCACAACCTTTGTTGAGAATTAGGATATCACGTGGGTCGGCACGCTCAGTGATACAACGTAGTCCTGTTCCCTCGGGGAAGAATGTGGGCACATCCTTCATGGAATGAACGGCGATATCGATCTCATTACGCAGCATTGCTTCCTGAATTTCCTTTACGAATAAGCCCTTGCCTCCAACCATGGCCAATGGCACATCAAGAATTTTGTCGCCTTGAGTTTTAATTTTGGTCAGCGTAACCTCCAGATCCGGATAACGCTTTTCCAATTCATCCTTAACCCAGTTTGCTTGCCAAAGAGCCAAAGCGCTAGCGCGAGTGCCGATTCTCAAAGTCCTGGTGGCCATAAAATCTCCTTATTTTTGCTGATCCGAGTCATCGAATTCAGAGTTATTTTGCTCAGGGGCTGGTAGATCAAACAGTGTCCGGACAGCGTCGAGATACATTTCGCCATTGCCGTTACCACTGGCCTGCTTAAGGATATGGGTCGGTTGGTGTAATATTTTGTTCACAATAGCAGAGGTCATTGCTTCAATAGCCTTGCGTTCCTTTTTATTCAAGTCACTCAGGTTCGACAGAGTTTTATCTATCTCGGTCTGACGGATCGACTCGATATGCCGCCGAAACGCAACAATTGTCGGCTGGATCTCCAGAGTTCCCAACCAGCTTTCAAACTGGGTCACTTCACTCTTGATAATCAGTTCAGCTTTTTCCGCTTCTTTATGCCGCTCTTTCAGGTTAGCCTGAACGACCCCCTGAAGGTCATCGACATCATAGAGATAAATACTATCGAGCTTATTCGCTGCAGGATCAATATCCCGAGGCACAGCAATATCGATAAGAAACATTGGCCGGTAACGGCGCAACTTACAAACTTCCTTGAGCTTCTTAGCAGACAGGACATAATCTGGTGCTCCTGTTGAGGAGAGCAGAATATCAACCCGATGCAGTTGGTCTTGAAAGTTTTCAAAGTTCACAGCGGTTCCACCAAACTCAGCAGCCAGTTTTTCAGCGCGACTGAATGTCCGGTTGGTCACGAGAACTTTTGCCACCCCCTGATTGACGAAGTGCTTGGCAGCCAGTTCACACATTTCTCCGGCGCCAACCAGCATCACCGTCTTATTTTCGAGTGAATCAAAAATTTTACGCGCCAGTTCAACCGCAGCAAAAGAGACGGAAACAGCATTGCTGGCAATTTCAGTCTCTGTTCTCACCCTCTTCGCAACAGAGAAAGCTTTTCGCAGGAAGCGATTAAGGATGGTCCCTGCTGACTTGAACTCACAGGCATAACCATAGGCGGTTTTTATCTGACCCAGGATTTGTGGTTCACCGATCACCATTGAATCGAGACTGGCAGAAACTCTGAGAACATGCTGAATCGCTTCGCGACCAGCATAATCATAGAGATGTTCATTCAAAACAACAGGATCCAGATCATGAACATCGGCCAAAAACTGTTTCAGTTCAATGATTGCCATTTCCGGTTGACGGCTGACGGCATACAGCTCAACCCGGTTACAGGTCGACACAATCACCGCTTCTTTAATAGCCGGCAACGCCAACATGCGCCGCAAGGGTTCCTCCATTGCAGTTGGCGGAAATGCAACCTTCTCTCTTATTTCTACCGGGGCTGTCTTATGACTCAGCCCTACGACAACAATATTCATCGATAAATCGCCAGACTTTGTCAGATAAGAGCAAATGATTCAAACGTATGATAGCCACCTAAGAGCAGATTGACTCCCAGGAAGGTAAAGAGCAAAAACAGGAAGGCAACAACAGAAAGCAGAGCAGCTTTTCGTCCTCGCCATCCAACACTCAAACGACCGTGCAGCAGAGCCGCATAGAGAAACCAAGTGATCAAAGCCCAAGTTTCTTTGGGGTCCCAGCTCCAATAGGTCCCCCAGGCGATATTCGCCCAGAAAGCACCGCTGATAATCCCAAGCGTCATAAAGGGAAAACCAAAACTCAGGCAAGTATAGTTGACCCTATCCAGCACATCCAGAGACGGAAGAAGCTGATAGAGGCCTGTAAAACGCTTACTTTTCAGCATCCGATTTTGAATCAGGTACATCACACCCGCACCAAAAGAGAGGGCAAAAGCGGCATTACCAAGAAAAGCGAAGGTAATATGAACAGGAAACAACCAACTCCTCAAAACCGGATTCAGTTGAACCACAACATCTGGACTTAAGGCGCTACCTACCATGAGCAGAAAGGCAACTGGTGCAGCAAATGCACCCATCACAGAAAGGCGAAAGCGTAAATCGAGCAGCAGATAGAGAAGAACAAGACACCAGGCAAAGAATGCCAAAGACTCATGCAAGCTGGTGACAGGAGTCCCTCCGGCCGAAGAATGACGCACAGCGAAACAGGAGGCCTGTGTAATAATACCGGCGAGTAAAGCCCAACGGCCGATGCGTCCTGCCAACGGCCTCTTGCCAACCATTCCGGTCAAATAGAGCACACTGGCCACAAGGTAGTTCAACATTGTCACATAAAATAACAGGGTCATAGATCCCATGACATCCCTTCCGGATAATCAATTACAGATAAAACAAACCCAACAACAAGGTAGATATGCAATCGGCTATATTATTGACTTGAGACAGGTGAGGTCAACAGCTTTATTACCCTCCTGCTATTTACTGCCCAAACAATTCACTTTCAACCAATTCACAAAGTAAGTGGCCAGAAAACTGCGTCAGCTCAAGTAAGCGTGGTACAGACCGAGTCCCTAAGTTCAGACTAATATCGACATCAAGATCGGTCAGAGGATCTTTATGACTATCAAACGAAATAACAGCGACGGCTTCATCATTGTCTATCACATCTTCACACAACTGCTGAAGACAGTCTGATTCAGTTCCGTCACTTAAGACAAGAAGTAAATGCTTCTGGCTGTTAATCGCTCGATAGTGCCGCACTAATCGTTGAGATTCCTGTCCCTCACTGAGCATTCGACTGTTCAGGACATGATCACTACCAAGACAGACGGCGGGTAAGGCTGGACGGTTAAAGCTCAAGCGAAAGACAAACTGACTGGCTATAACTTGAGCTGTTGGTTGCAAACATCCACTAGCCGCGATCAATAATTGCCCACCTTCGGCAAACAATGCTGCCAATCTCTGCGCGAGCCGGGTCAGATTGTCATTTTCCTCTTGGCAATAGCGCTTCAATAATTTGATTGATTGTTCGCAGCTTGCTTCTATCTGTTCGTTCATACAAAGTTTCTCCCGCAGGATATGACATTAGATCCTGACCCAACATAAAGTGCTTTGGCATGATATGGGCCTGAATCGCTACTGTCAAGCGTGACGGATAGTCCGATTACATCTTGATTTTTCTGGTACTTCCTATATATTTGAAACCGCATGTTTTAGAAATGCTCTAAGACCGTATGATTAATAAAGGAGAAATCAATGGCAAGCGAAAAAGTTCTTGAGTTTACTGATGCTCAGTTTGACGCTGATGTCCTGAAGTCTGACGGACCTGTTCTGGTTGACTTCTGGGCAACTTGGTGTGCCCCTTGTAAGGCGATTGCGCCGGTTCTGGATCAACTGGCTGATGAATATGATGGCAAAGTCAAAATCGGTAAAGTGAATGTTGACGAGAATCCTGCAACTCCTGGCCAATATGGTGTTCGCGGAATCCCAACAATGATCCTCTTTAAAGATGGTGAAGTTGTCGACCAACTGGTTGGTGCTGTTCCTAAAAACCAGATTGCAAGCCTTCTGGAAAAAGCACTGTAATGATCTATTCGTAATAAAAAAGGCTCCTCTTGGGAGCCTTTTTTATTACTGGTCTGCAATCTTATCTAATTCGGCATAAATCAGACGCTCTTGATCTTTTTTAAGCCTCTGCTCACGCAGCTCACCCAAAATCTGCCTTTTGCCAGCCCGGGCTTCTTCGATTTTTGAATCGGCGAGACGAATCGTATCGCGCGACTCATAGTTCCATCTTCTGAGAGCTTGACGCTTCTCCACCACTGCTTGCTGATATTGAGCAGAAAAGAGTTCAGCGCGGCGCAGGTAATCTTGAACTAATATTTCTTTTTGGCGATTCTTTTCTTCGACCTCACGAACTTGCTGCTCAAATTCACGATTTGTGCTCTCAGGCAAATTCTTTTGCGGAACAAAGTTGAGATTATCAGGGTCATCCGCTCTCATTTTCTCCGCAGCGGCTCGACATTCATCCGGTAATGCCTGAAGATTATCAGTTATATAAAGCCGTCCCTGACTATCGCGACATGAATAGTTCGCCGCAAAAGCTGTCACTGTCATGATCGGAACTAACAGAAAAAAACAAGCAAGAGTACGCATCACATCCTCCTAAAAAATCCTCTGGCTGTCGAGCAATATAGTCACCGGCCCGTCATTGATTAAATCGACAGCCATGTCGGCCTGAAACTGACCCGTCTGAACGTCCAGATCATGGCGTCTCAATCTTTCGGTAAAATAATGACATAAAGGTTCAGCAATATCGGGTAAGGCAGCCGCTGAAAACCCAGGGCGCCGCCCTTTTCTACAATCTGCCAGCAAAGTAAACTGAGAGACAACCAGCACAGAACCGTTGGAATCTTTGACGGACAAATTCATTTTTTCGTCGGCGTCCTCGAAAATTCTCAATCCGGCAACCTTGTCAGCCAGATAGTCTGCGGCCTTTTCATCATCTCCCGACTCTACTCCCAGCAGAACCAACAATCCTGGACCGATATCAGCAATACGCTTTTCATCAACGACCACTCCAGCACGGCTGACACGTTGCACAACTGCCCGCATTTAGTTTAACTCCTTTTTATCTTGAGAAAATGATCTCAGCAAAGACAGGTTCTCTAAATCATAACAATGATTGTCTCCACTTGGAGTCTCAATAATTTTAGCAACATTGCTGAACCGATGATCTTGCATCAACATTTGAAAACCGATCGAGCCGATACAGCCTTGGCCAATATGGTCATGACGATCAACCCGAGAACCAAGGTCTTTTTTACTATCATTTGCGTGAAACAGAGCTATTTTCTCACAACCGATCAAGGCGTCAAACCGATCCATCATTGCAATATATCCCGCTTCACTGCTTAGGTCGTACCCGGCAGCATAGGCGTGGCACGTATCGAGACAAACACCAAAGTTCCCGCCAGGAACCAGACGTATAATTTCTGCCAATTCTTCAAGCTGAGAACCGAGACAAGTCCCCTGTCCAGCAGTATTTTCCAATAAGATCCGGACACCGTCAGGGGCCTGTCGCAGGATGTCATGAAAACTGTCAGCCAAGGTCTGTAACCCGCTCTCAATTCCCTTCCCCATATGGGCCCCCGGATGCATCACCAGATCACCAATACCCAATTGCTGACAACGCTGCATTTCATCGACAAAAGCATCGACTGACTTTGCCCGTAATTGGTCGTCAGGACTCGCCAGATTAATCAAGTAGCTATCGTGTGAGGCAACGTAATCAATGGAGCTCTGCTCGAAAGCGGTCCTGAACTTACTGATCGACTCACGCGTCAATGGTTTTGCCTGCCAACGGCTGGCATTGCGTGTAAAAACCTGAATAGCGGTACAACCGACCTCTTCTCCGCGAGCAATCGCTTTTTCAATGCCACCAGCAATAGACACATGCGCACCAAGCAAAAGACTGTCCGTTTTTCCAACCTCAGACATCAACAACCCTCCTGCCAGGAAGCCAGCAATGGCTCCACATCAGATGGCTTTGTGATCCACGCATCGACATAAGAATACGGATTCTCATGAACTTGCCGTGGACCAACCAACACTGTCTTCATCCCAAAGTGTTTTGCCGTCTCCAAGTTTTTATGCTGATCTTCAACCATAATACATTCGTGCCCTTGAATCTTTAGTCGATCTAATATCTGCCGATAAGGATCAGGGTTCGGTTTTGGCTGATAATCAGCAACACGGATATCAAAAATATCTGCGAACAAGCCATCAAGGCCAAGGGCAGTAACGACGCGATCGACATGACAACGCGATCCATTGGTAAAAACATAGCTGGGGATTGATATCTTCGAGAGAGAAGAACGCAATTCAACATCAGGGCTCAAGCGACTGCCAACATCAACAGAATGGACATAATCAAGATAGTCCTCCGGATCAATATCATGGTGGCGGATCAAACCCTGCAAGGTTGCCCCATAATCTTTCCAGTAGCGACGTCGCAGAACATCAACATCCTGCGAATCGATAGCAGCAACGTCTTTCATAAAACGGTTAATGCGCACATCGATCAACGAAAATAAATCACACTCTGATGGATACAGAGTATTATCCAGATCAAAAAGAACAGCCTTCATCCCATCAATATCCTAACGCAAATTAAATTCACCGCTGAAAACTTCAACTGCGGGACCAATTTTCGTCACAGGCCCCTCTTCGAGCCATTCCAATTCAAGATCACCACCACGCAAATGATTGAGAATCTTTCTTTCCGTCCGGCCGGTTAAAACCCCGGCGACAGTCACTGCTGAAGCACCTGTCCCACACGCAAAAGTCTCACCTGCTCCCCGCTCCCAAGTTCTCTGGATGACTTCAGTCGGGCTGACGACTTGCACAAATTCAACATTCGTGCGCTGCAGAAAGCACTCATGGTTCTCAATCCGGCGACCGATCTCGGCCACAGGAAAAGAGTCCACATCATCAACGTAGATGACGCAATGAGGGTTCCCCATCGACACGCAGGTGATATCAAACTGCTGGCCGTCAATCAGCAAAGGAACATTGACGACCTCTTCAGCTGCCACACCTGTCATCGCCATATCTCCTCTACTCAATCCAGGTTTCCCCATATTGACCTTAACCCGCTCAATCAAACCATTTTCTGCTGGAAAGAGCTGTAGTGACAAGACCCCATTACCCGTTTCAATGTTCATTTCCAGTGTTTTAGCGAGTCCATGGTCATAAGCATATTTGGCAACGCAGCGAATACCGTTACCGCACATCTCAGATTCACTACCATCGGAATTGAACATCCGCATCCGAACATCAGCCTGATCAGACGGCAGGATCAAAATTAATCCATCTGAACCGATCCCAAAGTGACGATCACTGACCTGTTGGGCTAATTCTGCCGGGTTATCGACCTGAACGTCAAAACCGTTGATATAGACATAATCATTCCCCGCTCCATGCATTTTTGTGAATTCCATTGATCACCTCGACTGTTCGCAGATATTGTTATTAACACTCTGATACTATAACTGAATCGGACAGAGCAAGCCCGAATAAAAGAGTGAAAATTTCTTCGGAATCGATACCCATCTATTCTTTCACAACTTCAAATTATGTTATGATCCTCTCGATATTGATTCGATGACGAGTAAATAACAACTGCCACCCCCTATAATTCAGGAGAATAAATATGGCTTTTCATCTTAAAACAAAAATATGGCAAACAGGTGCGCTCGACTGGTGGGCCATGATCGACAACGAAGACGTTTATTTAGGCAACAGGGAGTTCCCTCTTCCTCCAGAAGAAGGAGATGAGTGGCTCGTCCGTTCGACCGGCGATCGCTTCAAAGTGATCGATATGAAAATTTGCCTGATCGCAAAAGAAGACCCGGTCACTCCATGGTAGAACTCAATGTTGTTCAGCTGCACGCCAGCACCATGGACAATTTTTCATACTTGATCTACTGTCCAGAAACGGGTCTGGCTGCTGCAATTGATCCATCCCAACGCCCAGAATTGTTGCTGCAGAAAGCATCTGAGCTCAATCTGACTATTGAGCTGCTATTGAACACCCACGGACACCAGGATCATGTTGTCGGTAATCCGCTTATTCTTGAAAAAACTCATGCCAAATTAGCGGCTCATCCTGATGAAGTCAGTCAGCCGGACATCTGCCTTGAAGAGGGAAGTCGCATTCCCATTGGAAAAGGGGAGCTGTCTGTCCTTCACACTCCGGGCCACACGCCAGGATCACTTATTTTTCAATGCAAACAATTTATTATCACCGGTGACACGTTGTTCGTCAGTCGATGTGGTCGAGCAGATTTGCCCGGCAGTAATGTTAATGAACTCTACAAAAGCCTCCAGAGACTTAAATCGCTAGCACCCGAGACCACAGTCTATCCAGGCCACGACTATGGCCCGACACCAACATCGACACTTGCTTGGGAATTTGAAAACAATGAATTTCTCAACTCTCCAGATTTGGAGAGTTTTATTCGTTTAAGGATGGGTTGAATCAACAGCACGTTCAGAAGGCCTGAAGGGGTTATGAAGCCCCTTCAGGTGAATTGTTCAGGCTCACAACACGCGTTCCAGCCAATCGATCATTCCACCCGCGCCCCTCCG
>Ga0193952_1000748_pt1 | contig 12966 bp, 12 predicted proteins | sample BB_3_MG_FD_140368 | JGI IMG/M metagenome (GOLD analysis project Ga0193952, IMG submission 140368) | Microbial mat bacterial communities from the Broadkill River, Lewes, Delaware, United States - BB_3_MG | ecosystem: Environmental > Aquatic > Freshwater > River > Microbial mats | place: USA... | reverse complement strand
CTCGCCTTTATACAAATCATTCATCATCGGATTTGCATCAAAGATTTTGTCTACATATTCTTTTCCAAGCCATTCAATTTCACCTGATACTCGTACTGTTTTGTATTTCTTATCCATACCTATAATTGAAAGGTTTGGATTCTTTTTTAGTTGTTTGTAAAAAGGTTTTCCCTCTGCTGTAAGAAAGTATAAAACATCGTCTTCATGAATCATGACGTCTGCAATTCTAATGCATGGTTTATTATCTTCAACTGTAGCAAAACTTACTGATTTAAGTTTTCTAAGGAATGCTAAATGTTCGTTCATTTTATTTATTCTTTATAAGATGTTGTTCACTTGTGTAGAGCTTTGCCTAGAAGCTACTTTGGCAAAGCTCTAAATGATAAATTAGAATTAAATTATTACTGATGATTAGAATTTACCATTAGTGTTTTTTGAAGTCCCTTCTGCTGGCATTGTTTCAATAACGTCCCAGTGTTCAGCAATTTTACCATTTTCTACTCTGAATAAGTCATAGAATGCTTTTGCTTCTCCAGCTAGAGTTCCTTCACTTACAGTAAGTACAAAGTTACCTTCTCCAAGTACCATATGTATCTTATTATATTTCATGAATATCCCTTGTTCAGCCCATGTAGCAAGAGCTTTGCCTAGTCCTGATAATTGATCTGAAATTAGTGAGTTATGCTGAATATAATTGTCTCCATCAAAATACGAAGTTAGTTTTGTCATATCACCATCAACAAGAATATCCTTAACAAATTGTTTAACGAATTCTTTATTCTCAATTGTCTTATCTAAGTCTTTAATTTCTTTGCTGCCATCAAATTGCGTGTGTCCACTAGGATTTTCCTTAGTAACAGGAGTTAGATTATCCCAATGTTCAACAACTTGTCCATTTTCAAAACGTAGGATATCGAATGCCGCTTTAGGTCCAAAGAAATCATATTTCATGTGAGCAACAACGTAATTCTCATCTTGAATGGCTCTAATAACTTTTGCCTCTTTAACAAAACCTTGATTAACAAATCCAATAAAGAAATCTTTCCCGTCCTCTGCATTCGGATTGTGTTGAATGTATTGCTTATCGCTCACATAGTTTTCTACCATAGAGGTATTTTTAGTTGGTAGACTCTCAAGTAAAGCAATTGCTTTTTCTTTATTACTTAACTGAGTTTTGTTGTCATCTTTGTAAGCACTACATGATACTGATAGAAACATTGCAAATAGTGATAATAAAACTGTCCTTTTCATTGTGTTATATTTTTAGTTATAATTACAATGACAAAAGTATATGTAGAAGAGGTGTTGTGTAAGGTTAATATTTGGTTATTAATGGTAAATATCGAACTAGGTAGTATCTTTTTATAGAGAGTCTCTATAGTTTGATGGCGTCGTAGATGTTCTTTTTTTAAAGAATTTAGTAAAGTTTGTTATCTCTTCAAAACCAAGATAATAAGCGATTTCTTTGATTGATATATCTTTCAAAGCAAGTTGTCTTTTAGATTCTAGTATTATATAATTATCAATATAAGTTTTTGCTGTTTTATTGGTAAACTCCTTACAGATATCATTGAGATGTTTATATGATATATTCATAATCTCAGCATAATATTGAGCATTATGAGATTTGTTGAATTGCTCATTTACATGTTTTTGGAAAGTGATAAAATCTTTAAAATGAGTAGATTCTATTAGTGGAGATTGTTTATTTAATTCCCTTTCACATTTTAGAAGTAGTATTCGTAATTGATTTCTAAGAATATCTTCTTTTAGATAATCATTATCTTGATTTTGTTCTTTCTGTAGGGCTTTTATTATAGATAATATTTCAATCTGCATTTCCTCTGGAATTGATATCTTAGGAGAGTACAATTGATTATTAAATAGTCTTTGATATGCTGCGATATCTTGTGTCGATAGGTTTTTTGTTAGAAATTCTTCCGTAAAGAGAATAGTATAACCTTTTACTTTTTGGATCTCTTGGTAAGCTTGTATTTGATTGTTAGAAATAAATAAAATATCTCCTTTGGATATATTGTATTCATTGAAGTCAATATTATGAGTTCCTTGATTCTCCTTTACGTACATTAGTATGAAGAATTTTAATCTATGGTAGTCTGAAATTTTATTTATTAAATTTTGATTCCTTTTATATAGAGTATCTATAGATAAGGTTTCAATTCCAAATCTAGTCTTTGTGTTTATTGAAAATTGTACATTTTTTATTTCACTCATATAGTGATAAAGATATGTATATTTTATTTATATCTGTAAATTTTAGTATAAATGAAAAGAGCAGTTCATGAAGAACTGCTCTTTTTATATTTAGTCTTTAGAACTATTTAGTTGGTACATTCTTAAGAGTTTCTTTTAGGAAATCCCAAAATAAAACTACAGTATCAATCTTAACTCTCTCATCTGGTGAGTGAGGAGAACGGATTGTAGGACCGAATGAAATCATGTCCCAGTTAGGATATACAGAACCTAAAAGACCACACTCAAGACCAGCATGAATAGCTTTAATCTCAGGAGTTTTTCCGTACATCTTATTGTAAGTTTCTTGCATAGCTTTAAGGATAGGAGAAGCCATATTTGGTTTCCATCCTGGGTACTCACCATTAAATTCTATTGAGTTAGCTTGAGCTAATTCGAATACAGAAGTCATTGATTGAACAAGTCCCATTTTAGCAGTCTCTACAGAAGAACGTAAAAGACAGTTAATAGTAATTAGTCCATCCTTACTTTCAACGAATGCAAGGTTATTAGAAGTCTCTACAAGACCTGGCATAGCATCACTCATTCTCTCAACTCCGTTTGGACAAGCAAGAATAGCGTGAGTAAGGTTGATTTGTATTTTTTCTTCAATAACAGAAGTAGGCATATCACAAGACTCAGCAGTAAATTCTAATGTTGGTTCAACAGCAGATAATTCAGCTTTGTAAGTGTTTTCGTATTCTTTCACTTTAGCGGTGAATTCACACATAGCACCTTCAGGAACAAGAACAGTAGCGAATGATTCTCTTGGAATAGCGTTTCTTAACGAACCACCATTGATAGAAGCAAGACGCATACCAAATTCTTTATGTGCATCTTTCATGAAACGGAATAATAATTTGTTAGAGTTTCCTCTACCAAGAATAATATCCATTCCTGAGTGACCACCTTTAAGTCCTTTTAATGTAAGAGAAAGAGCTTTCATTCCAGCAGGGATAGCTTCTTCTTTATAGTTAAATGCAAAGTTACCATCGATACCTCCAGCACAACCTACGTAAAGTTCTCCTTCATCTTCTGAGTCAAGGTTAAGAAGGATATCTCCGTCAAGCATTCCAGCTTTAAGGCCTTCTGCTCCGTCCATTCCTGTCTCTTCAGTAGCAGTAATAAGTACTTCGATAGGACCGTGAGGAATATCAGTAGAAGTAAGAATTGCCATACCTGCAGCAACACCCATTCCGTTATCAGCACCAAGAGTAGTACCTCTTGCTGTTACCCATTCCCCCTCAACATAAGCGTCGATAGGATCATTTTCGAAATCGTGAACAGTATCGTTATTTTTTTGTGGAACCATATCAAGGTGCCCCTGTAGGATACAACCCATACGATTTTCCATTCCTGGAGTAGCTGGTTTTTTGATGATGATGTTTCCAACTTCATCCTGAATAGCGTTAAGATTGTGCTCTTTAGCCCAGTTCATAACTGCTACTCTAGCTTTTTCCTCGTGGTTAGAAGGACGAGGTACCTGTGTAAGTAAATAGAAGTTCTCCCAAATTGCTTTAGGTTCTAAGTTTTTAATTTCTTCACTCATTATATTTCCTCCGTTTTTATTGGATTTATTTTTATCAATGCCTTAAAGGTAAAGAATTTTTTATGCGTTCCAAAGATTCGTATATAAAGGAAATGTTAAATCTTTTTTAAGAAAGAATAAATCTATATTATATGTTTAAAATGCCATGTAATATTTGTTTGTGAATTCTCTCTATTTATCTTGTTATCATAATTATACGTCCTGTGTATATCCTTGTTTGTTTTAATATATTTAACTATGTTTAAACTAATAAAACTAAAAATTATGAAAAAAACATTATTAATCGGTCTACTTATTTTAGTAGGTCTCTATTCTTTTGCACAAAAGAATGTAGCGAGTACTCAAATCAAAGATTTGAGTGGAAAATCAATCTCAGTAGTTAATTTGTTAAAACATGATGGTCCAGTTGTTATTGCATTGTGGGCAACATGGTGCAAACCCTGCGTTTCAGAGTTAACAGCAATAAATGATTTAATAGATGATTGGGTTGAAGAGACTGGAGTTAAGTTTATTGCAATTTCTATAGATGATGCAAGGAGCAATCGAAGAGTAAAGAGTTTTGTGAGGGGACGTGATTGGTTTTTTGATGTTTATACTGATGAAAACCAAGATTTTAAGAGAGCCATGGGTGTAAACTTGATTCCTCATACTTTTCTTATAAATAATGGAAAGGTTGTGTGGGAACACAGTTCGTATGCAGCAGGAGATGAGGAAATTCTTTATGAAAAGATTAAAGCTATAAAAGATGGTAAAAAAATTAATTAGTCTAGGAGTATTTCTGTTTTTAGTTTCTTTTGCAAGTGCTCAAGAAGTGGGAACAGTAAGTGGTAGTTTTGAATCTAATACGCATTATTATTATAATGATAAGCAAATAAATGCTAAACAATCAGAAGAGAAATTAGCTTCAAATAATTATTTGGAATTTAAATATCAGTATAAAAATTTTACTGCTGGTTTTAGATATGAGGCATATTTACCTGCACTGAAAGGATTTTCTCCTGTATATAATAAGTCTGATATTGCTAACAAGTATATAACATTTCAAAATGATAATCTTCTAATTACAGCAGGTAATTTCTATGATCAATTTGGTTCTGGTCTAGTTTTTAGATCTTTTGAAGAGAGACAGCTGGGGATTGATAATTCTCTTGAAGGAGTAAATGTTAAGTATAATTTTAATAATAAGTTTATCCTAAAAGGAATAATAGGTAAACAAAGAGATGGCTTTAATTTGGGAAAAGGACAAGTAAGGGGACTAGATTTTAATCTTTCTTTAAATAATCTGCTGAACATACACAGTATTCCTAGAATTAGTTTTGGTGCTAGTATAGTAAGTAAATATGAAGAATATACTGGTGCAGATGACTCTGTTTCTCCATTAGTTGATGCATATTCATCTCGACTTGATGTCGAGGGAGAAAATGCAAGTCTATCGCTTGAATATGTTGAAAAGGATGAGGATTATAATGAGACGATGGCTCTTCCCACTCCAAAAGGTAAAGCTTTATTGGTTAATGGAACAGCATTTTTATCAGGATTGAGTTTTAATTATACAATTCGTAGAATAGAAAACATGGCTTTTTATAGTGAACGAAAAGCAACACCACCACAATTATCAATAAATTATATTCCTGTATTAGTAAAACAGCACACTTATTCTTTAAGTAATGTATATGTGTATGGTGCTCAGGGTGAAGGAGAAATAGGTGGTCAGTTTGATTTGTTCTACAAGTTTAAGAAAAAAAGTTTCTTAGGAGGTAAATATGGAACTCAAATCGCTCTAAATTATTCTCAATATAATGGATTAAAGAAAAAAGGAAAGGATGATACTGAATTCTTTGCTATGGGAGATGATATGTATTATAGAGATCTTAGTCTTGAAATAACTAAAAAATGGTCAAAGAAATTTAAAACCATATTTGTTTATAATTATCAAAAATATAATAAAGGTAAAGTCGAGAAACTAGGAAAGCTTGTTGTGAATCCAAGTATTGTTGTTATTGATATGCAATATAAATTTACCCCTAAGAATTCAATGAGAATGGAGTTGCAGCATTTATCTATAAATAATGATATGAAGAATTGGATGGCTTCACTAGTTGAGCTTTCTTTTGCTCCATCATGGTCAGTCTTTGTAGGAGATGATTACAATTATGGTAGTGATGATAAGGTTCATTACTATACTTGTGGAGGATCTTTCTCGAAGAAATCAACTAAGATTATTATGACATACGGTAGACAAAGAGAAGGTCTTTCATGTGTAGGTGGTGTTTGTAGAATGATGCCTGCTATGAAAGCTCTTACACTTAGCCTTTCAACAAGATTTTAATTTAACCCTTAATAATAAAACAATGAAAGTATTTAATTATTTATTACTACTTATAGGTATAGTAAGCATTCTAGGATGTGAGAAGAATTCAGAGTTAAAAGTAGAAGTATCAACTGTAGTAAAAGCTAATAAATTAGAAATAGTATCAGATGGCGTAGATAAAATAACCTTTACTGCCTTTATTAAAGATAAAGATGTTTCTTCTGAAGTTGATTTTTATGTTGATGGAAATAAAATAGATGGTAATATTTTTACTACTGATAAAATTAAAGAATTTACGGTTTATGCGGAAAATGGAGGTACTAAATCTGATAATCAAATTACATTTAAGTCTGTAGCTTCTATTTCTGAAAGTTTTAATCATAAGATTATTGTTGAAGATTATACAGGAACATGGTGCGGGTGGTGTCCTCGTTTTATTGATGCAATTGAAAAAAGTGAGGATAATAAGAATTTTATTCCAATAGCAATTCATAATGATGAAGATATGAAGTATTCAAAGGTAAATTCTCTTATGACAATGTATGGTGTAGAAGGATATCCAACTGCAATATTGAATAGAGTCAAAGGTAAGGACTGGGACGGAGGGGATCCTAGTATATATATTAATAAATATTCAAGTGTTGCGATTGGTCTTCAGACTTCAATTATAGAGGGAACAGCAACTGTTGATGTAAAAGTTAATTTTAGAGAGGTCTTAGATAATAAACTAAGACTTGTTGTTTATGTATTAGAAAATAAAATTATTGCTGATCAAGCTAATTATTTATCTGGTAAAGCTGGATTCGAGGCTAATAGATTTTATAATCTTCCAAATCCAGTTAAAGATTTTAGTCATAATCATGTGTTAAGATTCTGTGCTACTGATTTAAAGGGTGATTTAATTCCAGATGAGAATAGAAATGAAATGAAAGAGTATGTGAAACAATATATTATTGATATTTCAAAGTATAAGCATGGAAATTGTGATATTGTAGCTTTTGTTGTTACGGATGATGCTTTAGGTTCTGTTAATGCTCAGAAGGTTAAGTTAGGAGAGAGTATTTTTTACTAGGATATAGTGTTATAAATTTTAAAAGTATTTATTCTAGTTATGGGGCTATCATATAGTTATGATAGCCCTAATTGAATTTGGAATTATTTTTTTTGGTAATATATTATAATGTCGAAGCCATTTCCAAATTCAGCCTTAATTACAACTTGCTCTTTATCATTATAAAGAACATCTTGCTCTTTCATTGAGTCAATTCCTGTTATTTTTGCTTTTTCAAGATCAAAAGTAGCTAAGTATTCATATTCATCATTTTCTTTTTCAGTAAGAATACCTTCTACATCTCTTGTTATCCCATTAGGTAAATGTATAGTCCAGATTATTATATTGTCAGTAGTGATTTTGTATGTATAGTTGTTTATTCTTTCATTAATCCAAGCATCTTTTTCTTGGTTGCTCATATTCTTATCTAAAATAGATTCTTTAATTTCCTGTTCATTATATATATCACTTCCGTTTGTAAGTTCTAACTTTACTCCTTTCCAATCGCCTAATAATTTAGCTGGTATTACCAGTGGAGCTTTATTAACTGTTACTTGGAGAATAGAAGTAATGTTTCCTTCAGCTTGAATTTTAATTGCAGTTGTTCCTTCTGAAATAGCAGTAATAATACCATTTGCGTCTACAGAAGCTATATCTTCTTTTTCGCTTCTGTACATTAAAGTCTTTTCTGTAGCATTATTTGGAATTACTTCAGCAATGATTTGATGAGTATCATTTATATTTAATGATATTTCACTCTCTGAAATTTTTATTGATTCTACAGATACTTTCTTTGTTTCATCATTTTTCGTACAAGATAGTAAAGATACTAATGCAAGTAGGCATATGACTAATTGTCTTAGATTTAATTGCGCGTTTTTCATAGTCGTTTTGTTGTAAATTTATATTTGATAATGTGTTATTAATATTTTGCAATATAATATTAGTTGTTAAAACAACGAAATAAGCTCTATGAATATTTAAACTACTAAAGAATAGTTTCTTATGTTAATAGATAGTTGTATTAATGTAGAAAAATAGGATTATACATAAAAGTATAATCCTATTTTGAAGTTTAGTGCTTTATACTTAAAACTTATAGTTTCGGAGTTGACTTCTTTTTAACCAATTCTTTTATTTTTATGAAAGATTCGCTATCAATATCTTTTATTGAATATGTAAATGCTACATTAAAAGATGTGAACCCATAAAAATTACTATGATATGTTAAAGCTATTGTAGAAAATAGGTTATCACTACCTTTTGGATCAGATGCATTAATTATAACATCATCTCCTTTTATGTCAATAGTGACATTATTAAAATTTTCATCTAGACTAGTCTTTGTTATATTATAGTCTGTATTTATTTCTGGTAAGTTGAAGTTGTATTTTATATTGTTTACGGCAACTTGTGTTTTTTTATTTTCAACTTCATCTTTATTACATGAAATAAATAATAGTGAAGATAATATTATAATTGAAATTATTTTTTTCATTTTTTTAAATTATTTAATTTCTACTGTTTTACAAATTACTTGATCATTAGTAATCGCTCTTAATATATATTTGCCTTCAGAAATAGATTTTGCATCGTAGCATTTAGTGAAAGAACCTTTAGTAATTTTATTATTAAATATAGGGGCAATAAGATCACCTTTTTTATTTAATAATTCAATTTCCATATTTGCATCTTTTTTTGCATTTACAAATATATTAATTGTTTTACCACTAACAGTAGCATCAAATCCACAGTAATCAGTTCCTTTATTATCATTTAATGCAGAAGAAGAAAGTTTAATTTTTACTAATGCTGTATTTCCTGTTTTAAGAGTAGTGTTATTTATCTCTCCAATATACTCTGTTTTAGAACCATTTCTGTAGTCAATTAGAGTACAATATAGAATTTCTCCATTTCCTTCATTATTTTTCTTGTTATCAGTTACTTTAAGGAAAAATGCAGGCGATTCTGATTTTTCAACGATATCACATAGATCACTAATGTCAATTCCAAATTCAAGATTTTCACTGCCTATTCCAAATCTACCAGCCATTCTGTAGTCTCCTCCAGCATTTTCCATGCAAAAGTACTCTCTTTCTGAGCTAGGTTTAGAAGAAGCTTCGAAATTTGCATATCCCACTTTGAAGCTTAAGTCATCCCTTGAAGAATGTTTAATTCTTACTTTAAGTGCCATTTTAATTTCTTTGACTTCAGGTACAACAATAAAACATTCTTTTCCACCATTTCCTGTTCCTCCTCTGCCTTGTCTAAATGTTGTAAATGTTTTGTATGGAGCATAGAATTTACCCTGATCTCCCCAGTCAGTTCCCCATGAGTTAACGCAAATAAATGCTCCCATTTCATCCTCATCTTTATTTCCATCGTTATTGTAATCCCACCATACAGAGTCATCGAAACCAGCAATTGTCATTGAATGCATTCCACTTGTTCCAAACCTAGGAATGATACCTGATATATTTGTATTACTAGGACCTACATATTTAGATGCATCAAGAGGATGAGCATAGCCTGAAAATTGTATAAGTCCACCATAAGCAGAGCCGTTACCATGATCAATAAGATATTGTTTCATTTTCTCTAGATCGCCAGGAATACTTGGATTAAGCTTATAGGTACTTTTTACTCTATATGGCATACCAGTGTGATATTTGTCATAACCATTAGCCCATTCAGTAGTACTAGTTGTTGTATATATAGATTCAGGAATGGCTCCATTATCGTTAATAGTAGCAAATACTGCCCATGGAAGAGTTCCTTGCTCAACACCAGCGTTCATAAAGTTCCATATATGCATGTATTCACATATGTTGTCTTTTTGTTTACCATCTCTATTAAGCAAATAATTCAATTCGTAAGTATATATGTAGTGCACAATTGAAGCGCAACCACATGAATTACTTATTTGTGAAACGATAGGAGGGAAAAATTTATTTTTAGTATTATCAATAAATGTTTTAGCAGCAGATTCTTTATTAGCTAAGTATCTTCCTGTTTTATTTTGTTTTGTTATATCTATTTGAAGTTCAGGAATCAGCTTTATTTGTGATCTATCTTTAGGAGTAACTTCTTTTAGACCAAATCTATTTTTTGGAAGATCTTCTTTTGTGTTTTGTGCGTTAGCTTGAAATATTACCAAGGCTAATAGCGTAGAAATTAATATTTTTTTCATTTTCCCTTTTGTTATCAGTATATAGTGTAAAATATAAAAGTCATCCATATATAGATGACTTTTATAGAATGTATGTTAAAAGAATTACATTCTTTCAATATAAATTTTAAGTACGTTATCTGGACCTATTGTAAAGAATCCTTTATTTTCTTCAGTTAAAATTAATGTACACTCAACAGCATAATCACCTTCTCCATAGTTAAATATGTATTTAGCATTTCCATCTTCATCCAATCCATTTCTTTCCCATTTTGTTATTTTGTCATCCCAGTCAGCTGCTTTTCCTTCATAATGAACAACACCTGTTCCATTTTCAAGAACTTCAGCATTCCATCTCTCTTCCATGAATTCTTTATTACCAATTAGATTTTTTAGAGTTGCTTCTCTCTCTGCTTTTTTTTCTGCAGTCTCATCTGCAGGAACAGTTGAGAATACTGTGATTAAATCATCAACAGATTTTTCTCCAGAAGAAAGAATGTATGCTAATTTTTTGCCATCCCACTTACCAATTAGTTTTTCTGATTCTGCAACAGAAATAGTAATCTTTGCTTCTTTGTTATTTTCTGATTTAACTGTTATTGTTGCTTGTCCAGATTTAATAGCTTGTACTAGACCAACAGAACTAACAGTTGCAATTTCATTATCAGAACTTTCGAAAGTTAGAGTTTTGTTTGTTGCATCTTCAGGAAGTACTTTTGCCATAATTTGATAAGTTTCATTAATTGCAATTTCTTTTGAAGATTCAGATATTTTAACTTCTGTTACTGGTGTACTAATATCATCTTTTGTATCATCACTACATGAGAATATTGATGTAGCAATAATTGAACATAAAAGTAAGCCTTTAAGGTTTAATATCACCTTTTTCATAATTTTTGTTTTTTATTAATATTGTTTTTACTAGTCGTCACTAAAGTAGTGTATATATTTAAAATAGACAACGATTTTATTAACAAATTTTAACCTTTGTGTTTTTAACTGTAATCTTTGTATATACTTATGTTTCTTATTATATAGAGATTAAGGAAGTGTAGATTGTGTATTAATTGTTTTATATAAAGGAATCTACGCTTTATTGTATATATTTATTATGATATTAAGAAAATGAGGTTGTTTTTAGTATGTATTATATTAATTGTTTGGTTTTATTCATTTAAACTATGGTGAGATTAATTGTGACTTTATAATTCTGATTAATAAAGCAAAGTCTGAATACCTTAAACTTTTAATATAGGTTTTATATATTTGTAAAAAACAATAAAGATTATGGCAATAGTAAAAAGATTAGGAGAGAATACTCCAAGGATAGGAAAGAATTGTTTCTTAGCAGATAATGCTGTCGTTGTTGGACAAGTAGAGATGGGAGATGATTGTAGTATATGGTTTGGTGCAGTCTTACGCGGTGATGTTCATTATATAAAGTTAGGTAATAAAGTGAATGTTCAAGATAATGCAACAATTCATGCAACTTATAAGAAATCTCCAACTAATATTGGAAATAATGTTTCGATAGCTCACAATGCAGTTGTGCATGGTTGTACTATTAAGGATAATGTATTAATAGGTATTGGAGCTGTTGTTTTAGATGATGTACTTATAGAAAGTAATGTAATTGTTGCTGCTGGTGCATGTGTTACAAAGGGAGCTCATCTTCTTTCTGGTGGAGTTTATGCTGGAACTCCTGCAAAGCGTATTAAAGAAGTTGGTCCTGAATTATTAGAAGGAGAGATTCATCGAATAACGAATTCATATGCAATGTATGCATCTTGGTATGATGATTCTGAGAATCTTTAATAGATAATGATATAATGTGATTTATATATTTTCTTACGAGTCATTTTTATAGATTAATAAGTTATGGTTGATTTGGATTATATTATTAGCAGTATACTTTCCTTTTATGATTTTAAAGGAAAAGACGTTGTGCACGTAGGTGCTGGTGGTGGTCAGTTAATAGCATATTCAAATACTGCCCGTATAGTAAAAGCTATAGATAGAGATTCTATAGCCATAAAACTATTAGAACAGAGAATTAAGGATGATGGCTTAGAGCATAAGATATTTCCAATTGAAGTCGATTTTATGGATTTTAAGGCAATGGCTGATGTTGTTTTCTTTGAGTTTTGTCTTCACGAGATGGATGATGCATATGCAGCTATTAAGCATGCGAAAGAGATGTATGGGCAAGTAATTATTCTTGATCATCTCCCTGATTCCAAGTGGTCTTGGTATGCACTTGAAGAGAAGAAACTTGATAAAAGTTGGAAAGCAATAGAAAAGTTTGATACTATTAAAAGGCTAGACTTTACTGTTACTCAAGAGTATGATAAATACGACGATCTTGAACTAAAATTATCAATACTTGGAGATGAAGCAATAAATAGAATTAGTGAGTTTGAGGATTGCAAGTCAATAAGGATCCCAATGCCTTTTGCTCTTATACAGATATAAATGAGAAGGAGATATTTCTAATTATGAAATATCTCTTTTTTTGTACTTATGAGATATGATTTAAAGATGTATTCTAAAATAGTAATAGTATGGAAGTTGTAGAGATATTTCAGTTCCTAAAAGAGCTAAGAAAGAATAATAATAGAGAATGGTTTGGTGAT
>Ga0193952_1000741_pt1 | contig 13057 bp, 13 predicted proteins | sample BB_3_MG_FD_140368 | JGI IMG/M metagenome (GOLD analysis project Ga0193952, IMG submission 140368) | Microbial mat bacterial communities from the Broadkill River, Lewes, Delaware, United States - BB_3_MG | ecosystem: Environmental > Aquatic > Freshwater > River > Microbial mats | place: USA... | reverse complement strand
TGTTCAAAACTTTCCTGACTACTATTAAAAAAATCAGCAGCAATACCATTTGCATTTAAACCATCAACCTGATCCTTCATTAAAGCTATTAAAGGAGATATAACCAACGTTAAACTATCAAATAATAAAGCCGGCAATTGAAAACAGATAGATTTTCCTCCTCCAGTTGGCATAATAACCAAATTATCATTTTTGGAAAGTACCGATTCTATTATTTCTTGCTGCTGTTCTCTGAAACTATCATATCCAAAATATTTTTTAAGTGTAGGAATTAATTTCTCTTGAGTTTCTTTTAAAAGCATTTAAAAATTTTTAGGAAGATTTTTGATTTTTCAATTGTGGCAAAAATACATTTTTTTAACAACTCTATTAATTCTAATGTAGCCCGATTGTTTTGTTAGATGAAATAAAAAAATCCGGTAAAAAACCGGATTTTCTTTCAAATAACTATAACAATTTTTAATAAGCCTCGTCATGAACATTTGCAACTGCTCTACCCGATGGATCATTCATGTTTTTAAAACTCTCATCCCATTCTAATGCTATTTTTGTACTACAAGCAACCGATGGCTCTTGCGGAACACATAATGCAGCAGTATCAGAAGGGAAATGCTCTGTGAAAATAGTTCTATAATAAAACTCCTCTTTTGAAGTTGGTGTTTGAATTGGAAATTTATATTTAGCATTTGCCAATTGTTCATCTGAAACTTCCGTTTCAACAACTTCTTTTAAAGTATCAATCCAGCTGTACCCCACACCATCAGAAAATTGTTCTTTTTGCCTCCAAGCAACACTATCAGGTAAATAACTTTCAAAAGCCTTACGAACTACCCATTTTTCCATACGCTCTCCATTGATCATTTTGTCTTTTGGGTTAATTCTCATTGCAACATCCATAAATTCTTTATCTAAAAACGGCACTCTACCTTCAATTCCCCAAGAGGCCAATGATTTATTCGCTCTCAAACAATCATACATGTGTAATTTATCTAATTTACGAACAGTCTCTTTATGAAATTCTTCAGCATTTGGTGCTTTATGAAAATATAAATATCCTCCAAAAAGCTCATCTGCTCCTTCTCCTGACAATACCATTTTTACTCCCATTGATTTAATTACTCTTGCCATTAAATACATAGGCGTAGAAGCTCTAATTGTTGTAATATCATATGTTTCTAGATTATAAATTACATCCTTAATTGCATCTAAACCTTCTTGAATTGTAAATTTAATTTCATGATGAACTGTACCTATGTGATCTGCAACTAATTGGGCCGCAGCTAAATCAGGTGAACCTTCTAAACCAACTGAAAATGAATGTAACTGTGGCCACCATGCATCTTGAGTATCATCTGATTCAATTCTTTTTTCAGCATATTTTTTTGCAATTGCAGAAGTAACAGAAGAATCTAAACCTCCTGATAATAAAACTCCATAAGGAACATCAGACATTAATTGCCTGTGAACTGCTGCTTCCAACGCGTCATGAATTTCGTCAATACTTGTTTGGTTTTCTTTCACTGCTTCATAGTCCATCCAATCTCTCGAATACCATTTTGTCAAAATTCCATCTTCACTTGATAAAAAGTGCCCAGGAGGAAATAAATCAATTTTTGTACAAATTCCTTCCAAAGCTTTTAACTCTGAAGCTACATAAAAAGTACCGTTTTCATCCCAACCAATATATAAAGGAATAATTCCCATATGATCTCTAGCAATAAAATACGATCCTTTTTCAGCATCATATAATGCGAATCCAAAAATTCCATTCATTTCGTCAATAAAACTAGTACCTTTTTCTTTATACAAAGCTAAAATCACTTCGCAATCCGATTCAGTTTGAAAATTATAAGTGCCTTCAAATTGCTTACGCAACTCTCTATGATTGTAAATTTCACCATTTGCAGCTAAAACTAATTTCCCATCCTCACTAAACAAAGGTTGTTTTCCAGAAGCTGGATCAACAATTGCTAACCTTTCATGAGCTAATATTGCCTTTTCATCAGCGTAAATACCACTCCAATCCGGACCTCTATGACGAATTTTTTTAGACATTTCTAATAGTTGAGGTCTTAACACCTCTGCCTTTTCTTTCAAATCAAATGCACAAACTATTCCACACATGTTACTTGTTTTATTATTAATTATAATACAAATATGAGTTTTAACTAACTATTTGAAAACGTTAAACATTTTAATGCTTACATTTTTTAGTATTTAATCACAAATATTGGTAAATTAGTAATCAAACAGGTTATTATTATTAAAAACTACTTAAAATTTGAAATTTGACATCCTTTTTTGCGTCTTTTTAATTAAACCACGGTCTTATAAGTATCATTTAAACTATATAATATGAAAAATACTGAATGTACCTGTACATGTAATTCTTGTACTAATGGACAATGTAAAAACTGTACTTGTGAAAATTGTACCTGTACTAATTGTAATTGTTAAAAACAAAAACGCTATATTAAGTTAAGAAATATGGCGTTTTTAATTATTCTCTATGGAAACAACTCTAATTTGGAATGAATTTTCGAAATCATTAAAAGGATTTATTATTAGCAAGGTTAAAGACATCGATATCGCGGATGACCTTTTACAAGAAGTTTTTATCAAAATTCATATAAATATTGACTCATTACAAAAACAAAAAAGTTTGAAGTCCTGGATTTTCACAATTACTTCAAATGTGATTAATGATTACTTCAAAAAAAATCAAATTACAAATTCAGAATTATTAGTACATATTCTGCCGAATGAAGATATAATTGATGAGCATTCAGCAAAAGACTGTATCATTCCATTAATTAAAAAACTCCCTTCAACATATAAAGAAGCCGTTTATTTAAGTGAAATTAAAGGTATTAAACAAGCCGAAATAGCCAAAAAATTAAACATTTCATTATCCGGAGTAAAATCCAGAGTTCAAAGAGGTCGAAATTTATTGAAACAAGGATTTATAGATTGCTGTGATTATAAATTGAATGAAAATGGGCATTTAACTGGTGAACATAAAGAAAAAAAAGATTGTAAAATTTGCACTCCTAAATAATATTTTTTTTAGTTTAGTTTCGTACTTAACTAAAAATGTTATTTAATGATTCAATTCACATTATTATTTGCAACCATACTTGGTGGCTTGGCGGTAATTTTTGGAGCCTTTGGGGCTCACGCCTTAAAGAAACTATTAAATGAAGAACAATTGAAAAGTTTTGAAACTGGTGTCAAATACCAAATGTATCATGCCTTGGTTTTATTATTAATTGGATTTAATTTTGATTTAGAGACTACTTTAGAAAAATATATGGTTTACAGTTTTATAATAGGAATATTACTCTTTTCCTTTAGTATTTACGGTTTAGTTATATCTGCTGCAAAAAATAAAAAACTACGTTTTTTAGGTCCAGTTACTCCATTAGGTGGGTTATTATTAGTATGTGGGTGGTGTTTACTTTTTTATTCCATTTTAAATTTAAGTACTTAAATTTAAAAACCAGAACCCTTAAGAATTTCTTCTAAATGATTCTGGTTTAAACTAAAACTACTAACTATTTTTAAATATTCTATTCTTTTACAACATGATGATTGTTATAATTGCAAATATCATTACAAAAAACAAAATAGATGATTTCCAAAAAACATGGGCTTTTTTAAGCTCCATAAAATAAAATGAGACTCCTATAAATTTCAATATTGATACAATAATAATTATCGAAGCAACATAATTGGAATTGACTAAACTAGTGGATACAATTGCTGATACCGCGGTTAAAAAAATAAGCCCTACTAATACCTTTAAAAATAAATTCTTTTTCATTTTAAAATATTAAATAAATTATTGGGAACAATAACAACCAAATTAAATCGCACATATGCCAAAATGCGGCACTTGCTTCAACATCTTCAAAACTAGTTGTGGATTTCTTGTTTTTCAAACCAACAAATACAGACCCCAAAATAACCAACCCAATTATTACATGAATTACATGGAACAGTGTTAGCATCCAATAAAATGTAAAAAACGTATTATAACCAACTGTTAATCCCGCTTCAATTTTATCATAGTATTCTAAACTTTTCATAGCAAGGAAGAGTAAACCTCCGAGCATTGTTAATTTCAAATAAGATGAAGATCTTTTACTATTAACTTTTTTTAAACTAACTACCGATTGGGCCATAAAAAAACCACTGGTAATTAAAAAGATTGTATTTATAGTTCCATAAGTTGTATTTAAAAGTAACCTTGAATTATGGAATACAACTGGTTCGTTTTTACCATAAATTACCATGGCTATTAATGCCATTCCAAATGTAAACAACTCAAGAAATATAATAATCCACATTAATATTCCCCCCGGAGGATAATAGATATTTTTTGTATCAATTGTATTCTCACTCATTTCAATCTAGCTTAATCCCAATCTAACAATCGTTTTTGCCCCTCAAGTTTTTGAATATCTGTAATATCCTGAGACATTTCAATTACACCTTTGTAATTCTTATCATTATCTCGAATAGCAAAATATCTAATATGTATTACTCTTCCTTTAAAATTAAACCAAAATTCAGCAACATCTTTTGTTCCTGCTTTAAATTCTTCAACGATTCTTATCACCATATCAACACTTTTAGGTGGATGACAAAAACGCACTTCTCTACCAATTATTCCTTTACTTCTTGTAAATACTCTATCATCTCCTCTGTTATAAAATATTACTTTATCGTTCTCATCAACATAAGTAATGTCAACAGGTAAAAAACGCAGTAATAAATTAACCTGTTCTGGTGTCATATACCCTTCATCATAATGAAAAGTGTTATCTAAAGAAAACGATAAATCTCGCTTTTTAAAATCTTCACTTGGGTGCACATAACCACCTTTTTCAACTTCAGGGTAAGGAGCTGGCTTTTCTAACAACATCCAACCTACTTCTTCATCTCCTTCATAGAATTCTTTCCAGTCATCAGCTGTCAACAAATCCATTGAATTTGGAAATAATTTAGCATCTTCAATAGACATCAATCTCTTAATACCTTCAATTAAATAAGGCAAATTTTCAACAATTTTAGTTGTGTTTTGCTCGTCATTATACCCATTTAATAATCTTATTTGATCTCTTAAATTGTCATGAAAAGACCACATTCCCTGACTTGGTCCGTTCCAACCATGTTTTTCTAAATATGGAAATAACTGATTTTCTTTCCTAGCAAAACGTTTTTCAATAGTTGTTAATTGATTAAATATGTTAAAATATTTTTGAAAATCTTCAACTGGATTTACTTCATAAAGTTCAAGTAATATATCTTGTATTAAGGCACCTTCCTCGTAATAAACTTTTACAGGATGTCCTTTAGGCAATTGTTCTACAGTAGGTAAAAATGAATTCATTTTGTATCTTTTTATAAACTAGTTTTAAAATTGTAAAATCCTAAAACTATGTATTACATTAATTTTAATAGTTTTGGAAATAATATATTTTTCTCAAAATGAATATACTTATGTAATTCATGTTCGAATTCATTTAAATTTTCATATAAAAACCTATACGAATTACAAGCTCCATCAGGAAGAGAATAGTTAGAAGAAACTTTTGCTATCTCCTTAAAAGTATCAGCTGAAAGTGTGAATGACCTTTCAATATTTCCAATAGTTTGATTTAAAGTATCAATAATAGTTTCTTGATTTTCAGTAAAGCTTTTTTCCTGCTCCATAAAGTTTTTAATGAATGGGAAAACTATATTTTCTTCAAGTGAAATTTGCTCACTAAGTTCACATACCACTTTACTAAACAAATTATTCACTTTAACAACTTCAGGATGTTCAGAAGCATGTACCTCAGCTACTTTTGCCGCTAAAGGTGATAACTGTGCTATGCTCTCATCAAAATAATCATGATGGTTCTTAGAAGTATAAGAAATCAATGAACTTAAGTCCATTTCATTCAAATCAGAATTTCCAACAATAATATTTTTAATATTCTCAATTTCAAATTTTACAGTCTCAAAAGCCACATTACTTTCTTTACACGCATCTTCAAGACTCATACCTCCACCACAACAAAAGTCTATTTTATATTTACTAAAAACGTGATCTGCTCCCACATTTTCAGTAACAACTTCCGCAACAGTTTTTTCTTTAGTTATATTCATAATTATAATTTTACATCTTATTTAGAGGACAAATATACCAATAAAATACCTTTTTGTCTTTTATTATTTGTTAAAGTTTTATACCACTGACATTTGTCACTAAATCAATAAGCTATGATTATGAATTTCAATAAATTACATCTATTATATACAGATGTATATTTCTATGATTGATGTCTAATTTTTTCATATAACTGCACCAATGATTGTAGTAGTTCTACTGGAGTTGTTAATATTTGATAATGGTTTTGACCAAACATTTGAGGTAAATAATATTTAGCCTGAGCCTCTATTGCTAATGCATATGAATTAATTTGGCGTTCGTTTAATTCTCTTAATGCTTGTTTTACATCATTTACACCATACTTACCTTCATATTTATCATAATCATTTGGTTTTCCATCTGATATAAGGATCACCCATTTATTTTTGGTATCGCGTTTATCCAACATGGCTCCTGAATGTCGTAAAGCAGCACCTATTCTTGTGTAACCACTAGGCTCAATAGCTCCAACTTTTAGTTTTGCTTTGTTCCAGTCTTCATCAAAATCTTTAATAGTAATATAACTTGAATGATTTCTAGTTTTTGAATAAAAGCAATCGATAGAAAAATCGATATTAAATTCTTCTAAAATTTCACCAAATAAAATTGAAACTTGCTTTTCTACATCAATTACTTTATTTCCTGCCGCATAACCATCACTGGATAAACTAACATCTAATAATAATAAAATTGATAAATCTTTTTCCTTTTTTCTTTTGGATAAATATATTTTTTCTGAAGGTGTATGTCCAGAATGCACGTCTACAAATAAATCGGTAATAGCATCAATATCAAACTCATCACCTTGAGTTTGTCTTCTTTGTTGCTGATACTTATTATTTACTGTAGTTAACATTTTTCGCAGACCTGCTAATGTAGATTTATGCTGATTTAACGTTTTTTTATAATAACCAACATCCGTTTTTAACAACGATTTTGGATACACTTTACAAAAATTATCTTTATAAGCTCTTTTTGTGTAATCCCATTCATCATATTTAATATGGTACCCTGTTCCATCTATTTCAGAGCTTTCAGAAACAGTTGTATTTTCAATAAAGTCTGCTTGATAAACTGAATGGGCTGTATCATCAACACGAACAGTATACTTCATGTTAATTTCATCCAAAGCATTTGAATGGTCATTTAACTCATCATCTCCATCGAAATCTTTAAAATTCCCACCAAATTCTTCAGCGGTTTCAACTTTCTCAAATTGATGCTGTAAAACGGCATCTTCCTGCTGCTTTACATCTACTTGAACAGAAATAATTTCTTCAACAGCTTTTGACTTTAAAATAGTTTTTGGTTGTTCTTCATCTCCTTTTTTAACTTTATTTGTCAAGTTTTTTAATTTTTCATCATTAATATCTTCAGGATTATTACGCATCCACTTTCCATAAATAAATGAAAAATCGGCTAGCGATTCATCTTTAACCTGACCTTTATAAAATTGGATGAATTTATTGTGATATTGTTCTGTGATTGGAAATTGTTCAAATAGTGATTTTAAAACTTGATTTGAAGTTTCTTTTGCTTTTTGCTGAGATACTTCCAATTCATGTTCACCTTCATTATTCCAATTTAGCTGTAAGTTTTTTTGAACTGATAAATATAAAACACGAAACAAGTAAAAGGAAATATTTTCTTCAACAGATGAAAAATCTGAAAATTTACTTGGAAGAAAAAAATTATTGTTTTTATATCCTCCTTCTCTTTCGGCATCATAAATCTCAATAGAATCACCAGTTATTGCTCTGGCCAAAATGGTCAATCGCGGTTTAAGATCTACTAAATGAACAGCATGTAAAATACCTTCCTGCTTTTTCTTTCTTCTTCTTTTAAAGTAGTAAGCAAACTTAGTAAAAAGATATTCATCTGGTTCAAACATTTCTTTTATATTGAGAATTAAGATTTAAGTAATAAGAAATTATTCATAATAAGGTTTAAAAAAATAGCGAATATTCATTAAAATCTCAGTACAATAATCTAAACTAAATCATTAAATTACATAAATCTTTTAAAGCCTCAACAACTTCAAGATCATCAGTTAATGGTTCAACTATGGCAACTTCAACAGATAATCGTTTTGGCAAACCACTATGAATTAACTTAGCAGCATCTACCAATAAACGAGTTGACACTGTTTCAGCCAAACCAAGTTCTGTTAAGTTTCTAACCTTAGTTGCTATATTTACTAATTTCTTAGCTACCCCAGCATCAATTCCAGTTTCATTTACTAATATTTCAGCTTCAATATTAGGTTCAGGATACGCAAATGCTGTTGCAATAAACCGCTGTCTTGTTGACGGTTTTAACTCCTTAAATCCTTTCTGATATCCAGGATTAAAAGATGCTACTAACATAAAATCACTATGTGCTTTTATGGTCTCTCCTAATTTATCAATAAATAATTCACGCCTGTGATCAGTTAATGAATGTATGGCCACAATTACGTCTGGTCTTGCTTCAGCAATTTCATCTAAATAAATAATTGATCCATCTTTTATTGCAGTAGTTAAAGGTCCATCCATCCAAACAGTTTCAGCTCCTTTAATTATATATCTCCCAATCAAATCGGTTGATGAAGTTTCTTCATGGCAAGAAATCGTAATTAAATTTTTATTTAATTTATGAGCCATATACTCAATAAATCTAGACTTTCCAGTTCCTGTAGGACCTTTTAATAAAAACGGTATTTTATTTTTATAGGCATGTTCAAAAACTTCAGTTTCCTTACCTATTGCGTGATAATATGGAGATTGATTATTCATAATAAAAATGATGTATTTATAAAAAAAGAAAACCAGAGTTTAAATTATTGAGTTAAATAGTATGTAAATAACTAACAATTTTCAACTCTGGTAATCAATCTAAAAAAACTACAATAAAATTTTTCTAGTGTAATTAATGATTAATAATAACACTAATTGATTTTTAATATTTTATGAGCGTATTTCTAACGCTTCGTTAGTTGGTTTACCATGTTTATAGAAATCAACAATATAAAGTACAATTCCAGTTGCAAATACAGTAGCACATAATACTAATACTACAAAATGAACACTAATTTCTTTTTGAACTTTCATAAAGTCCATTCCAAACTTACGTTCTAAGTATACTTGAGCTACACCTGCAACACCAAAGGCAACTGTCATTCCAATCATTCCAATGTTAGATAACCAATATGCCATTCTTCCTCTAGTGCTTTCATATAATTTTCTACCAGTCATGTTTGGTAAACTGTAACTAATAATTGCTAAAACAATCATTGCGTATGCTCCCCAAAATGCTAAGTGACCATGCATTGCTGTAACTAAAGTTCCATGAGTATATAAGTTTGTTTGAGGTAAAGTATGAGCAAATCCTAAAAGACCAGCACCAACAAATGATACAATTGCTGCACCTAATGTCCAGTATAATGCTAATTTATTTGGATGTTTTTTCTCACCTTTTCTATACATATTAACGGCAAACAATGCCATTGCTAAGAAAGCTAAAGGCTCCAATGCTGAAAATATACCACCAACTATTAACCAAATTTTATTTACACCTATATAGTAGTAATGGTGTCCTGTACCTAAAACTCCTGAAAGGAATGTTAAACCAACAATTACATACAACCATTTTTCAATAACTTCTCTATCTACACCTGTTAGCTTAATTAATAAGAACGATAAAATACCTCCCATAATTAACTCCCAAACACCTTCTACCCATAAGTGCACAACCCACCAACGGAAAAATGAATCTGTAACCTGACTATCAAACGGTAACATACCTGGCAAGTATAACAAGGCTGCAAATAAAAGCCCCATTGATAAAACCAAAGCTGTTGTTGTTTGTCTTTTTCCTTTAAATAAAGTAGCTAATATCAATCCAAGGAATAGTAAAACATTTACTACAACTAGATAATCTAACCCTCTTGGGATTTCAAGAAATTTTCTTCCTTCCCAAATATTAAAGTGGTAACCAATTACAGCCGCAACACCAACTAGTGCCAAACTAATTAACTGAACATAAGCCAATTTTACGTTTACTAACTCTCTTTGAGCTTCTTCTGGGATAATATAATATGCCGCTCCCATAAAACCAGACAATAACCATACTACCAATAAGTTTGTATGTACTGCTCTTGCCGTGTTAAAAGGAATAAATTCGTGTAAATTATCAAATCCTATACGGGCAAATCCCATAACAAATCCGTAAACAATTTGTAATACTAACAATAGCATTGAAAGGGCAAAAAACCAATATGCTACTTTTTGTGATTTATATTTCATAATGCTTTTTGTTTAGTTGTTAATTTTATCTTTTGCTAATGGTGATATTTTATGATCAACACCAACGACTTCTCCGAATCCATTTAAATCAATTTTCCCAATCCATTTAAAAAATTCCACAACATCAGAAGCCTCGGCTTCAGACATTCCGTAAGCGACCATTTTTCTACCATTTGGCTGCCATGGACCTTCAGACATTAAAATACTTTTGATAACTTCCTCTCCATTACCATTGTATCGTTGATTTAATCTATCAATAACTTTTGTTAATTCAGGGGCATAATATGCTCCTTCACCTAATAATGTATGGCAACCCATACAATTATTGGTTTCCCAAATTTCTTTACCTCTAACTACCGAGTCAGTAAGATTTTCATGGTTTGTTTGATCTTGCCCTGCTGATAAAGAGTACACAGTAAGTCCGATAAAAATCAGAAACGTTACTAATGTTCCACCCAGAAAGAAAGCTCTTGCCTGTTTTTTAGATAACATGTTTTTTACGAGTTTAATTAGTTAATTAACATTTTATTAGTAAAGGACCTTTTTATCCTTATTTAATATTAGTCGCAAAAATATATTAAATAGCTAAGTTAAAGAATGATATTTATCATATTGAATTTTTACTCTGAATCTAAAGGAGAATCGGGCATGATATCTTTTAGAGTAAGAACCCTTCCTTTATCTGATATTTCTTGTGCAAATTCCATAATAGTTTTATCACGAAATTTCCCTAAAATATTATTTTTAAAAGGTTCAACTATAAAATGAACCGGACATGGATTTTTAGAATCACACTCATTTAGTCCCAGAAAGCATTCGTTTAGTCTGTTTAATCCATCGATATTTTCAATGATATCACAAACATTTTTCTTACTGTTTTCTTCGGATAAATAAAAACCTCCATTCGGTCCTTTGGTAGACGAAATGATTTTACCACGTACTAGTTGTTGAAATAATTTAGCCAAAAATGGACTAGGAACATCAATACTTTCGGCAATTACTTTCACACTAATTTTGTGATCAACACTTGAATGTTCACATAAGAACAAAGTTGATAAAATAGCATATTTACTAGCACGTGATAACATCATCTTTCTTTTTTCTAATTTCGTGTAAAATTAACTAAAAAAAGACAAAAAGATATTAAATTTTTCTAAATTTAACAGTAAAATGTCGCATAATAGGTGCTTCCTCTACAATTTCATACCCAGATTTAGCCTCTTTTCGAGTGTCAAAGATATTTTTTAGAGTAGCAGCAATATAATCCATATGATTATTAGTATAAGTTCGACGTGGTATAGCTAATCGAACCAATTCTAATTCTGGATACCTGTTTTCTCTGGTTACAGGGTCTCTATCAGCTAATACTGTTCCTATTTCAACACCTCTAATTCCACCAACAATATATAATTCAACAGCTAGTGCTTGTGCTCGATATTCTTCTCTTGGAATTGAAGGCACAAATTTATTAGCATCCATAAAAATAGCATGACCTCCAAATGGCTGTTGTACTGGTACGCCGTACTCAACTAATTTTTTCCCTAAGTACGCTACCTGTTCTACTCGACTTTCTAAATAATCAAATTCTGTAGATTCATTTAAACCCACTGCTAATGCACCCATATCACGTCCATTCATACCACCATAAGTTATGAATCCTTCATACATAATATTAAAAACAGTAGCTTGTTTAAACACCTCTTCATTATTAAGAGCTATAAAACCTCCCATATTTACCAAACCATCTTTTTTGGCACTTATAGTCATTCCATCACCATAAGAGAACACTTCTTTTACAATTTCTTTAATTGTTTTATCAGCATATCCTTCTTCTCTTTTTTTGATGAAATAAGCATTTTCTGCAAATCTGGCTGCATCAAAATATAATGGTATTCCATATTGTTTACATAACGCAGAAACCTCTTTTGTGTTTTTTAAAGAAACTGGTTGTCCTCCAGCACTATTACAAGTTATCGTTAACACCACAAAAGGAATATTCTCTTTTGGGTTTGATTTAAATACCTCTTCTAATTTATTTAGATCAATATTTCCTTTAAATGGATGAATTACAGAGGTATCAAATGCTTCATCAATTGTGCAATCAACAGCTTTTGCCTTTCTAAATTCAATATGTCCTTTGGTAGTATCAAAATGTGAGTTTCCAGGAACAATATCTCCCTCTTTAATCAATGCCGAGAATAATACATTTTCTGCAGCTCGTCCTTGGTGGGTAGGCAAAAAATATTCAAAACCTGTAATTTGTTTTACAACGTCTTTCAACTTTAAAAATGAAGAAGAACCAGCATAACTTTCATCTCCTATCATCATTTCCGACCATTGTTGATCACTCATGGCTCCAGTTCCAGAATCTGTTAACAAATCAACAAACACCTTTTCAGATTCTAAATTAAAAAGGTTATAATCAGCTTCTTTTATCCATTTTAAACGTTGCTCTTTTGTTGAACGTTTAATTTGTTCAACCATTTTTATTTTATACGGTTCTGCATATGGTAATTCCATAATAATATGTTTTAATGTGAAAAATTAATTTGAAAAAATTGTGACTTACATCACT
>Ga0193952_1000738_pt1 | contig 13092 bp, 10 predicted proteins | sample BB_3_MG_FD_140368 | JGI IMG/M metagenome (GOLD analysis project Ga0193952, IMG submission 140368) | Microbial mat bacterial communities from the Broadkill River, Lewes, Delaware, United States - BB_3_MG | ecosystem: Environmental > Aquatic > Freshwater > River > Microbial mats | place: USA... | reverse complement strand
CGACTTGATTACTGTTAGCTAATTTTTTCGTTACTTCACTTTCACGGCTTACTTTAGCTTTTTTTCCACGGTAACGCTTATCCATCATGGCTAAAATACCACCAAAAGCCATAAAGAGAGAACTTAACATAATCCAACGTACAAAAGGCTTATAATGCACACGAATTGCCCATGCTCCCCCGTCAAGAGGATCACCTAACGCCACATAAATATCTCTAAATAAACCACCGTCAATACCTGCTTCAGTCATTCCCATTGATTGCACACGATAAGCACGACGTTCAGGTTTTAATAAAGCAACAAAATCATCGTTTTTATACACATTAATTTGGCCTTGTTCGGCACTATAGTTAGGCCCTTCCACCTGTTTAATTCCATTAAACTCAATTTGATAACCTGATATTTCAACTTTTTCATGTAATGCCATTCTTACATTGGTTTCACTTTCATAACTAGAAACCAAGGTTACACCAATAATAGTAACGGCTATACCAGCATGTGCAACTGTCATACCCCATTGGCTTAAACTTAATGCTGACCTGAGTTTGTACTGATTTAATAAATCTTTAACCACCACAAGGAAAACCCATAAAGCTAAGGTCATTCCCATTGCAACTAATGCATTAAACTCACCGCCATAAACGATAGGAAATAACATACCTAACACAATACTAATAATAGAAGGTTTAATCAGCTGCTTACGCAATTCTCCTTTTTTCGCTTTTTTCCAGCGAATCAGTGGCCCAATTCCCATAATAATAAATAAAAAGCTCATAATAGGGACAAATACCGCATTAAAATATGGAGGACCAACAGAGATCTTTCCATAACCTAATGCATCAACTAAAAGCGGATACAAAGTTCCTAACAGTACTGTTGTTGCAGCAATAACTAAAATAATATTACATAACAGTAATGCTGTTTCACGGGAATACAGTGCAAAGCGACTAAAACTGGCAACATTGCTTGCTCTGAAGGCATACAAAGTCAGAGAGCCACCCACGGTAATTGCTAATAAAACGAGTATGAAAACACCGCGCGACGGATCTGCCGCAAAAGAGTGTACTGAAGTAATAACACCAGAGCGTACTAAAAAAGTGCCTAACAAGCTTAAACTAAAAGCAAAAATAGCCAGTAACACCGTCCAATTTCTAAACGTGCCTCGTTTCTCTGTCACCGCTAAAGAGTGAATTAACGCAGTACCTACTAACCATGGCATAAAGGAAGCATTTTCAACGGGATCCCAAAACCACCAACCGCCCCAGCCAAGTTCATAATAAGCCCACCAACTACCCAGTGATATTCCAAGGGTTAAACATATCCAAGCGCCCACAGTCCAAGGACGAGACCAACGAGCCCAAGCCGCATCCATTTTACCAGACATTAGTGCTGCGACAGCAAAGGCAAAGGCAACAGCAAAACCTACATAACCTAAATACAATAACGGCGGGTGAACAATTAAACCGACATCTTGCAAAAGCGGATTTAAATCACGCCCTTCCATAGGAATATTTGGCCAAAGGCGTTCAAAAGGGTTTGAAGTAAGTAAAGTAAAAGCAATAAAACCTAACGCAACCATACCCATGATAGCAAGCACGCGAGCGATAAACTCTTGTTCTATATTTTTTGAAAAAGTGGCTACGGCCATTGTCCACGCAGTTAATGAAAAAACCCAAAGTAATAAAGACCCTTCATGTCCGCCCCACACAGCACTTATCTTAAAGTAATAAGGCAAATGCGTATTCGAATGGCTCGCAATATATTTTATAGAAAAATCATCGACAACAAAGCTATACGCTAAAATCACGATACTAATTGCGGTAAAAATAAATAGACCAAAGGTCAGCGGTTTTGCATAATTAATGAGTTTATGTTGAGCAGTATGTACTCCAATCATAGGAATAACACTCAAACATAAAGCAAAGGCAAAGGCGATAACCAAAGCGAGATGACCTAGTTCTGGTATTAAACTAGGAATCAACTCAGGCAAAAGTTGGGGGTTCATTCATTTCTCCGTATACGCTTTTATAGATAATATAAATAGTCAATTTAAAAATGCTGCCAGAACAGTTGCGCAATTCTAGCACACTTTTTTTGTTAAACAGGCTAAATGCATTAATCAACTAAGCATGATAATTGTTTCTTAATGTTACAAATTCCCATATAACAAATTTGCTAAAACTTATGCTTGCTATGGTATGATATTGCACAGAGATATAATACGATCCAAATCAAAAATTCACTGACAAACATCAGTTAGACTTTGCATATAATGTATAGGTCATCAAAAAAATAGAGAAGTATCGACTTTGCCAACAAATCAAACCATAAGCGAACCTTGCCCTTTACTCAGCGCATCAAGCTTGACTTGTATACGTGAAGATCGCTTGCTGTTTGATCAATTAGATATAGAAATATATGCTGGTGATATAGTTCAGGTTGAAGGACCTAATGGTTCAGGAAAAACAAGTTTACTGCGAATTCTCGCTGGCTTATCCCAGCCTTTTGAGGGCGAGGTTTTATTCAATAACCAATTAATTAGTCAATTCCGAGAAGAATTTCATCAACAGTTACTTTACCTTGGCCATTTACCAGGCGTAAAAGGTGAAATGAATGCTCAAGAAAATTTAACCTTCAATCTTGCATTACAAGGGTTAACAACGAGTGAAAGCAATATAAAGCAAACCTTAGCAGCAGTTAATTTAAGTGGCTTTGAAGATAGTTTGGCATCGCACCTTAGTGCAGGACAACATAGACGAATATCATTAGCTCGTTTATATAAATCAACTGCGCGTATCTGGATTTTAGATGAACCATTCACCGCGATAGACAAGCAAGGTGTGCATGACTTAGAACAGCTATTTAAAACACACATAAACCAAGGTGGTTGTATTATTTTAACTACCCACCAAGATTTGCTTACATTTGAGTCATCAAACATAAAAAAAATTACGTTAGACTATATTATTGACTAACTGTAATTGAATAATAAAAATTAAATCGCAACAATTGAGCACTGAGGATTAAGTAACAAGTTATGAGCGTTAAAAAGCAAACATACCATCAAGCAAGAAGTCAAACACGCCATGACAACTGTTAATTTGTCTTACCGTGCGGTATTTTCTTTAGTACTCAAGCGCGACTTAACGATTGCAATGCGTCATAAAGACGACATTATCAACCCACTACTGTTTTTTGTGATTGTCATCACCTTGTTTCCCTTAGGCATAGGCCCTGAAGCACAAACTCTAAGCCGTATTGCCCCTGGTATAATCTGGGTTGCCGCCCTACTCTCAACTTTACTGTCTTTAGACCGATTATTTAAATCAGACCATAATGATGGCTCGCTTGAGCAAATGCTACTAAGCCCACAACCTGTATTTATTTTAGTACTCGCTAAAATTGTTGCTCATTGGTTAATTACTGGGCTTCCTCTTATTTTAATTGCCCCCTTATTAGCAGTACTACTACACTTTAATGAGCAGAGTTATGGTGCATTGATGTTAACGCTATTATTGGGCACCCCAATATTAAGTTTACTTGGGGCAATTGGTGTTGCTTTAACGGTAGGTATAAAAAAAGGCGGGGTACTCTTAAGTTTGTTAGTACTGCCTTTATATATACCCGTGTTAATATTCGCGACCAGTGCTATCGATACCGCGGCACTTGGTTTACCATATAGTGGACAACTTGCTATAATCGCAGCATTATTTTTTGGTTCGTTAACGCTAGCGCCATTCGCCGTTGGTGCAGCATTAAAAGTAAGCACTAACTAACACACAATTTCAATAAATTGAGTGTTAGCTTTTAGTCTAAAAAAGAAGAGCATAGTTTATGTGGAAATGGTTACACCCTTACGCTAATCCTGAAGTGAGCTATCACTTTACTGGGAAATTGATCCCTTGGCTGAGCGCATTAACAGTTATATTTTTATCTATCGGTATGGTGTGGGCATTAGCTTTTGCCCCTGCCGATTATCAACAAGGCGATAGTTTTCGTATTTTTTATATCCATGTACCTGCCGCTTCGCTTTCTATGGGTATTTATTTTGGCATGGCAATCGCTGCATTTACCTCCTTAGTTTGGCAATTTAAATTAGCCGATGCCTCTGCTGCGGCAATGGCACCTGTTGGTGCTGTGTTTACTGCAATAGCATTAATTACTGGTGCTGCTTGGGGAAAACCAATGTGGGGAACATGGTGGATATGGGATGCACGTTTAACATCAGAGCTGATTCTATTATTTTTATATCTCGGAGTTATAGCGTTACATAGCGCGTTTGAAGATAAAGCTTTAGCAGGCAAAGCCGCAGGTATTTTAACGCTTGTGGGTGTAATCAATTTACCAATAATTAAATATTCGGTTGAATGGTGGAACACCTTACATCAGGGTTCTACGGTCAGCAAACTAGGAAAACCTTCGATGTCAGTGGATATGCTTTGGCCATTTATATTTAGTTTCCTGGGTTTTGCCTTGTTGGTTGGTACAATAATCTGTATTCGATTCCGTAGTGAAATTTTAACTCGCAATAGTATTCGTCCTTGGGTAAAAGCGATTGCTTTAACATACAGCATCAAGTAAAAGTGCGGAGATTCAATAATGCAATTTGACAGTTTTAGTGATTTTTTAGCCATGGGTGGTTATGGATTTTATGTCTGGTTATCTTTTGGTATATCAGCAGCACTAATTTTAGTATTAATTTTCAGCTCAATATTGAGTCATAAACAGGTACTAAAAAATATAGCTAGCCAACAACTTAGAGAAAATAAATTACGTCAACTTCGTAAACAACGTAGTGATAACAACCATAATACAATCAAAGAGGTTAACCAATGAACCCCCGTCGCAAAAAACGCTTAACCATCGTTGCCTCAATATTAATTGGTATTGCGGTTGTAGCTGGCCTTGTGCTTTATGCACTTAGCCAAAATATCGACTTATTTTATACGCCATCAGAAATTACCCAAGGTAAAGAAGATTCGGGTATAAAGCCTAGTATTGGCCAACGTATACGTATTGGGGGCTTAGTCGTGCCTAATTCAGTAAAACGAGATCCTGATAATTTAAAAGTAGCTTTTCAGCTTTCTGATATGAAAATGCCAATTGTTTTTAACGAAAGCGATCCAATGATATGGGTGTATTATGAAGGCATATTGCCAGATCTATTTCGTGAAGGGCAAGGTATTGTTGCTAATGGTGCTCTTGTACAGGGACCTTCTGGAGAGTTGCGTATAGAGGCCAGTGAAGTATTAGCTAAACACGATGAAAATTATATGCCTGCAGAACTGGCAGATGCAGCTGGTAAAGATTATAAAAAGTTAGAATATAGTGAAAAGCAGCTAGAAAGTAAAAATGAGTAGCCTATTTCTACCGTTAAATAAAAACCGCTAACATTTAAAATGAAGCGGTTTTTATAGATAATTTTTCTTAAGTGGCAACGTTACTTAACCTAATGATTATTATCAGAAGTCACATAATTAACAGAGAGGATACGATCACCTACTTTGTTAAGTATTTGTACTTCTCCATCACACACTGCAATAATTGATTTCCCTTCTTTAAATGCAGGAGGGATAATGACTCGACCATCTTGGTTTTGCTCAAACGTTTTTACCTTGTGATGTAACTCTAAACCGTCATCCTGATAATAAATTATTGTTACTTTACGTTCTGTTTTTACCATATTATCTACAACTTAAATTATAATATTGAATATGCGAATATACACTATCGAATAGTATAGTAAATGTTAGCCTATTTATTTTCATGTACTTTTAGTAATGGAACAAGATAAAAGCTAACTTAACAAACTGATATAAAAGCATTAATTTTTTTATAAAAAAACCCTGAACTTTTAATGCCCAGGGTCGATCAAATGACCGTTTAACGCACCCTCAACTCACCAAACTAATGTCATTTAAAAAAACATCATTAACTAAGATTGCAGAGTTTTTTACACATACTGATAAAATATATTAAGCAAAGCTCAGATTATATTATCAATATTTGTAATTCTATCGTTAGTCATAGCCGTTTTGTTATAACAAATTACTTCCAACTTTTCATTTTGCAGCCTTTCACGGCATAAAATAAAATAAATAAATAACAAGGTAGCATCACAACATAACCACCTTGTTGCCCCATAGAAGTACCACTTGCTAGCCCCCAAAATAAAGGTCCAAAGGCCCCCCCCGAAATACCCATCACCAATAACGCTGAGCCAACACTGGTTAATTTTCCCATTCCTGATAAAGCAAGGGGGAATACCGCAGGCCATACAATAGCGTTAGCCAAACCAAGGAAAGCAATCAAAATAAGCGTATCAGGAAATAAAGCTTCACCTAAAATAAATGACAAGGCATTCGCAATAACAAATGAATTATTATCACCAAGTACAACTCCTAAACTCAAAAATACACCTAACATAGCTGACATAGTAAGTGCTGTTTGCTGCGATATATAACGGGGAATTAATACAATACCGAGTATGTAACCAATAACCATGCACCCCATAGTATACGAGGTCATAACACTGTAATTTTCAACACCCAAAGACAACGCAAAAGTACCAATGGTATCGCCAGCAATAACCTCTACAGCAACATAGAAGAATAAAGCTAACACACCTAAAGCCAAATTAGGGTGAGAAAGCGCTTCTTTCAAATGTCCTTTATTTTCACCTTCTTCTTTCTCTAATTCAGGTAAAGGTGATTTTTTAACCGCAAAGCCTAATAAACCTATAAACAGGGCCATTCCTAAATAAGGCATAACGAGAGCATCAGCCATATTATCAATTTGTATTGTTGTTAGCTCTGCACCTGCAGTGTCGCTAAAACCACTTAAAATAAGTGCTGTAAATACAATGGGAGCTACTACACCCGCACCTTTATTTAAAATACCCATGATAGAAATACGCGCAGCTGCTGATTCTTCGGGCCCAATACGTACAACATAAGGGTTAACTGCCGTTTGTAATAAGGTTTGACCTGCCCCCATAATTAACTGAGCCAATAAAAAAAGCACAAAATATTGTGTTTTAGCTGCTGGAATAAATAACAAACCTGCAAGCATCATGGTAGTCATACCTAATGCCATACCATTTTTGTAACCTACCCTACGAATAATGGCGGCAGACGGCAATGCTGTAAATGTTACAGCGATATAGAAAGAAAATAGAATCAATGACGCTTGAAAAGGTGACAACTGTAAAATCTGTTTTAAATAAGGCATTAAAGAGCCATTAAGCCAAGTAGCAAAACCTAATATAAAAAACAATCCTGCAACGATAACCATAGGCAGTGCATTGTTTTGTTGGCTCTCTTTTGGTTTTTTTTCATCAGTAGACAATGACATTTCCATAATTTCCTCAGTTATTAATTTGTTAATGACTACGGCATTAACGACTTAATTTTATAATGCTTGGATTTTAACCCAACTAAAGAGAAATAAATTATCCCTGCATCAGATGTTTTTTTAATTCTTAAACTCTATTTTTTAATAAATTTTTTCCCCACCAATCCAAGTTGACACTACACTAAGATCATTATTTAACACTGTCATATCAGCCTGCATTCCAACTTTTAGTTGACCTCGACTGAGGGTATTATTTTTATATAAATACTGAGCTGGGTATAAACTTGCCATGCGTATTGACTCATCCAATGGTATTTTTAGCTCTAGATGTGTATTCTTTACCGCGGTGGCCATATCTAATGAAGATCCCGCTAGCTCACCTGTCGTTGAGGTTAATTTTCCATTTTCAACATAAACAGTTCTATCGTACAAAGGAAACTTTTTTATGTTTGTGCCAACAGGCGGCATAGCATCTGTGATTAAGAAAATACCGCCGACAGGTTTTGTTTTAATGGCTAACTGACAACTTGCATAATCAACATGATGACCATCAACAATTAAACCACACTGCGTGTTGTCATTTAATAAGGCACATCCCACTACACCAGGTTCTCTTCCTTGCAGAGGTGACATAGCATTAAACAAGTGTGTAAAACCTGAAGCCCCAGCATTTACTGCATTTTGTGCGGTAGTAAAATCTGCATTGGTATGACCTAAACAAACCTTAATGCCCAGTTCAACCATACGTGAAATATCTTTTGCTGATACGGTCTCGGGCGCTAAAGTAACCATCACTTGACCAATATCTTTACGTGACAATATTTGCCATTCAGCGTCTGCAAGAGGACGGATCAGTTCAGCACAATGAGTACCTTTTTTGGCAAACGATAGATGAGGCCCTTCAAAATGAATACCAAGTATGCCAGGTATGTTCTGAGTTATTGCTTGAGAAATAGCATTGGCCGCTTGTGCCATTACCTCAATTTTATCAGTAATTAAGGTTGGCATCATTGCCGTAGTGCCATATTGAGCATGAGCGGTCATGATGGCTTTGAGTTTTTCAACTGAGGGTGAGTCGTTAAACAAAGCACCGCCGCCGCCATTAACCTGTAAATCAATAAAACCAGGCACCACAAGATCTGATACGGTAATATCAACATCATTGGTATTGTTGTCTATGGCGCTAATCTTTCCATTAGTAATAGTTAGCACTTGGTCATCAAGAAAATTTTGACCATCAAATAAGTGCTTTGCATAAAAACGAAACTGTGACATATAACATAATCCTAATTAACTGTTGGTCATTTGGTATTAACGAATGACTTTGTTACTTATTGGTTTGATGAATTCATAGTTTAACTCATACCTTAATTCATCAAGCACTTTGTTTTGCCTGTATATTTTGTTGCTTTATTTCTTGATGCTCAGATGCTTTTAACTTTTCTAACACCTGACGAGCAAATAAAACTGCACCAACCTCAGGCTCACTTAGTGGCTCTGACAATTGTGCTTTTAATGTTTCATCTAGTCTAGGTTTTAAACGTATGGCTAACCCACCTAAAATTGATATTCGTGCTGGTTTATTGGCAAGTAAAATACGCGCAATACTATTAATGTATTCAGCTCCTTCTTCAACAATTGCAAGCGCAACTAAATCACCTTGCTCTGCCGCATCAAAAACTAAGTTGGCAAGTTGAGCATAAAACGTTGCTGTTTTACCTGCAACTTTTTCAACTACCGAAGTAACGTCGTCACAACCTAGTTTTTTTAATAGCAAGTTATTCAATAGCGATGGTTTTACAATGCCGTCAAGTGATAGCAAAACCTGTTTAGTTGCTTGTAAACCAAACCAAGCACCGCTGCCTTTATCCCCTTGGGGAAAACCGTGCCCACCAATGACAACTTCTTTTCCATCAATACATGAGAAACCACAAGACCCCGTACCTGAAATAATAACAGCACCATTATTACTGTGATGCGCACCTAAACAGGCAATAAGTAGGTCATGTGCTAAAAACATTTGCTTAAAAGGGTGCTGCCATGATTGCATTTGTTTAAATAGAGCAGGTAAATTAACCCCCGCAAGACCAACACCAGCATGCAACTCATTTAACGGAATATCTTCAAGCCCAGCATCTGCTAACGCTAATTCGGCTGACTCAGTGATTGAATGACATGCTTGTTCAAACCCATGTAAAGGATTACCTGGCCCAGAAACGCCTGTACCTAATACATCATTATTTGCATTCATCACAATAGCTTTACATTTGCTACCACCACCATCTATACCTAAAAATAGTTCTTTGCTATTGCCACTGCTTGTGAACATACTAACCTCAAAATTCTCTTAGTTATTCAATATCTTGCTTACTTGATATTCAGATTGTTTGCCTTGACTTTAACTAGCTATTAACGATAGAAAGAATGCAATCAAATTCATATTTTTATCTTACACCAAAATGACAGCGTTGTCATTTATTTTTTACTATTTAACCTGATGTGATGGTCTCCTCCCATACGGCATCTATGTGACATGATTGAAGTTGTTAAACACAATCTAAACGCGATTTAAGCTACTTATAATCAATTGAAATATTTAACAATATTGTTTCAACTTAAGATGTTCTTAGTGTACTGGCACTTTAGTAATACGACCTGTTCTTAAACCATTTATTGATCGACTACGAATGAATACTGCAGTATCAACAGCCACTGGCTTGGTATACGTTAACCAAGGTTTATCGTCAACATTATCACCTTGTAATTGATATTCTATCGTTACCCCTGGAAAAGCAATATTTGCTTTTAATATACCTTGCTCAATCACTGCCCCTACTGTTGGTAGACGATAGTTAATACCTGCAAGCTCTAGTTTAGCAAACTCCTTTTTTCCCAAAATATTTGTAAATAAATGCCAGTCATTGTCACGTGATTTTTGCATATCGGTAGTAAAGGTTTGCGTTTTATTACTGTAAACAGCCCCTTTATAGTTATAAGGTACAGCCCAATTAGGCAAGTGCCAAGCCCGTTCTGCTAATGCTAATAGTCTCGGATATATTTTATGCTCAGCCATTTCATCACTACGGGTATTTTCACTCCATAATTGTCCTTGAATCCCCAAAAATTTTTGTCCTTTTTCTAATGGTGATTTAGTATCATCAGCAGTGTAAGGATTATCTTCTCTATCTAACCAAATTTCTGCATGAGCGGGTAAATTATCAGGCATAAACTGAAATACCTTTTCCGTGTTAGTATGACGAGATGCCCAGTAATAGCCATGTTCTTTAGGGTCGGCTTCGTAAGGAAAATCAAAATACAGCACATCTGGCGATGAAATAACCACTTGCCAGTTTCGATTTGCCAATGTGTGTACTTTATTATGACCACCCCAAAATAAAACATCCCAAGCATTAGCCTGAACAATAGCTGGCATATTTTCTTTTCGAGTATGCTCCATACCATCGCTCCAACCTGCGGTTTCAATGCCAAGATTAGATAAAATGCCCGCAACCCGTTCAATAAAATAAGCACCAAGCTCACTCATTTTTGTGATCCCATGCTCGTTATTTGCCACAAACGCTTTACAAGCAGGAGAATTAACCCATGCGCCTGCCGTTTCATCAGCACCTATATGGTATCGGGTTAGTGGCTGCCCTGCCTCTTCATGAATTTTTTTTACTTGCGTCATAACTTCTAATACAAAAGCATATGATGACTCTAAACAAACATTAATGGTATTGTCGTTATAAAACTGTACCGAAGAGTATTGCGTTTTGTCATCAAAATCATCAAGTAAAAATTGTGTTGCTTTAAATTCATTTTCAAGAGCTTGATATTTGTTATAGCGAACAGTCATAGCCTTCATGGCTGCGCGAGAATGCCCAGGCATGTCTAACGACGGGATAACTTGAATATGTCGAGCAGTCGCAGCTTGTAAAATTTCTTGATAATCACTAACACTATAATATCCGTTGACAGAAGAATGACTGTCAATGCCTGCACCAAGCTGTGGAATAAGACACGTTTGCTCTTGCTTGTCATTGTAAATAGGGAAACAACGTTTACTTGCAACTTCGGTAAGCTCTGGCAAGCTTGGTATCTCTAGACGCCAGCCTTCGTCATCTCCAAGGTGCAAGTGCAACTTATTTAATTTATACGCCGCCATTTGCTCAAGCAAAGATAAAATAAATTCTTTTGAATGAAAGTTTCGTGCAACATCAACTAACATACCTCGAAAACTGTAATGTGGCTCATCTTCTATATTCACAACAGGTAATGTTTGCCGACCTACGGTATATAAACTAGCCAGCGATTGTAGGCCATTAAAAACGCCATTGCTATCAACACCAATAATGTGAATACTTTTATTACTAACATTAAGTTGATAACTACCTATCACTTTGGTTTTATCAGCCTTTATTTGTAGTGTAACAGGGAAACCATCTAGGGTTTGCTTCAAACCTAAATTTGATAAATGCTCTAACGCTGCATTGACTTCATTTATGGCTACATTTGAAAAATCAACAGTCAATCCGCTACTAACATCAACAGTGGCTTTATTCTCATCAAACTGAATTAATTTAGGCGTTGGGATTATGGCTCGTTCTACTGCCAACAAATGTTCTAATGAACTGTCCTCATTTTGTGCATTACGTTGGTAAAGATCTTGGCTTGTTAACCAAACTGTTTTGTCGTTACTTGTGCGTTTAAATTGGGTTGTTTCATCCGTAAAACGCTGCACAAAGGGCAAAATTTCTAAACCTGTGTCTTTTTCAATTACCGCCTTTGTACTCTCAATAACTTTAGCTTGAAGTTTACCTTGCGAACCCGAGGCTGTAACAATGTAATTTGGTAGGGCATCCGTTTCTGATAACATCCAAAAGTTGGCTCTAAAAATTATTTTTTTCGTTTCGCCCGCTTTAATGCCTGAATACTTATCTAAAAGTGATATTTTATGTAAATCACCATTTAAATGCTTAACGTTAAATATTTCACTTTCTGAAGACTGAATAGGTGATATATGGCTGAAATATATAGCCCAATCTTTTGCAACAATCGCCTCATTAGCCGTTAAACTTAATTCAACCTCAAAACAAGCACCATCAGCAACTTTACTATCACATTTATCTGTGGGTATATTAGTTATAAGGCGATAATTTACTACCAATGTTTTTGCAATATGGTCAATTGCTTTCTGAGTAATAGGCGCAAAAGAAATGTTAGTTTTACTTAACTCATTATTAGAAGTGTTTTTTTTAAACTCAGTTTCTTTGTTTTTATTACAAGAAGTTATCAGAGTTAACATTGCTACGATAACGATAATAAGTATTTTATTGTTCATAGTGTTCTCAAATTTGGGCTAACAACGAGCGCTATACTCTTATTTAATGCCTAAGTTAGACTTTTGATCTGTTATTCTCAATTTTTATATTCTAGCGATTAAAAAAACCCAGTCGAAACTGGGTTTTTATTACAACACATGTATTTTATAATTTAAAACTAACCCCTAAAGAATAGGTAGTTTCACCATTAAATGACCATGTTGGAAAACCATCTTGTAAAGCAGGTTTCACAGCAGTACCTGTGGCAGCTGCACCATATTGCACATCATCTTCGGCCGTTAAATTAGCAACTTCAAGCCTAACGGTAATATTATCTGTTGCCTTCCAACCTAAGGTAACATCTAAAGTACCAAAATCATCATGCATTCTGTTTCCATAATACTTACCGTATTCACGT
>Ga0193952_1000737_pt1 | contig 13092 bp, 9 predicted proteins | sample BB_3_MG_FD_140368 | JGI IMG/M metagenome (GOLD analysis project Ga0193952, IMG submission 140368) | Microbial mat bacterial communities from the Broadkill River, Lewes, Delaware, United States - BB_3_MG | ecosystem: Environmental > Aquatic > Freshwater > River > Microbial mats | place: USA... | reverse complement strand
CATATATAGATGATTGTTGAAAGAATGTAAATTAAGGAATGAAATTTAATAGCTTGTATTATTTTATTATAACAATGATTATTTTTGTTGTAACATTTGTTGTTAATTATGTGATATATCTTGAAGGGATTAATTTCAATGCCTTAAAGCACATATAGAGTTCGGAAGTGTAAAGATATTAAAGAGTAGTGTATACAGGACGTAATAATTTTATAATGGAAATATTTAAATATAATATTTGTTTTAGGAGTTGGGGGGAGATCTATCTTGGTATAAAACAGCAGTGGATAACGTCTCAGAATGTTTTTGATTATTGTATCAGTGGTTATGTTAAGTCTTGTGATGATGATCGCTTGGTTAAATTATATTTAGCATTTGAAGAATCGTTATTTGTTTATTATGAACAAATAAAAGATTTTATTGAAGAAGATAATGCGACTTTTATTATAAAGAATGAGGATGAGACAGAAAGAGATTTTCAATATATTCCTCATGAATATTGGGATTTATGGAAGCTTGAATTTCTTCTTAGAATAAAAAATGGCAAATATTCAAAAGAAGAAGCACTTGATAAGATAGTGGAATATTACTATCTATTTGACTTTCCTAATGAATGGACCCATTTATTATATTTTCAACCACCAGAAGAAAACAAAAAGCCAGTGGGTATAAATGGACTTTATTCTCGTTTCCTTGATTATATTGAATCTCGGGTTGTAGTGATGGCTAATTGTGTTTATTAATGTTCGCACGAATATGCTTTCTAACTTGTTTCTTTGTGCTCTCAGTTTTGAATCTAATAAATAGTTTTAAATATTACCCCAAACAATCAGATACAAAAAAAGCAAGCTATAAAGCTTGCTTTTTTGTGATTCAGCTGGGGTTCGAACCCAGGACCCCATCATTAAAAGTGATGTGCTCTACCAGCTGAGCTACTGAATCATCCTTGTGTGTTTGTTGTCTTTTCAAACAACGAGTGCAAAGATAGCGCTTGTTTGTTATTTTGCAAAGATTTCGGTGTTTTTTATTCAAAAAAAATGCTCTCTCTTGTCAGCTTTTATTGACCTTTTGTTTCTTTTAATTGATTATAAGGGTTTTACTGATTTTTGTGCCTTTGTCAATAAGTACAAATTTATATACACCAATACTTAGATTTGATAGATCTATTGTGTTTAGTGTGCCTCCAGAGAATATTTGTTGGTGTACTCGCGAGCCTTTCATGTCAAATACTTGTATTATTGCTTTGTTGGATAGCTCTATTTCTACGGTTACTTCTCCGTGGCTTGGGTTTGGGTATAGTTTTATTTCTTCAAGGTCATATGCCAAGATTTTAATTTTTTCTGTTTTGTCTCCTGTTATGCTTATATTTCTTTCTACTGCGTGATAATTTCGTTTGTTTGTTGTTATAATGTATTCTCCTAGCTTGATGTCTTCAAAGATGACTTCTCCTTTATAGTCCGTTAGAAATGGAGGATATGTGGATTGTGAGCTATCTAGTGCCTGTATACTCACTTCAACATCTTCTATTGGTCCATTGTCTGTTGAGATGTTAACTGTTAGATTATAGTTCTTTGTTAGTTCTGCTTCAATTGACATGTCTACATAAATACTCACATCCTTTTGATATGACTTGTAGCCTTCTTTGTTTATCTCTAGTACATATGAGCCCGATGTGACGTTGCTGAGTGTTGCTGTACCGTTTATGTCTGTTTTTTGAGGTGTAACAAGTAGAGATGAGTTTTCTTTGCGAATAAGATTTATATTGGCGTCTGTTATGTTTTGATCGTTCGATGTGATATGAAAATCAACACTGTGAAGTATTCTGTTGTCGTTATAGTATTTGAATAATATGTGATTGTCTATTTCTTTTATATCTAATAAGCCTTTGTATGAGTACGCATGTGTACTTATTCTTAGATTACTTGGTGATGTTATGTCTGTTATTTGAGTGATATTTGCTTCTCCAGGAAAAGGACATTCGCCGCTATATGATTTTGCCTTTAATAGTTTTAGTCCTTGTTTTTTGGGATTTATATTTATTCTGTTTTCTACCCAGCCTGGGTTTGATCTGTCAACTTTATATATTAGTAGTCCGTGGTGAGGGATGTGTTTGTCAAAACCTATTTGCTGTCTGTTTTCTAGTACAAAGAATTCCTCTTCTTCTGAGGTTTTTATTTGATATCCTTCTTTGTTGTATACTGAGTTGACGATGTCGTACTCGCCTGATTCATTTAATTCAGGTAGATTTACCCATCCTAGTAAGTATTTAGAATAGATGTTGGTGTGTGCAGGTGATTTCCCATCATTATTCCAACAACCACTGTCCATTAGTTCCCATGCACCTAGTCCGTCAGCATAGCCACCTGAATCACCAAAGTCAATGTCATAGTAGTCCATTATACCAAGTGCATGTGCAAATTCATGGCATGCGACTCCTATGCTTGATGGAGTGTTGTTTACATTTGTGTATAATTCAGGTGAGGTGAAGTATTCTCTTATTTTTATGTTGTTCCCTACAGGGAAATCGTAGGGTAGGGTCCATTGGTGTGACCATATTGCATTTATGTCTTCTCCACTTTCTTCTCCTACTCCTGAGTGAATCACGTGTATGAAGTCGATATAACCGTCTTTGTCATTATCGAATGGAGTGAAGTCAAGTCCTGTTTTCATGGCTGCTTTTATGGCATCCATTACAAATTCACGTATTCTTATATCTTCGTTGTCACTATTGTTGCTGCCGTAGTAGGCTTTTGTGTTTGGCAGGCTTACCCAATTAGTTACTACTGTTGTAATGTCAAGATTTCCATATGATGCTTCAAGAAAATAGTCTCTAAATGAACCTATATTGTCGTAATTAGGTTTATTCATCATGTCGATTATTGTTTCTCTAGATATTATGTGTTTTTGATCTGAGAAATCTGCAAGTATGATGAGTACCTTTTGTTTACCTCTAGTTAGTGAGGTTTTTTTCCTTTTTTCGAGTATTCTTTGTTGTGTTCGTGAGTTTAAGGCGTTTTTGTTGTCTGTGTATCTAGATTCTTTTTTTTGTATCTGTGCTTTACTGAAGAAGATGTCTTTGTTTCCAGAGTATTGTTTCTTGCTGAAGAGTGAATTAATGAACGATCTTTTCTTAACTACAGGATGTTTTGTTGGAATCATATCGCCTTTATCGTCAAGACTTGCATACATATACCATCCATCGTTTGTTTGAAGGACTTTACTGCCTTCCTTTGTTTCAAACCAGTGAATAAGTCCATCGCCTTTAAGATATAGCTGGATAGATGTTCCGTCTGCTTGAGTAAGGTTTTTGAGTTTTGGGTTTGCTATTACTCCACGACTATGAGTTGTTTGTGCTTCACCCGAGATGAATATGACGGTAATAATAATTGCCGTCATCGCCATTTTTATTTGGGTGAAAGATGCATTCATGTTGCGTGTAATTTAGGTCTTTTGCTTTATAGATGTTTACGTATTAAGTTAATAATAGTTTGTTATATATCTTTTATGATAAAGAAAAGCCCCTTCTTAAGTATAAAGAAGAGGGCTTTCAGTTCAGTATTATATCTTACTACTTACAGCAGTTTGAGTGTGTTCTGTTTTGTCTTTTGTGGTCTTTGTGTCCATCACATGACTTGTGATCCTTATGCCCTTTACATGACTTATGTCCTTTGTGATCTTTATGACCTTTGCATGACTTATGTCCTTTTTTGTTTTTGTGATTACAAGCTTTTTTGTCCCACATTACTCTTTGCTCATCGTTCAATAGTTTTCTCATCTCGATGCGCTGAGTAGTTCTGATCTTTTGGATCTTTTCTCTTGCTGAGCTCATGTCAGTGATTACTTTATTGATAGCTTTCTTATCTGCATTGTTAGCACTCATAAGAGTTCTTTTCTTTGCATGTAATTCGTTAAGCTTGTTCTTTAGAGGTGTAATCTTTTTATCTCCTTCAAGTTTTAGTTTCTTGAATGATGCTGTTTGTGCATCAGTAAGGTTTAGATGTTTACACATCTTATGATTGTTATTAACTTGACATTGTTTGTGTTCACCTTTTTTATCACATTTTTGAGCGTTAGCATTTGTGAATGATGTCATTAATATTGCTGTTAAAGCAAATGCTCCTAGATATTTTCCAATAGTCTTCATAATTTCAGAATTTAATTAATATTTTCTTGTTTACTGTTTTCGTTATCTATGACTATTCTTCTTTTAAAAGGTTTAATTCAACATGCGAATTTTTCTTAGGAAATTTATTAATGAGGAGGGGTGATTATTGGGGTGTGGTAAGATAACTTATTCTGTTAGAGGAGTTTCTTTGGAGGGGGGGGAGAAAAAAAAGGCCTTAAAAACATATTATTTTTAAGGCCTTTTTTATTATTTTTTATTTGCAAGCTGTCCGCAGGCAGCATCTATGTCTTTACCTCTTGAGTGACGAACATGGACAATCATATTACGTCCTTCAAGTACTTTGACAAATCCATCAAGTCGCTCTTTGCTTGCTTTCTGGAATTGGTCATTTTCTGTTGGGTTATACTCAATGATGTTTATCTTTATTGGGAAGGCACGGCAATAATCAGCAAGTGCTCTAGCGTCAGACATTGAGTCGTTCACATCGTTCAATAGAAGATATTCAAAAGTAGGACGAGTGTCAGTCTTGTCTACGAAGTATCTTATTGCGTCTGATAGCTCTGCAAGGTTGTATTTCTTATTGATAGGCATAAGAGTATCACGAACTTCGTTTACAGCAGAGTGAAGTGATATAGCAAGGTTGAATCTTACTTCATCGTCAGCAAGTCTACGTATCATGTCAGGAAGTCCTGCTGTAGAAACAGTGATTCTTCGTGGTGACATTTCTAGTCCATTTTTACCTGTTACCATAGCTATTGACTCTAGTACATTGTCGTAGTTAAGCAATGGTTCACCCATTCCCATATATACTATATTACTAAAGTTAAGACCACGTTCTTCAGAAAGCTTCTTTATGTAAAATATCTGCTCATATATTTCAGAAGCAGTTAAGTCACGTTTAAAACCAAGTGTTCCTGTAGCACAAAATTTACATCCAAGAGTACATCCTGCTTGGCAAGAAATACACGCTGTTGCTCTTTTTTCTGAAGGGATAAGAACGCCCTCTACTAAGAGTCCATCCTGCATCTTGAAGGCTACTTTTGTAGTACCGTCAGAACTGTCTTGAGTCTCAATGACCTCTATTGTCTTTGCTTCAAAATGTTTTTTAAGAAGTTCACGTAAGCTCTTGGATAAGTTAGACATATCATCGAAGTTGCTCACATTCTTCTTCCATAACCATTCGTATATCTGCTTAGCGCGGAATGGTTTTTCTCCATTTTCCTTAAGGAAATCTTGTAACTCTTCTAGTGTATATTCTTTGATATTCATGCTCGTAAATTTTGCTCCAAAGATAGATTAATATAATGTTAAAATGCTGTTAGTCTGTTTAAAATATGAATATTATCTTATTTTTGTAGATGTAGTAATTGAATAATTAATAGATTATAAATAAAAATTAGAAACAATGAAAAAATTATTGTCACTAGTTCTTGGTTTAGTTTTCACTTTTGGTGCTCTGACAGTGAAAGCAGACGAAGGTATGTGGATTTTGTCTTTGCTTAAAAAGCAAAACATTGAGAAGATGCAGAAGATGGGCTTAAAGCTTTCTGCAGAAGATATTTATGATGTAAACAATGCATGTCTTAAAGATGCTATCGTTGGATTAGGTCACGCAGGTCGTCCATTCAGTCATTTCTGTACTGGTGAGATTATCTCTGGAGAGGGTCTTATTCTTACTAACCACCACTGTGGTTTCGGTGCTCTTCAGTCACATTCAACTACAGAGCATGATTATCTTCAAGATGGTTTTTGGGCTTACGATAAGAAACAAGAGTTAACAAACGAAGGTGTTACTGCTTCTATTCTTGTAAGAATCGAGGACGTTACTGAGAAAGTATTAGCTGTTGTTAATGATGGTATGACTGAGGACGAAAGAGCTAAAGCTGTTTCTACTTTATCAAGAGAACTTTCTGCTAAAGCTGTTGAAGGTACTGCTCATAAAGCTCATGTACAATCAATGTTTAATGGTAACCAATATTTCATCTTTGTATATAACATCTACCAAGATGTTCGTTTAGTAGGTGCACCTCCTCAATCAATGGGTAAATTTGGTGGAGATACTGATAACTGGATGTGGCCTCGTCACACTGCTGATTTCTGTATGTTCCGTATCTATACTGCTCCTGATGGAAGCTCTGCTGCATATGCTGCTGACAATGTACCATTTAAGCCTAAGCACCACTTACCAATCTCTACTAAAGGAGTTAAAGATGGTGATTTCGCTATGATTCTTGGTTTCCCTGGAACAACAAATAGATACCTTACTTCTTACGGTCTTGAAGAGACAATGGACGTGACTAACAAGATTCGTTACGAAGTTCGTACTGAGAAGTTAAGAGTAATGAAAGAGGGAATGGTTAAAAACCAAAAGACTCGTATTCAGTATTCTTCTAAGTATGCTGGTTGTGCTAACTACTGGAAATATTCTCACGTACAGAATATCGCTCTTAAGAAGTTAAACACAATGGGTAACAAGCAAGCTATTGAGAAAGAATTTGCTGCTTGGGTTGCTGCTGATGCTTCTCGTCAAGCTAAATATGGAAATGTTCTTTCTATGTTAGATAAAGCTTTCGACGATACTAAATCATTAAAAGTTGCTCAATCATATACATTTGAAGCTTTTGCTGGTGCAGAGGCTCACATGTTTGCTGCTGGTTTTAAAGGCATAGACGCATTCCTTAAAGGTGGTGAGAAAGCTGACAAGTGGGAAATGGTTAAAGGAAAGATAGCTAATCAAGCTAAAGGATTCTTCAAGAACTTCAATAAAGATGTTGAGAGAAATCTTATTGCTACTCTTTTCAAAATCTATGATGAGAACGTAGAGGCTAAATATAAGACTGAAGAGTATAATGACTTAATGAAGAAATATAAAGGTAACTTCGAGAAGTTTGCTGATAAAGCTGCTAAGAAGTCAATCTTTATGGATGAGGCTAGATTTAACGAGTGGTTAGAGAATCCATCTGCTAAGACTCTTAAGAAAGATATGCTTTACAAGGCTGGTCTTGCATTCTATGCAAACTACAAAGCTTTAAGAGGTTTTGCTGGTGAAAATGGTAAGATTATTAACAAAGGAAATAGACTATTTGTTGATGCTCTTCTTCAGATGCACCCAGAGAAAGCTTGGGCTCCTGATGCTAACTCAACTATCCGTTTAACTTACGGTAAAGTTGGTGGTTACGAGGCTAAAGATGCTGTTGATTATAACTACTATACTACAATGAAAGGTATTATCGAGAAGGAGGATCCAACTAACGACGAGTTTGTTGTTCCTGCTCGTTTAGTAGAACTTTATAACAATAAAGATTTTGGTCCTTATGCTGAGAATGGTAGACTACATACTTGTTTCTTAACTGATAACGATATTACTGGTGGTAACTCAGGTTCTCCAGTTATTAACGGAAATGGTGAGTTAATCGGTACTGCATTTGATGGTAACTCAGAGGCAATGTCTGGTGATATTGATTTCGAAGAGAACCTACAAAGATGTATCAGTCTTGACGCAAGATATATGTTATGGATTGTTGATAAATTCGCAGGTGCTAAGAACCTAATCGAAGAAATGGATATCCGTTAATAAGATACTATATATTTTTCTTTGAGAGGCAGTTCCTATTATGGGGACTGCCTTTCTTTATTCTATCCTTAGGACAGATTTGACTACTAATTGATGTAGACTCGTTGTGCTTTCGATATGTATCCGCGATTATTACGAAGTTTATTCAGATTCTAATCTCGTTTAGAATGTTATTACATTCAATATAACTTAAATGAATACTAGTGTATTTATATGCTCTGTAAATGAGATACTATATTCTCTTATTGAATAAAATAGAAAATATTTATAGCAGGTATGATTATTGAGCAAACAATAAGCAAGATTTTTATTATTTTATCAGTGGTCTTAGCTATAGCTGCTTGGGCTTTAGTCCTTAGTATAGGAGTTAAATATGCAACAACAGTTCCAGCAAGGTATCCAACATTTAGACTATGTATGAATGATTCGTTTATATATCTATTTGAAGCATATATGCATATTACAGATAAAAGTAGATTTGTGTATAGTAAGGCTTTGTTTTTCATATGTTAAATATACAAAATAAATTACTTTAATCAATTTGATATAAAAAAAGCCAACCCATAAGGGTTGGCTTTTTATCGAAAATATCCTAGTTTCTTACTCAGCAATAACTAAGTAGTAATTCTTTTTTCCTTTTTGAACAAGAACATATTTGTCAGCTATAAGATGTTCAGCGTTTACTGTTATTTCTCCAACCTTCTCTTTGTTAATGCTTATTGCATTTCCTTTAAGAGAACGACGAGCTTCACCTTTAGATGGCATGATCTCAGTCTTTTCAGCCATTAGATCAACAATATTAATACCTGCTTCTAGTTCAGCTTTTGCTACATTGTATGTAGGTACTCCGTTGAATACAGCAAGGAATGTTTTCTCGTCAAGCTTTCTTAATGAATCAGCTGTTGCTTTTCCAAATAAGATCTGTGATGCTTCAAGAGCTGATTCGTAAGCTTCTTCTGAGTGGATTAGACAAGTAACTTCTTTTGCAAGAGTCTTTTGAAGTAATCTTAAGTGTGGAGCTTCAGCGTGTTCTGCAATCACTTTCTCTATCTCATCTACAGGAAGGATAGTGAAGATTTTGATGTATTTAGCAGCATCATCATCAGTTGCATTTAACCAAAACTGGTAGAATTCGTAAGGAGATGTTCTCTCTGGATCTAACCAAATGTTACCAGACTCAGTCTTACCAAACTTCTTACCATCAGCTTTTGTCATTAATGGCCATGTAAGAGCGAATGCTTTACCTTCAGCTTTACGACGAATAAGCTCAGTACCTGTAGTGATATTTCCCCACTGATCAGAACCACCCATTTGTAACATACACCCATTGTTTTGGTATAGGTGAAGGAAATCGTATCCTTGTACTAATTGGTATGTGAATTCTGTGAATGATAGACCTGAATTAGATTCTCCGCTGATACGTTTCTTTACAGAATCCTTAGCCATCATGTAGTTTACAGTGATGTGCTTACCTATGTCACGAATGAAATCTAGGAAAGAAAATTCTTTCATCCAGTCGTAGTTGTTAAGCATAATAGCTGCATTTGCTTCATTAGACTCAAAGTCGATAAACTTATCTAATTGACCTTTAATAGCCTCTTGGTTGTGACGTAATGTTGGTTCATCAAGAAGATTTCTCTCATCTGATTTACCTGATGGATCACCAATCATACCAGTAGCTCCACCAATCACGAAGATAGGCTTATGACCACTCATCTGGAAATGTTTCATCATCATCACCGATACAAGGTGACCAATATGTAATGAGTCAGCAGTTGGGTCGATACCCACATATGCTGTTGTTAATTCTTTTTTTATTTGCTCCTCTGTTCCTGGCATGATATTGTGAATCATACCTCTCCATTTTAACTCTTCTACAAAGTCCATATTATTGTATTAATTTATCAGTCGTTTTTTTAACTTCATCAGTAAGTTCCCCTATGTTAAAACTACTGTGCAATCCCATTGCTAAGTCGTAGATAGGGTAATATAATTTACTGTTTACTTTTATTTCCTTCTTAACTATTCCCACATTTCTGTCCAGTCCTTCAAAAAGAGCGACAAATATACACAGAATGATTAGAAATTTTGCAAAACTAAAGAGTGCTCCAAAAATCCTATTTATAAATCCCAAAGAAATAGCGTGCATCATCTTAGAAACATATTTTCCAATGATGTTGATAATGACCACTACTGAAATGAATGTTATAATAAAAGCTAGAAAACCAATATAATTTGATGATATATCAAGTTTATCAGTTAGTACGTCTTTAGTATAGTCAGAATAGTTCACCGCCAAGAAGATACCTAGTATCAGGGCGATAAGTGTTGCCACTTCTATGATTAATCCTTTTTTCCACCCCCTATACAGGGCATAAACCAAAGGGATCGCTATAATGATGTCAATGTAATTCATTTCTAATGCTTTATTTAGTGTCAAAGATATTGTTAATATCCTAAATATAGAAATAATTAAAAAAATCTTAGTATTTTCGCGGTGTATATTTAAAGATAAGAAGAAAATGTATAGAACACATACTTGCGGCGAATTAAGAGCTGAAAACATAGGAGAGAAAGTTACCTTAAGTGGTTGGGTTCAGAAAGTTAGAAATCTAGGTGGAATGACTTTTGTGGATCTTAGAGATAGATATGGTATTTCACAATTAGTTTTTGATGAGAACGTATCTGATGATTTGAAGGCAAAAGTAGAGTCTCTTGGTAGAGAATTTGTTATTCAAGTTACTGGTGATGTTATTGAGAGATCTAGTAAGAATAAAAAAATCGCTACTGGTGATGTTGAGATTACAGTTTCTGATTTAAATATATTAAACCAATCAGAAGTTCCTCCTTTTACTATAGAGGAGAATACTGATGGTGGAGATGAGTTAAGAATGAAGTATAGATATCTTGACTTGAGAAGAGCTAATGTAAGAGAAAATCTTGTGCTTCGTCACAGAATTGGTCACTTGGTTAGAAACTTCCTTGACTCACAAAACTTTATTGAGGTTGAGACTCCAGTATTGATTAAGTCAACTCCAGAAGGGGCAAGAGACTTTATCGTACCTTCAAGAATGAACCCAGGTACATTCTATGCTCTTCCACAATCTCCACAGGTATTTAAGCAATTACTTATGGTATCTGGTTTTGATAGATATTACCAAATAGTAAAGTGTTTCAGAGATGAAGATTTAAGAGCTGATAGACAGCCTGAGTTTACTCAGATTGACTGTGAGATGTCTTTTGTTGAGCAAGAGGATGTTCTTCAGAATTTTGAGGCAATGACTAAGCACTTATTCAAAGAGATTAAGAATGTTGAGTTAGGGGATTTCCCTCGTATGCCTTACTCAGAAGCAATGAACCTTTATGGATCAGATAAGCCTGATATTCGTTTCGGAATGAAATTTGTTGAGCTTACTGAGGAAGCTAAGGGTAAAGATTTTGCTATCTTTAATGATGCTACATATATCGGTGCTATCTGTGCTGAGGGATGTGCTTCTTACACTCGTAAACAATTAGATAAATTAACTGATTTCGTTAGACGTCCACAGGTTGGAGCTAAGGGATTAGTTTACATCAAATATAATGAAGACGGTACATTTAAGTCGTCTGTAGATAAGTTCTACAATGCTGAGGATCTAAAAGTATGGGCTGATAAGTGTAATGCTAAGCCAGGTGACTTGATTCTTATTCTTGTTGGTGACCATAGACAAAAAGCACAAGAGCAATTATGTGAGCTTCGTCTAGAAATGGGTAACCAATTAGGTTTAAGAGATAATACTAAGTTTGCTCCTATGTGGGTAGTTGATTTCCCTCTTTTAGAGTGGGATGAAGAGAATGAGCGTTACCACGCAATGCACCACCCATTTACATCTCCTAAGAAAGAAGATTATCATTTATTAGAGACTGCACCAGGAGAGGTAAGAGCTAATGCTTATGACCTTGTAATTAATGGTGTTGAGATAGGTGGAGGTTCAATAAGAATCTTTGATTCATCTCTTCAAGCTCAGATGTTTAAACTTCTTGGATTTACTAAAGAAGAAGCAGAAGAGCAGTTTGGTTTCTTAATGAATGCATTTAAATATGGTGCGCCTCCTCACGGTGGTGTTGCTTTCGGTTTTGACCGTTTAGCTTCTATGTTTGCAGGATTAGAGACTATTAGAGATGTTATTGCTTTCCCTAAGAATAATTCTGGTAAAGATGTGATGATTGAGTCACCATCTCCAGTTGCTACAGCTCAGTTAGATGAGTTGTTCTTAGCTCAACAGCCAATTCCAGAGAAGAAATAGTATAAGAAATATTGAGTGATATGCCTATGAAGAGATTCATAGGCATAACTCATAATTCATAACTCTTAATAACAATTAGGTATAAGTGCAATTTAAGGATGTCATAGGACAAGAAGCAGTTAAGCAGAAATTGCAGGCTGTTGTTGCAAGTAATAGAATAAGTCAAGCTTATCTATTCTCTGGAGACAAGGGGGTAGGTAAATTAGCCTTAGCCATTTCTTTTGCTCAGTATATCATGTGTACTGATAAGAAGAGTGGTGATTCTTGTGGACATTGTCCTTCGTGTAAGAAATATGCTAAGCTAGAGCATCCTGATTGTCATTTTGTACTTCCTGTTGTTAAAAAGGGCTCTTCAACAATGATTACTGATAATGTGGTTAATCATTTTAGAGAGAGAGTTCTTCAATCGCCTTATCTTGATTTAACTGACTGGTGGAATCTCATAGGCGACGGTAAGAAAGAGGGAATGATTTATAAAGAGGAGAGTGAGAATATTGCTCGCAAAATATATCTTAAGCCTTATGAGTCAGATTATAAGGTGATGATTATTTGGCATCCTGAGTTGATGAATCTTACATGTGCAAATAAGATTCTAAAGACTTTAGAGGAGCCACCAGAAAAGACTGTTTTCCTTCTTGTTACTGATGATACTACCAATATCATTGATACAATCTACTCAAGAACACAAAAACTTGTTGTTCCAAACTTAGGAGAGGAGACTATTGTTAGTTCTCTTGTCAATAAGTATAAAATATCAAAAGATGATGCACTGACTCATGCTCGTACTTCTTCTGGAAGTTGGTTAAGAGCATCTCGTTTAGTTGAAGTGTCAGAACTCACTGAGACAAATTTTGAACAGTTTGTTTTTCTTATGCGTACATGTTGGGCGCGTAAAGTGCTTGATCTAATCTCTTGGAGTAAGGAAATCTCATCTTACGGACGTGAGAGACAGAAGAGTTTTCTTGAATATGCTGTGAAGATGGTTCGTGAGAGCTTTATGAATAATCTTAATGATGAATCATTAGTCTTTGCAAGTAAGAGAGAGAAGGAATTCATGAAAAGATTCTCTCCGTTTATCAATGAAGATAATCTTATTTTTATCTATT
>Ga0193952_1000732_pt1 | contig 13143 bp, 14 predicted proteins | sample BB_3_MG_FD_140368 | JGI IMG/M metagenome (GOLD analysis project Ga0193952, IMG submission 140368) | Microbial mat bacterial communities from the Broadkill River, Lewes, Delaware, United States - BB_3_MG | ecosystem: Environmental > Aquatic > Freshwater > River > Microbial mats | place: USA... | reverse complement strand
TTAGTGAGCTAATAAAAATAGTATACAATATGATAAAGTATACTATTTTTTAAATTTATTAAATATAAGTTTATATAAAAATTTTATAAGTGACAATTGTCTAGTAATTCTTGTAGGTTCTTTCAAAAGTCTATACAACCATTCACAATGTAAATCTAAAAATATTTTTGGAGCTCTTTTTTTATCTCCTCCATAAATATCAAAACTTCCACCAAGACCCATATACAAAGCAGGATGTATTTTTATAAGTTCATCCATCAAAAATTCTTGTCTAGGTGTACCTTGTGCTACAAAAACTACATCTGGTTTTAGATTTTGTAATTTTTCTTTTAATTCTATTTTTTGTTCTTCATTTATAAAACCATTTTGATAACCTAAAATATTTATATTTGGATATTCAAGGTTTAGTTTTTTTACAGTGTTTTCAATAACTTCTGTTGTTGTTCCTATAAGGTAAAATGATTTTTTATTTTGGTATTTATTTATAATATCAAGCCAGAACTCACTTCCTGGTATTTTTATAGCATTTAGTCCCTTTTTTTTCAATGCCATAACAGCCCCAACGCCATCAGGATAACCAATATTTTGATTTATTATATTTTTGAGTCGTTCATCTTCTTTTAGTATTTTTTCTGCATTTATAGCTATTAAAATATTTTTTTTATCATTTATAAAATCTAAAAATTCTTCTTTAGAGTTAAAAGCCGTTGTTTTAACACCATTTATTTTTATACTATTATTCATCATCATTAAACTCCCTAAAATAAAAACTAAATCCATAAAACATCCAAGCCTGAGCCCATCTCATATAAGGTATTTTTGAAGATTTTGAAGGTTTTAATTGGTAATAAAAATATCCTTCTTTATCTTGCATATTGTTGATAGTCCAATTTAGAATTTTATTAATAAGTTCTTTATTTTCATTTAATTTATTTAATCTATATAATGTTACTACAAACTGAGCAGGTGCATGTATATCAATAGGGTATGTTTTATTATCATAATACTTAGGAGTACCATCTTCTAAAAAGAAATTATTTATATAGTAATCTAAGCCTTTTTGTATAGTTTGCTCAAAACTATTATCATTTGAATATTTTTGATATTCATAAATACATTCAAGATTGTATCCAGTATGAAAACTATCAACCCAATCTTGAATTTTTAATTCACCATAAATCCATGCACCATCTTCTCTTTGTGTATTAACACAAGCAGTTACAGACTCTTTTGCTAGATTGATTAAATTTTCATCTTTTGTATAGCTGTACACCCTTGCTAAAAGCCTACTTCCCAATAAGGAAGCATTATAAACTCTTGTATTATCATATGGTGAATATGAAAAGATAAAACCTTCTTTTTTAGGTGTTCTATTTAAATCGTTAACTATAAATTTTGTACTACTAATTGCCGTATTTAGATATTTTTCATCTTTTGTTATATCATATGCATCTAAAAGAGCATAAGATATAAAAGAAGTTGCTACTACAGTTGGTGTTTGTTTTGGTAAGAAAAAAGCTCTTGATTGCCAATCAAAGTTATACCCCCAACAGCTTCCACTATATCCTTTGGATTGAAGTTCTATTAGTTTATCTGCTAAAAATACTATTTTTTGAAAATAATCTTCTTTTTTTTCAATGTTATACAAATTACAATATCCTGTTAAAAATAATCCTAGTCCTTTAGGATTATATTCTTTAGGAACTAAAAATAAATTTCTAAGATTTATAGGATTTCTTTTGAAAAGTTGAATCCAAGCTAATCTAAAAAATCTAATTTTAGTTAATTTGAGAAGACGAAAAACTTTACTATTTAAACCATCATAAGGATCCCAACCTTTAAAGTTCTCTTTTTCACAATAATCTTTTAATTTAATAAAACTTTTTTCTATTTTATTATTTATCATTTATTTTCCTACTACTTTTTTTATTGATTTAATAAAGCCATTTAACATATATTTGATATCAGCTTTATCTTTATAAGTTAATTTAGCTTTTTCTGACATACGATTTAATAATTCAGAATCTTTTGAAAGTTTAATAAATTTATTTTCTAACTCTAGTATATCCTTGACTAAAAAACCATTTTGTTTATTATCTAAATAGTAAATCTCAGGTGCATGTTTACCTTCAATTGTTAATACTGGTAGTCCCCAATATAATGCTTCAACTAGACCGAGACCTATGTGTCCTGGAATTGAAAACACATCAGATATGAAAAAAACTTCTGCCATTTTCTCTTTATCATATATTGGACCTAGATATAAAATTTGTTCATTATTAGTTAATTGAGACAAAATTTCTTTATTATCTGTAGGACCAACCACAAGTAGTTTTATATTTTGAATTTTCTTTTTATTCATAAATTCTAACAAAATATCAAGTCTTTTTCTATTTTCAATTCTTCCTGAAAATAATATAACAAATTCATTTTCTAAATTATATTTCTTTCTTATTTCAAATTTATTTTCATGAATTAATTTATCTCTTTCTTTAAGGTCAAGGGTATTGTATGCGACTTCTACTTTTTCATGATGAATTTTCCATAATACATTTATTTCATTAGGTGTATAAAGTATTATTGATTTATAAAATAAATGCAAAAAATTATAAATTAGATAAAGAACTTTACTACTTGAACCAAGATTTAATCCATGTCCATAATATATTAAAGGTATATTTTTGAAATAAGTATAAAATATTATTTTAAAATAAAAACTAAAAGAAGGACTTCTTGGTTGTAAGAAATTAATAACACTATCAATATTGTATTCAATTAAATTCTTTTTATATAAATTAAAATTCAATTCTTTTTTTATACAGTCAAATTTTATTTCTCCATCATAATTTAATATCTTTTCAGGCCAAATTATTAGATTAATGTTCTCTTTTTTTAATTCTTCTGCTAATTTATTATAAATTGGAATTCTATAGAAATGAAGATCATAGTGTAACATCAATATATTTTTCATATTAATCCTTTATTATTTGAATAACTTTTTTTGCAAAATTATCCCAAGTGTTATCATTTATAAACTTGTCTATATTGAAGTTTGTTAGTAATTCAGGATCTTTAATTTTTTTAAATAATTCATCAAATGAATTGTATGTTTCTATTAATGATTCTTCTTTTAAATCTTTAAATGCTCCAACATTTGGTCCAATAACTTTTGCTCCATAAGATAGAGTATCCATAAGAGCTCCAGATGATAATGTACTAAAACCAGAGTAAGTAAACAGAACAAATTTTGTTTCAGAAAATAATTTTTCTAAATCTTCATTTTCTATAAATTGATTTTTTATAATTATATTTCTTTCATGAATACTTTCTAATTTATCTTTTAGTTCTTTATCTGAAATTTTCCCTATAATAAGAATGTTATAATAATCATTTAATTTGTTTTTTATAACATAGTCTATAAAGCTATGAATACCTTTATATGGCGTTATTGCACCCCAAATAAGAATGTCATTTTTTTTAGAATAAGTATTATTTATAAATAAATTGTTTTTTATTGGATGGTGAATGAATTTTATATCTTTTCCTTTTTTAAGAAAAGATTTTGTAAATAGAATTCCTTCTTTTGAATGAGTTATAAGTTTATCGGCAATATTTGTTAATATATAAAAAAGTATAATTTTTGATAATAGTTTATTTTTGCTATGGCTAATTTTGTTATGAATTACCCAAAGTATTTTTTTCCCAGATATTTTTAATATTAACAAAATTATTATTAAGCTTATAGTCTGAATAAAACCAAATTTCCTATCAGGAGTATTTTCAATAAAATTTAAATAATATATGTCAGTTTTTGTCATTTTTATTAACAAATCAAAAATACCATATTTATTGTTTTTTCTACCATTAATAATATTAACATTATTTGCTTTTAAACTATCAAGTAAGTCATTTATATAAGGATTTTTATTTTTACTTCTTTCGATATTATTATATGGAAACATATAGATATTCATTTTTTACCTTTTTTATTGATTAAAAAATCTTTTATAGCATTTATCCCCGCAATAAAACCTTCAAACTTAAAGTTTTTTAAATACCAAAGTGTATTTTTTATTGGTACTTTATATTTACACAATCTATTATTATTTTTATAATTATTGAAAAAGTATAGATGATTTCTTGACATATAATAATGCTTTAGAGGACTATTATATCCTGTTGAATATGAAACGTTATGATGATTTATTATATTACTATTATAAAGTATTTTATAACCTCTTTTAAGAAACTCTTTAGATAGAAAAGCCTCATCATAATATAAAAAAGTATCAATATTAAACATTCCTGATTCTTTAAATTTTTTTGCATCCAACAAAACACTACACCCATTAAATACATCTATTTCTATAGGATTTTCAGTTTTATTAAAATTAGGGTTATTTATTATTTTACAATTTTCCCAATCTATGATTGTCCCTGTAAACCAGTTTTCTCCTTGATCATTTAATATTCTAGGTGAAACTGCTGCAACATCATGATATTGATTTATAGTATTAATTAACTTAGAAATAGAGTTCCTTTCTACTGTTGCATCAGGATTTAATAAAAAGATATAATCAATATCATCAAATTTTGATTCTAAATATTCAAATCCAAAATTTACACCACCTGCAAATCCTAAATTTTCTTTTGGAGTTATTATTTCTACTTTATTAGTTTTCAATTTATTTAAATTAGAAAATGAAGAATCTGAAAATTCATTATCAACAATAATAGTATAAATATTTAATGATTCTTCATTTATTGATTTAATAGCCGTTTTAATAATATCATCCGTTTTATAGTTAACTATAATTAAATAAACTTTATCCATTTAAATTGTTCCTAATATTGTAATTTTTTATTAAAATATATATGATAAAAAACATAAACATCCCTTCTATGTGATATGTGAAATTTAAACTTGGTGCAAAAAGTTGAAATAGAACTAATGCTTTACCTGTTTTATGGACTGATGTCTCAGCTAATGACGCTTGTTTGTACATTTGATAATATATACCAATAAATAGTAGTAATCCAATAATCCCATGTAAGTAAAAAACTTTAAATATACCTAGATCTGAAAGATAAAAGTTCTCATAATATAAAATTTTAAATGCTTTATTATCCATACCATAACCAAATATTATACTTGGATAATTTATAATATCCCAAAAATAAGCTAGTTCTATTGCTCTAAAATTAACATTACCCTTACCACCAGTTACCTCTTCTTGCGTTGCATAATAAATATCTAATAAAGGTTGAAAAATAGATGATTCAAAATCTGTTAATACAAAAGATAATATAGAGAATAAAAACAGCATATACCATATAATTAAGTTTTTAGATTTTTTTAGATTTAGGGATGATAATAAAAGTATAATTAAAATAGCAATTAAGGTTCCACGCGTTTTATCTACAAATAATAGAACTAATAGTAATCCAATAAAAGGTATATATGAAATAAATTTTTCTTTTGAATGATAATAAAAAAATAATATTAGTACAATTAAGGTTTCATGTGCAATTGTTATTCTAATAGTACCTAGCCTAAATAATGTTTTATCAAGATATAAAATAGATAAATTATTAGATAGATATAAATAAAATGCAAAGAATATTACAAATATAGATATAAAAAAAGCCATTTTGTATAATGCTTTTAAACTAATGTTTTTTAGCAAAAAATTAAGTGCTATAAAAAGTACTGCAATTATTATTAATAATCGAGTAACTAGTAATGAATAAGTTAATGTTTGACCATAATTAAAATATGCCATAATACAAGTTGAGAATATGCCATATATAGCAAATAAAAATATATATTTATCTTCTTTCTTAATAAAAGTTTTAATGAATCTAATATTAAGCAATAAAATAAAAATAGAAAATAAAAAAATAATATCTTTTTGTAATGATTCTATATCTAGCAAAAAATAGAAATTTACAGATAATAAATGTATTAGATACAAGACAGTTAAAACTAAATACTTATTTGTAGCCATTTACTTCCTTTGTAAGAAAAAAAATGTTTTTTAATTTTAAACATTTACTTTCAATTAAATGCCATGATAAAATAGCAAACATTAAAGTTATAATAAATGAATAAGCAATCATTTCACTAATACTTATATTAGGAATTAAAAATACAATTGTTTGTTGAATGGGAAATGCATAAATATAAATACCATAAGAGTAGTCTCCATAGTTATTAAATTGTCTAATCATTCCTTCTGGTATATAAGATAAAGATAAAATTACATATGGTAGGAATAATATATAAAGAATAAAAAACAAATCTTTATTTAAAAAACTTGCAAATATTAAAAGAATTATAAATACTATTAATATTTTTTTAGATAGTTTAATATTATCTTTTAATACATAATACATAACTCCTAAAAAGAAAAAAGTAAAGAGTCGTATAAAATTATGTGGTAATATATTATAAAAATGATCTAAGATATATAAAAATGTTGATATTAAAGAAATAGATACAAACGTGATTTTTATAAGTTTATCATTATGAAAAATGTCTTTCATAAATAAAATTAATGTACCTATTACTACTAAATATAAATACATTTTGACTTCCCATGGAAGTGTCCATAAAGAACCATTAATTGCTGATGAATAAGGATTTTCTGAAAATACATTTGGTAAGTAATATTCAACTCCAAAAAATAAAGAAATATTTTTCAAAAAGAATTTCACAGTTTCATAATTAAAAAAATAATCTCTAAAATCTAAATTAGAAAAGAAAAAACCTAAGAATATACAAAATAAGACAGAAATAAATAATGCTGGATAAATTCTTAAAAATCTTGCCCAAACAAAGGATAATATAGATTTTTTTCTAAAGAAACTATTAGCAATTAAAAAACCACTTGTAATAAAAAATATATCTACAGCAACTTCACCTAAATGCATTCCAATAAAAATTTTAAAAGGATCTATTCCATCCTTACCAAATAATAAAGGAAAACTATGAGCATATAAAACTAATGATGCTGCAATAAATCTAATTATATTAAAATTATTATTTCTATTATTTAAGTAATCATTTATCAACATTTATCTTAATCCATTCATTTTTATTTAAATCAAATCTTTTGATTAATTTAGCTGGATTCCCAACTGCAATATGATAGTCAGGTATATTTTTTGTTATAACAGAACCTGCACCAATTATACAAAAATTACCAACTTCTATTCCAGATAATAAGATACAATTTGCACCAAACCATGTTGAATTGCCAATTATAGTTTTTTTGCCAATTTCTTTTAATAAATACTCTTTAGAGTTAGGATTTGAAAAATCATGATTTGATGAAGAAATAAAACAATTTGGTGCAAACATACAATTATCACCAATTTCAACTCCTCCAAAACCTTGAACTTGAACTCTTTCTCCAAAGAAATTATTGTTACCTATATTGATATACCCACCTTGAGACTTTATTACTGAAAAAGATTCAAATTTATTATTACTACCTATATTAATAAATTGTTTTTCAAAATTATAGTCAACACTTATTTTAGAGAATTTTTTAAAAATATTCTTATCACCTAAAGAGATTGATTTTTTTCCATATTGAATACTTTTAAATTCAAAAGTATTTTTCAAAGTTGATTTTTTAAAAAGATTTTTATATAAAATAGACTTGACTAATAAAATAAGCTTTATAAATTTATTCATTATTAGCCTTCAAAAAAAAGATTTTCTTTCTATAAAGAAAAATATTTATTACAATTAAAATAATAAGTTCAATTAATATTGAACTTATTGCAATTCCAATAGAGTGATAAAAATAAGCCAAAGGTAAAGATATTAATAAACTAAAAAAACCAACTAAAACTATAATTTTAGAAAATTCTTTTTTAAAATCATAAGCCATCATAACCTGAACACCAATTATATTATTTAAACCTACAATTATAGGTAATATTGATAGAAGTTTTAGTAGTAAAATTGTTAATTCAAAGTTTTCTCCATAAAGTAAAGAAACTATAAAATCTGATAATACAAAAATTAAACCTGACACTATAATTGAAAAAATAAAACTATAGATAATTACTGTTCTAATAAATACTAATGCTTTTACTTCTGATTCTTTCATCAAAGACATTATATGTGGATATACCGTTTGATAAATAGGTCTTGAAAGTGAGATAACTGCACGTATCAGTTTTTCTGCAGCTGAATAATATCCCACAACTGATAATGGTGCAAAAAAACCAAGTATAATAGTCAATGCATTTGTATAAAGATTGATTCCAATATGAGAAATAAAAATATGCCAACTCTCTTTTAAATAAAATTTAATTTTTTCTAAGGGTTGTACTTCAAACTTTATATCAAATTTTTTATAAATGAAATATATTGAATATATTCCACCTACAATCACACCTAATGAGTTTAAAATAGGTATTATGTAAAAATCTTCTTTAGTTGTAACAAAAACAAAGATTAATGAAGTAAAAACTATTCTTGATATTACATTAATATATGTAATGTACTTCATTTGTTCCATTCCCTGAAAAAACCATCGAGGAAATAAAACATCACCAATAACCATACCAAAAGTTAGAAAATATACTATTCTTTCAAATTCAAACTTTTCAAAAAACATAGTAATAAGTACTAAAATAACAAATGTAATAACAAGTAATAAAAACTTAATAGTCATAACAGAGCTAAAAATTTCAGTGAGTTTTGTTTTATCATCTTTATTTACTGAGACTTCCTTAACCGCTGTTAACTCAAATCCATATTGAGTTATTATCACAAAATATCCAACAATAGCTCCCGCAAAAGAAATTAACCCAAAATATTCAACACCTAAAATTCTTACAAGATAAGGTATTGTTAGAAGTGGTAAAATATAAGAAAATAATTGAAGTGATGACAAAGATAAAAAGTTACTCAATAGTTTTTTAGTTGTAGGTGACTTTAAATTCATTTAATTATTTCCAATCTATATTTCGTTTAACGATTACTGCTGGATTTCCAGCAATTAAACAATTTTTTTCTGAGAATTTTCTTGTAACAACAGAGTTCGCTGCAACTACAGAGTTATCAGCTATTGTAACACCTTTAAAAATTGATACATTTGATCCAATCCAAACATGACTGCCTATAATAATCTTATTATCTTTATTTTTTTTACCTTCATAAATCATTTCATGTAAATCATCATCCAAAATTTGACAATTCCATGAAATAAATGTGCTTTTACCTATTTTTAATCCATAATTTATTGAAACAATTGAATTAATGTTTATATATCCTTCATCTAGCTCTACTTCTGCATTTTTACCAATTGTAAATCTACAACCTCTACCGATAGAATAATCTCCTAATATTTTTAGTTCTCCTTTAATATTAAGAAGTGTTCGGTCATTTTTTAAAGATAAATCATTTTGACGAACTCCCAAAAATAATCTTTTTTTAAGATTTATTTTATCAATACCTTTTAATGTAACATTTTGATGTGAGATAATATCTTTTCTAAAAAATACTTTATAATAAAAATATTTTAGTAGAGTAATTAAAAAGATTGTTTCAGACTTTTTACATATTTCATAAAGTTTTAAAAAGTTATTCATACTTCCCCAAATACCACTGAATAGTTTTAACAATACCACTATCAAAGTTCTCATCAGCTTTCCAGCCAAGCTCATCCTCTAACTTACTTGCATCTATTGCATATCTTCTATCATGTCCTGCTCTATCTTCTACAAATGTTATTAATTCTTTGTATGAAGACATTTGGCCCGAACAAGTTCGTGGTTCCATTTCATCTAGTATTTCACAAATTCTATTTACAATCTGTAAATTAGTTCTTTCATTTCTCCCACCAATATTATATGTCTCTCCTTTTAATCCATTATGATAAACAAGGTCTATCCCCCTACAGTGATCTAGTACATATAACCAATCTCTAATATTCTTCCCATCTCCATAAATTGGAATAGGATTTCCTTTTAATGCATTTCTAATAATTGTTGGAATTAATTTTTCATCATGTTGTTTTGGTCCATAGTTATTTGAACAGTTTGTAATAACACAATTCATTCCAAATGTTTCTACATAAGATCTAATAATCATATCACTTGATGCTTTAGAAGCAGAGTATGGAGAGTTTGGAGCATAAGGAGTAGTTTCAGTAAATAAATCTTTTAGATCATCACTTAATGTTCCATATACTTCATCAGTTGAGATATGATGAAATCTACAATCAGTATATTCAGTTTTATAAACAAAAGGTTTATTCATCCAATGTTTTTTAGCTACATCAACTAATGTATATGTTCCATTTACATTTGTTTGTACAAATACACCTGGGTTTTTAATAGAGTTATCTACATGAGATTCAGCAGCAAAGTGAATAACCCCTCTAATATCATATTCACTAAAGATAAACTCTATTAATTCTCTATTGCAAATATCACCTTTGATAAATTTATATCTTGGATGATTTTCAACTTCTTTTAGATTTTCTAAATCACCTGCATAAGTTAAAAGGTCTATATTTACTACATTTACATTTTCATGAGTTTCTAAAAAGTATGGTACAAAGTTTGCACCTATAAATCCAGCACATCCTGTTACTAGTATTGTTTTATTGTTGTTATTGAACATATTTATTTTCTCTCCTACTTTCTTTCGTCAAGTCTTTTTATACAATCATCTAAACCATCTTTCCAATAAGGAACTTCTATATTAAAAGTAGATTTGATTTTACTTTTATTTAATAAAGAATAATGAGGTCTCTTTGCTGGTGTTGGATATTGATATGTTTCTATTGGATTAATCTTACAATCTAATTTTGCCATTTTCATAATCTCTTTTGCAAAGTCATACCAAGATAAAACACCTTCATTTGAATAGTTATATATTTCTACTTTAGTATTATCGATATTTGGTAAAATATCAAGTATTGTTTTTGCTAAATCTTTTGCATAAGTTGGAGTTCCAACTTGATCAAATATTACACCTAATTCTTTTTTTTCTTTTCCAAGTCTTAGCATAGTTTTTACAAAGTTATTTCCATAAAAAGAATAAACCCATGAAGTTCTAATAATAATAGAATTTAATGGATTTATATTTATCATTTCATTTTCACCATCAAGTTTTGTTTTTCCATATACTCCTTGAGGGTTTGTTTGGAATTCTTCACAATATGGTTTAAAAGCATTTCCATCAAATACATAATCAGTCGATATATGTATAAGTTTTATATTTAATTCTTTTGAAACTAAAGCTAGTTTTTTAACAGCTTTTCTATTTACTAAATATGCATTCTCAATATCACTTTCTGCTTTATCCACTGCTGTATATGCCGCACAGTTTATAATAGTGTATATATTATTAGTTTGGCAGAAGTTTTTTATATCTTCTTTATTTGTGATATCTATATTTGTTCTATCTGTAAAGAAGAAGTTATAGTTATAGTTTTTACTTAACTCTTTTAATTCACTTCCTAGTTGACCATTTGAACCTGTTATTAGGATATTAATTTGATTAGGCATAGTAATTCACTCCAAATTCAAATAAATCATTAGTTTCATTTAGTCTTGGTTGCTTTGTATCTTTTGCTGATAAATTTAATTCATCATGATTTAAAATCCAATCAATATTTAGATTAGTATCATCAAATGCTATTCCCCTATCACACTCAGAGCTATAGTAATTATCAACTTTATAAGCAAATACTGTATTATCTTCAAGTACTACAAATCCATGGGCAAATCCCCTTGGAACTAATAGTTGTCTTTTATTATCTGCTGATAATTCAACAGCTACATGTTTACCAAATGTAGGTGAGTTTTTTCTAATATCAACTGCTACATCTAAAACTCTTCCTTGTATTACTCTTACTAGTTTTGTTTGAGCATGGGGAGGAAGTTGATAATGAAGTCCTCTAAGAACACCTTTTGAAGATTTAGATTCATTATCTTGACAGAAGTTAATTTTATAACCTAAAAACTCTTCAAGTTTATCAGCTCTAAAAGTTTCTACAAAGTAACCCCTATGATCTCCATGAACTGTTGGTTCAATAATAACTACATCAGAAATTTCTGTTTTAATAAAGTTCATCTTATTTCTCCATTCCTATCTGCCCATCCCTCTTGGTTGGTTAGCTCTTTTAATTAAGTATTGACCATATTGGTTTTTCTTTAAAGGCTCAGCTAGTTCTAAAAGTTTTTCTTTTGAGATATAACCCATTTCATAAGCTATTTCTTCTAGGCATGCTACTTTCAGACCTTGTCTATTTTCAATTGTTTGGATAAATGAACTTGCTTCTAGTAAACTTTCATGAGTTCCTGTATCAAGCCAAGCATATCCTCTACCCATTAGTTCTACTTTTAATCTTTGTTCATGTAAATACATTTCATTTAAAGTAGTGATTTCTAATTCACCTCTATGTGATGGTTCTACTTCTTTTGCTTTTTTTATAACATCATTTGGGTAAAAGTATAATCCTACAACTGCGTAATTCGATTTTGGATTTTCTGGTTTTTCTTCAATAGAAGTTACATTGCCAGCTTCATCAAATCCAGCAACACCATATCTCTGTGGATCATTTACATAGTATCCAAATACTGTTGCTTTATTTTCATCTTGAGCATTTTTAATAGAGTTTGCTAAAAGATTAGTTAATCCATGACCATAGAAGATATTATCACCTAATACTAAACAAGCATCATCACCATCTAAGAATTTTTCACCTAATAAAAATGCTTGAGCTAATCCATCAGGACTTGGTTGAATAACATACTCTAATTTTATACCTAATTCACTACCATCAGCTAAAAGGTTTATAAAACTAGGCTGATCTTGTGGAGTTGTTATGATTAGAATTTCTTTAATACCTGCAAGCATTAAAACAGAAAGAGGATAATAAATCATTGGTTTATCGTATATTGGAGTTAATTGTTTACTAACTCCTTTTGTGATTGGGTATAGTCTTGTACCACTTCCCCCTGCTAAAATAATTCCTCTCATATTACTCCTTTAAGTTTCTTTTAAAATCATCGCTAACTCTAACGATATCATCTTCTCCTGTGTACTCTCCAACTTGTGCTTCTATTAGTACTACTGGAATTTTACCTTCATTTTCTAACCTATGAAGT
>Ga0193952_1000730_pt1 | contig 13147 bp, 9 predicted proteins | sample BB_3_MG_FD_140368 | JGI IMG/M metagenome (GOLD analysis project Ga0193952, IMG submission 140368) | Microbial mat bacterial communities from the Broadkill River, Lewes, Delaware, United States - BB_3_MG | ecosystem: Environmental > Aquatic > Freshwater > River > Microbial mats | place: USA... | reverse complement strand
CGGGATTGCACTGATCATCTGTGGTAATTACCTCGCCGTGATCAAAAAAGTTCGTCGCGCCTGATCGTCCAGAAAGATTAAAAGAATTACCTAAATCCCAATTTAAATCAGTATCCTCTTTTTTTATTCAGCCCAAGTAAGTTAGAATCCAGAAGAAAATTATCAACCAACTGATTTTCTTTTGGATTTTTTATTCTAGCGACTGTAATTCAATAGAAAAAACAGATCTTAATCAGACAATCACATATGAAGTAATGAGAATTCACGATGAAAAATTTCCTAACTCCAGAAGAACTAGCGCCAGCTTTAGTCACCTGGGGAGAAAATAAAGCACGTAAATCAATTATCCAACTGCTCCTGCTCGGCTTTCTTGCTGGAGCCTATATCGGCTTTGCCGCTCATCTGGCAACAGTTGTTGGAACAGGGACATTTGGCTGGATCGGACTCAAAAAGTTTTTTATCGGTTCCGCCTTCAGCGTCGGACTGATGCTGGTTATCATCCCAGGCTCAGAGCTTTGGACCGGCAGCACCATGATGACAACGGCACTTCTGGAAAAAAGAATCACCTTCGCTCAGTTGATGAAAAACTGGTTTTGGGTCTACCTTGGCAACCTGTTGGGATCAGTGTTCCTGGCCTGGATGATTGCCTCCCAAACCGGTCTTCTGGACGGTGCTTTCGGTGGGACAGCATTACAGATCGCCAGTACCAAGGTTTCAGCAGAGGTGACTGGCAGTACCCACAACATGGCTTATTTTTTCCGTGCGATTGGCTGTAACTGGCTGGTCTGTCTTGCCGTTCTGCTATCAATGTCTGCTCAGGAAATCAGTGGCAAGGTGCTGGGAATTTTCTTTCCCATCATGGCCTTCGTTTCAGCCGGATTTGAACACGCCATCGCTAACATGTACTTTATTCCAGCCGGCATATTTGCCAAGCAACTGACAAAGGCTGTGGCAGCCTCGGGCCTTAATCCAACTCTGCTTGATCAGTTGAACTGGGCCAGTATGTGGCACAGCAATCTTTTGACTGTCACCTTTGGCAACTTTGTTGGTGGCGGTATTTTTGTCGGCGGTATCTACTGGTTTGTCTACCTTCGAGGTAAAACGGCAGAATAGCAGGCACAGGCAGACAGAGAGGAACAGATGCGAACCTTCATCGCCATCGATCTTCCTGATCAGCTCAGGCAATCTCTGGATAAGCTGAGACGTTGCCTACAGCGCAGCTCTATTCGCGTCTCCTGGGTCAAAGCAGAGAACCTGCATATTACGCTCAAATTTCTTGGCGAAATCGACACCGATCTGCTCCCCGATCTCATCTGCGCACTGGATCGAACAGCTGTCAACTCAAGTCCATTCACTGCCAGGATTCAGGGGAGTGGCTTCTTCCCAAATCGCTGCCGTCCCCGCATTTTATATGCGGCAACCGACGCAATTGAGCTCTTTCGCCAACTGACTTCATCCTTGAATCAAGAGCTGACCCCTTTCGGATTTAAGCTGGAGCGCAACTTTAATCCTCATATCACCCTCGCCCGAATCAAAAGTGAGCGCAACATTGAACAGCTCTTCGCCGAACTGGATCAACATACTCTTCAAGGCCGATTTGAGGTCAAGGGTTTGAGTCTCTATCGAAGCATTCTACACCCTACAGGAGTGCGCTATCAGCAACTTCACCACAGTCCTTTTTGAATTCAGCCCCGCGAACAAAAGAACCGATCACTTGAAAGTCTGGCAAATAAAAATCTCCTATCACTCCTTTTTAAAAGGGTGATAGGGGATTTTGCTATCTATTTGATTCCACTAAATCCAAATAAGGGGCTCTGATGCCCATATGTTGACTGCTGGAGCCAACGGGACAAACATAAAGCAACTTAGCCGAGCAATACCTTTTTAAGCGCTTCAACAAAAATATCGACCCGTTCACGGGTAATCCAATGATGCAGAACCAGACGGAAGGTTGTATCCCTGCCATGATAGGAACTGATCATGATCCCCTGCTCTTTCAAGCACTCGATCAGTTCAACGCCACCAACAGCGGCACTATCCTTCAACTCAAAGAAGATGAAATTCGTATGCTGACTCAACAGATCAATTTCATCCAACCGCTTTAAGCAATCTGCCAGGTAAGCGGCATTGTCATGATCATCTTGTAGACGTTGACTCATTTTATGCAGAGCAATCAAGCCTGGAGCTGCCAGAACACCTGCCTGCCTCATGCCACCACCCAACAGCTTGCGATTGCGCCGCGCTTCTTTGATAAAATCGCGTGAGCCGACCAGAACCGATCCAGCTGGGGCACCGAGTCCCTTGGACAGACAGAAGGTCATACTATCAGCACCCTTAATGGTCTGCTCCGGCGACAATCCCACACTGGTCACGGCATTGAAAATGCGCGCACCATCGATATGCAAAATCAACCCATTAGCCTGTGCCAAAACGGCAACCTTGGCAGTATAATCAGCTGGCAGGGGAACGCCACCGACCGTCCCCTGAGTATTTTCCAGAGCAATTAAGCGGGTACGGGGAAAGTGGTCATCTTCATCGCGGATTGCATGTTCGATAGCACTCAACTCAAGCGTTCCATCGGCCTGAACCGGTAGCGCATTATGCATAATGCCACCAACGGCAGCTAATCCACCCTGTTCATAAAGGAAGATGTGTGACTGATCACCGATGATCACTTCATTGCCACGCGGGGTATGGGTCAACAGAGCGATCAGATTCCCCTGACTGCCACTGGTGACAAACAGACCAGCTTCCATACCGAACATTTCTGCCGCTTCACTTTCAAGGCGATTGACAGTCGGATCTTCTCCATAAACATCATCTCCGACAACAGCATCAGCCATAGCATGGCGCATTTCAACTGTCGGTTCAGTTACGGTATCACTACGTAGATCGATTATTTTCATCGTTTCAACTTTCTCTCACTGGGTCAGATTAATAGGACAGCTCTGCAAGCCTGCGCCCACTGGCCGTCTCCAAATCCTTCAAGGCCATCTGATAATTAATACGACTGTAAATTGCCTGTCCTGCCATCTGAACCAGATCTCTCTGGGCTTCGTTAAGTCGGGTCAGAGTTGTCACCCCGGCTCGGTAGGACTTTTCAATATGATCACGAATCCGGACTGTCATCTGCAAAGCGGCCTGATGGCGCTGATACATGGCATATGTCTGACGAGCCCGTGTCCCAGCTTGACCGATTTGAGACTGAACTGCCAGTATTTTCTGTTCCAGTTGGTGACGAATCTGTGTTGCCTTACGATCAACTTCGCGTACCTGCGCAGGACGCGCTCCGCCAGTAAACAGATCCCATGTCAGATTGAGCCCTAGATAGCGGTCATGCTCTTCCTGATCAATCGTGCCGACACCATTCAGATCACTGTATTTAAGCCCACCATAGAGCCCAATTTTCGGATAGTAGCTGCCTTGTTTAACCTTTTTCTGCTCGACCATGGCAGCCAGTTGCGCCTTCAATATCTTCAGATCAGAGCGATGTTCCAGAGCATAGTCGAGTTCAACTTCAAGATCAGGAATCTCTTTAGAATGGACTTTTCCCGTGGTAGATACAGGATAAAACTGTTGTGGCAACTCAGCCCCCGGTAAAGCCAACAGTTCAGCCAATACCTTGCTGATGACTTCAAAATTCTGGCCAGCATTCAGATAATCACTCTCAGCTTGCAGTGCCCTGACTGAAAAATTCAATTTTTCAGATTCAGGAATGGTTCCCACCTGCCAACGCTTGTCGGCATCGGCTTCAAGCTGTTTATTAAACTGCTGATTGTTTCTGGCAATCAACATGCTTTCAGCGGCCAACTGAGCCTGATAGAAAGCATTAGCAACAGCATCAGCCAACAATCTTCTTGTCTCTTGTAAACCAGCTGCTTCAGCTTCTCCAGCATATTGTGCAGAGAGTATTCTGGCCTTGCGGGCGAAACCATCAAACAACAACCAGTTGGCTTGTAACCCCGCGGTTAAATTGTTGAAACTATCCTGCTTGCGTATCTCTGGTGCCCAGTCGGGTTGCATTGTACTGTTTTGTAACCGGTATCCAGTATTTAATGACAACTGCGGCCACAGGCTCGCTTTGGCCTGATCAATCACTGCTTCAGCGGCTTCAATCCGAGCCACTGCTTCCGCAATACCTGGTGAATTTTTCAATGCCAGCCGCTGAGCCTGATCCAGAGTCAACTGACCCCGCGGGATATCCATTTGTAACGGATCCAGATTGTCTGTCATCGCGACAGCGGCACAGGGCAACAGCCCCAGCAACAAGACTAAGGATGCCAGCAGTTTATACATATTGCTTCTCCGCTTTAATTTTATAAACCAAGGAGTACATCACTGGAACAATCACCAGGGTTAAAAAGGTCGCGGCAAAAAGACCACTCATGATCGTTGCTGCCATCGCCGCATAGAAAGCATCGAATAATAACGGCGCCATACCGAGAATCGTTGTTCCCGAGGCCATCAAGACCGGCCGCATTCGACTGACCGATGAATCGAGTACCGCTTTGTATGGCTCAACTCCGAGCTTGAGATCCTGCTCGATCTGATCAATCAAGACAATGGCATTTTTGATCAGCATACCCGTCAGGCCAAGGAAACCGAGTATAGACATGAAACCAAAAGGGAGTCCGGCCAACAGCAGGCCGGCAGTGACTCCGATCAACGACAGCGGTACCGTCATAAAAATAATCAATGGTCGACGGAAAGAATCGAACAACCAGACCACAATCAAAAACATCCCCAGAATACAGATCGGAAACACTTGAGCCAGAGGAGCCTGACTTTCTGCTGAGCTTTCAAACTCTCCGCCCCATTCAAGGGAGTAACCGATCGGGAGTTTGATATTTTCTATCTGATCACGAATTGTGGCATGGTACTCAGCTGGCAGACCGCTTTTAGGGTTGCACTGCACAGTGATTGTTCTCTGCCGATCGCGTCGCTTCACCAGCGCATCTTCACGTGTCGGCACAATTGATCCTGTCACCTGACGCAAGGGGACAAAGCTGTTCTGCAGAGAACTCCAGATCTGCATATTGGCCAGATTATCGATGCTGGCCCGATCCTTTTCGGGTGAGCGGAACATGATTGGTATCAACTTGTCATCTTCATGAAACAATCCGGCTGCGATGCCATTAAAGTTCCATTGCAATGCATTGGCAACATCACTGCGACTGATCCCGGCGTATCGCGCTTGAACCTGGGAAAACTGTGGGCGGATCACTTCAACCGGGTGCCGCCAGTCGGTCCGCAGATCACGCGCATTGCCAGAATCAACAAGGATCGTCTCTGCCTGTTCTGCCAATTCCTTCAGCACAGCCACATCAGAACCACGGAAGCGGGCTTCGATCTTGTAGGTAATAGCCGGGCCATTCTGTATCTTGATGGCATAAGGTTCAGCCTGAGGAAAATTCTCAGCCATATACTTTTCAGCCTTCTCCAGCAGCTGATCAATACGGTGATAATCATCGACTTCGACCAGAATTTGTCCGAAGCTGCTATTCGGTGTCTCATAGTCGTAACTAATAATGAAACGCATTCCCCCTTCGCCAATAAAAGAGGTGGTATTAACCACTCCAACCAGGCCACTCAGGTATTGGTCGATATGTTCAAGGTCAGCAGCTGTTTTATCGATATGAGTCCCTTGCGGGTTCCAATAATTCACAAAGAAATAGCGCTGAGTAGAGTCGGGAAAAAAGGCTTTGGGAATATATGAAAATCCGAACAGTGCCAAACCCAGAGCAAGGCCGGTGATAAGGAGGACCAGCCAGCGGAAATGGATTGATAGATGGAGAAAGCGTCGATAGAACCTATTCATACCCCGGCTGTGTGAATGATTGTCTCCGCTATGATCCTGCTTGAGAAACCAGACACAAAGCAGCGGAGTCACAGTGATTGCCAGAATCCAACTGATAAACAGAGACAGGGCCATAACATCAAAGAGTGAACGACAGAATTCACCAACATTACCAGGAGCAAAACCGATAGCGGTAAAGGCCAGAATCGCGACAATGGTTGCCCCAAGTAGTGGCCATACAGTTGATTTTACAGTTTTTTCAGCAGCGGTTTCGACATCGTCACCATGCTCCATCCTGACCAGAGTCCCATCCGCAACAACAATGGCGTTATCAACCAACATTCCCAAGGCCAGAATCAGGGCACCGAGAGAGACCTTCTGCAGATTGATATCCATAATGTACATGCCGCAAAAGGTTCCCAGAATGGTCAGTAACAGCACCACTCCAATCAGCATGCCACTGCGCCAGCCCATAAACATCATCAGCAACACGATGACAATCCCTACAGCTTCAACCAGATTCAACACAAAGGCATCGACCGACTCAATAACAACCTTACTCTGATAATAAATGGGGTTGATTTCAACCTGTGGCGGTTTGTTTGGCGCAAGTTCAGCCAAACGCTGCTGGATCGAATTGCCCATGGTGATAACGTTACCACCGTCTAAAGTTGAAATACCGAGCCCAATCCCCTCCTGACCATTGAAACGCAAACGATTGCGCGGAGGATCGATATAGTCGCGATAAACATGGGCAATATCACTTAAGCGCAACATGCCGCGAGCGCTACCGATTAATAGATCAGCAATCTGTTCTTCACTACTCAAACCTCCCGTCGGAGAGATTCGCAGGTAATTATCGCCAACCTGAACCTTCCCGCTTTTTTGAATCCTGTTCTGAGCCTGTAAAGTTCCGATGATCTGTTGCGGTGTCAACCCCAGCTGAACCAGCTGAGATTGTTTAAATTCGACAAAAATCGCTTCCTGACGCACACCCCACATGTCGATCTTAGCGACATCATCACAGAGCAGCAGTTCTTTCTTTAACTCATCCGCATAATTTCTTAACTCGGCATTGGTCAACCCATCTCCGGTGAGAGCAAAAAAGACGCCGTAGACATCTCCGAAATCGTCATTCACAACAGAGGGTCCGGACCCCGGAGGTAATTGCCCCTGGACATCGCTGATTTTACGCCGCAATTCATCCCAAATCTGCGGAAGTTCGTCCGACTTGAACCTGTCTTTCATGTCGACGTAAACGAAAGAATAGCCTTCCTGCGAGGTGGAATAGATCTGTTTGACCTGCCCCATCTCTTGAATAGCTTCTTCGATCAAGTCGGTGACTTCTTCTTCCACCTCAGCGGGACTGGCACCGGGATAAGCAGTTGCCACAACAGCAGTCTTGATTGTAAAGGTCGGGTCTTCCAAACGTCCGAGACTTTCGTAAGCAATCACCCCGGCAGCGACCAGTAGAATGGTGAAGACAATCATCAGAGTGCGTTTTTGCAGAGCAAACAATTTCGTCGTTTTCATTTTTCTGACCTCGCCCTGCTAATTGCCACTGTTGTAGAAAACATCTGCTGTCATCCCTGGCAGAATCTGCAGATCCTTGGGTGCCGGAAAGGAGAATCTCAGGGCATAGGTCCGGGTAACAGGATCTGCAGCCGTACTCCATGCTTTCAACTGCACATCAATTCTTTTGCCGAGCATAGTGCTCAGTTCAAACTGAGCTTTCTCACCTCTTTTTAAGAGATGATCGACAATTTCACTCTCAGGAACCCGGATTTCAACCTCAAGTTCAGAAATATCCTGCAATTCCACAACAACTCTGCCGGGAGCGATCATTTCATGGTTTTCAACCATACGTTTGATCACGACACCTGAATAGGGAGCCTTCAGGGAAGTATCCTGAAGTTTGTGCTGCGCAATCTGCAGTTGAGCTTCCAAACTCCGAACTCCGGCAAATGCGGCATCAAAAGCTCCCTTTGCCCGATCAAAATCAGCACTGGCACTGACCTGCTGATTAAATAAAGTCTCTGCTCGGTCAAAGTTACGCTTGGCCAGAAGCTGCTGTGCTTTCAGCCCTCCGAGTTGAGCCTTTAAAACTGAAATATTATCTTGATAGTCGCGTGGATCTATCTGCATCAGCAACTGCCCTTTTTTCACTTGAGTTCCGGCATCAATATTCACCTGAATCAAAGGGCCACCAACACGAAAAGCCAACTCTGTGGTCTGACTGGCCAGGATGGTTCCAGGATAACTGTAGCCGCCAGCGGCATGTGTCTGAGCCACAAAAATAAACATCAAAACAATCGTCATCATCAATCGGTACATATGCTCAGCCCTCCGGGTTCAATCTAACGGTAGGTTCAACAACAACAAACTTTGTCTGATACAGAGTTCTTCAAGCTTACAAACATAGCTCTCATCAAAATCAGCACGCTCCAGGCGATGCAAAATAGCGTCGCGATAGTCCGCATGAAACTGTAATGGTGTCAGCATCATAAAATAGTGTAGAACAGCCATCTCATCATCAAAGGTCGGATCGACCAATTTCATCAATTCAAGCGCCTGATCAACTTCTGGAGTCATAACCTCATCACGAAAAGGCTCCAACAAAGGAGAGGTCCTCTGCATCAATTGATAAACAACCCGACAATGCCAAGCTGGAGCTTCTGGATCAAAAATCAAGCGCAGGTTACGTCGAACAATTTTTTTAACCATGTCAGCCAGATCTTTACGGCTGGGTTGCTCGATTTCTAAACCGATATCCCTTAGTGGTGAAGATTGCCAACGCTCTCCAACCTGATGAATAACGGCCATATACAACTTTTCTTTACTGCCAAAATGGTAATGGATACTACCCAGATTTTCTCCAGAGCGTTCGGCAATAGCCCGAGTTGTCACCGCATTAATGCCATGTTCAGCGGCCAATTCACCTGCAGCGTCTATCAATGCTTGTCTGGTTTTTTCACTACTTCGATATCGATTCATATTGTGTCCTGTCTTCTATAATAGACAACACATTAGTCATCTGACTTAATTTAGTCAAGTGATCAAACTGTTAGAAAAACGCTTCCTCGATCAGTATTTGCGTGCCTGTAACAAAAAAAAGACAATCCCTCTTGACTGAATATCTTGCGGAGCGTATAACGGAGTGAACGCTCCGTCCGCAATGAGTTCTATTTAAGGAAGTGATTATGTCTGAAACAAAAACTGACAAGCGTGAAGCGATTCTTGAAGCTTCGCTGAAAGTTTTCGCCGCAAACGGTTTCCATAGTGCCCCGACCTCACAAATTGCCAAAGAAGCCAATGTCGGCATCGGCACTCTTTATCGCTACTTCGAAAATAAGGATGCCTTGATTGAAGCTCTGCACACAGACATTGACCAACGACTCAAACCCAGCGTCAATGACGGGATAGACGAATCTGCTCCGATCCGGGAAAGCTTGCTTCAAATATTAAATCGGGTTTTCAATTTTCTCATTGAGAACCCATGTGATTTCAGATTTTTAGAAATGTACTACAATTCACCTTATGGGCTTGCCAAACAACGCTCTGAAGAAGATGGCTGCGACAAACCTCTCTACCAGCTCTTTGAAAAAGGCATAGAACGGCAAATCATCAAGGATGTCCCAAAAGAAGTGCTATTCGCCCTTTGCTTTGGCCCGATGCTCATGCTGATCAGAGATCAATCGACCGGCTATTTCCAATTGACTGAAGAGATGATTGAGATGACCTTAATTGCCTGCTGGGACAGCATCAAACTTTAAAACAACCAACAAACCATCTGAGATGGATTTTTTTACAAACCAAAACGGAGTGATCGTTCACTCCGAAAGAGGACAAAATGACAGAGAAAAATCAAAACAGGACTGAAAAACGGACTATTGCCTATAAACTGACAGCAATCATTGGCGCCATGTTACTGATCATCGGTGCCGGTGTCTTTATGTACGAACCGCAGCTGATGGCTTCCGAACCGGAAAAACAAGCGTCTCCACCTGCCATGCCGCCGATGCCGGTCGAAACAGCTGAAGTTCGGATTGCAGACAGTGCTGAGCTCATTTCTGCTGTTGGCACTCTACGCTCGGACGAGTCGGTCGTCATCTCCGCCGAGATCGCTGGTCGCGTCACAAAAATTGGTTTTTCAGAAGGGGAACAGATCGATCAGAACAAAGTTTTGATCAAGCTTGACAGCAATGTCCTTCAAGCTGAATTGGATCAGACCCTCGCCAACCGCGATCTGAGTCTATCGACCTATGAGCGAACTGAAAACCTGCTTAAAGACAACGCCGTATCGAAGCAGGAGCGTGATGAAGCCTACGCAAAATATAAATTGGATGAGGCTCGGGTCAGACTTGCGCAGGCACAATTGGCCAAAACGACGATTAAAGCACCCTTTTCCGGAACTCTAGGCTTACGTCAAGTCAGCCTTGGTGATTACATTCAACCGGGACAGACTCTCGTCAACCTCGAAGCAATCAAGCAACTGAAGGTTGAGTTCTCTATTCCGGAAAAAAGTATTGCCTCTGTCAAAGTCGGTCAGAAGATCAATCTGACTTCTGATGCTTATCCAGACAAAACCTTCAGCAGTAGTATTTATGCGATCAACCCAAAGGTTGACCCCATCAGTCGCAGTCTGGTTGTTCGTGGTCGCCTCGATAATTCCAGTCGAGCACTCCTGCCAGGACAATTTGTCAAAGTGCAGTTGCAGATTGCGAACCGCGCAAACGCTCTCTTCATCCCGGAACAGGCACTGATTCCACAACCAAACACCAAGCTGGTTTTCACCGTTGTTGACGGAAAAGCCCAGATGGTCCCGGTTGAGACAGGAACACGCATGAAGGGCTGGGTTGAGATTACCAACGGCTTGAACAAAGGGGATATCGTTGTCACCGGCGGTCACCAAAAGATTGGACCGGGAAGCCCAGTCCATGTCATCCCTGCGGATCCGGCTCTGTTCGCTCAGGTAAATTAACCACCGATCCATAGAGATGAGTGAGAGACAAGGAAACATTGAAAAGAGGGATTAATCCCGAGCACCTTATCTATGTCTCCATGCCTCTGTGCTTAAAACACAGAAAAAACAGGTAAAGTTATGAAAATATCAGAAACAAGCGTTAAACGCCCGGTCCTGGCGACGGTGATGAGTCTACTGATTGTATTGATCGGTATCGTCTCTTACGATCGTTTGACCGTACGCGAGTATCCAAATATCGACGAACCAACCGTTTCGGTTGTTACCGTTTATCAGGGCGCCAGTCCAGAGATCATCGAGACTGAAGTCACGACGATTATTGAAGACAGTCTCTCCGGAATCGAAGGAATCAAAACGATCTCTTCGGAGAGTAAACAGGAACAAAGCCAGATCAGTATTGTTTTCAAGATGGAACGTAACGCTGATGATGCTGCGGCTGAAGTCCGTGACCGAGTTGGCCGTGTGCGAGCAGACCTTCCTCTGGATATTGAGGAGCCGGTTATCGCTAAGGTTGAAGCCGATGCCGATCCAATCATCTATATGGCTTTTTCCAGCGGCAAACATAATAATCAGGAGATTACTGATTACGTTGACCGTTATGTGACGGATCAGTTGGAAATGATCGACGGTGTTGCCGAAGCCATGGTTTTTGGTGGACGTAAATACTCCATGCGCATCTGGCTTGATCCCACTTTATTAACGGCTCGCGGAGTCACCACCCAGGACGTTGAAGACGCGATCCGCTCTCAGAATATCGAAGTTCCTGGTGGCCGAATCGAAAGTAGCAGCCGTGAATTTACTGTTCTGTCCGATACCAGCCTCAATACCCCGGAGCAGTTCAATAATATCATCGTGCGCAAAGAGGGGAACACATTGGTGCGCTTGAAGGATATTGGCCGCGCTGAAATTGGGCCAGAATCTGAACGCTCAAGCCTCCGCTATAACGGCAGCGAGGCAGTCGCCATCGGCTTGGTGAAACAATCAGTTGCCAATCCGCTGGATATCTCAAAGGAGCTAAGACGAATACTGCCTGAAATGCAAAGATCTTTCCCTGAAGGAATGAGAGTCGATGTCAGTTACGATTCCTCTGTCTTCATCGAACGCTCCATAGAAAATGTCTTCAGTTCCATCTTTGAAGCGGTGGCACTCGTCCTCTTGATTATCTTCATCTTCCTGCGCAGTGTACGTTCAACCCTGATTCCACTAGTCACCATCCCAGTTTCATTGATCGGCTCCTTTACTTTGATGTGGGCTTTTGGTTTCTCTATCAACACTTTGACCTTATTGGCCATGGTGCTTGCTGTTGGACTGGTTGTTGATGATGCCATCGTCGTGCTTGAAAACGTACACCGCCACGTTGAAAATGGCATCAAACCTAAAGAAGCGGCCATCAAAGGGATGAGAGAAATCGGCGTTGCCGTCATCCTGATGACCCTGACTCTGGCTGCAGTCTATGTTCCTGTTGCCATGATGGAAGGGCGGACCGGAAAACTATTTACCGAGTTTGCCCTGACTCTGGCAGGTTCTGTTATCGTCTCCGGCTTTGTCGCCCTGACCCTGACTCCGATGATGTGTGCCAAAATGTTGCGTCATCGCGAAAATCATATGAAGATTTTCACCATTCTGGAAAACTTTTTTGTTGCCCTTGAAAACGGCTACCGGCGCGTCCTTGGATGGTCACTGAAGACTGTCCTGTTCGGTCTTGCTCTCGCCATTATGGCTGGAGCGGGTTCATGGTATCTGGTGAATCAAATTCCTTCAGAGATGTCACCGCTGGAAGACCGGGGTGTCTTTATGACCTTCTCCATTGCTCCAGATGGGGCCAGCCTGAACTATACCGATCACTACCTGAGACAGGCTGAAACCTTACTTAATCCACTTCCTGAAAAAAGGGGCCTATTCACCGTCGGTGGTATGGGAGGAAAGGTCACCGAGGGGATCAGTTTTGTAGATTTAACTGACTGGGCTGAGCGCGAGCGTTCTTCCCTGCAAATTGCCGCGGAACTCGGACCTCAGCTGTTCGGTATTCCCGGCGTCCTCAGCTTTCCGATCACTCCTCCCTCTTTGGGACAGCCCTTTATGGATCAGCCTGTTCAATTTGTTATCAAAACAAATGACAGCTATCCCGAATTAAACAATCAGATCAACCAACTGATGGCTGAAGTACGTAAGAACCCTCAGATTCTGGCTGCCAGATCAGATCTTAAGCTGAACTCTCCTGAGTTACGCCTTCAGGTTGACCGTGACAAAGCAGCAGATCTGGGTGTCTCTGTGGCGACAATCGGCCGTACCATCAAAACAATGATGGGTGGTAGCGATGTCACTCGTTTCAAAATTGATGGAGAACAGTACGATGTCATCGTTAAGAT